>OCAI01000958.1_pt1 | contig 19079 bp, 10 predicted proteins | sample 1538271 | NCBI WGS metagenome assembly OCAI01 (sample SAMEA2580269, study PRJEB22360) | human gut metagenome | biome: human gut; feature: human-associated habitat; material: faeces | place: Denmark | collected 2008/2010 | reverse complement strand
CAATATGGCCGGAACATACCTGCTTGCAATGATAATATTATTTCTCAATAAATTTAAAACAGCTTCTAAAAAAAGTATGCCCAAAAGTATTTAACTTTTGAGCATACCCCGCAATATTCCATTGGATCTCTTTTATTTCGTCGTCTTTTTCCGGGCCGGTTTCTTTTTGGCAGGAGCCTTGTCAGCATCCTCGACAATCTTCATGCAATCGGCGAACGTGAGCGATGCCGGTTCGGAACCTTTGGGTAATTTATAATTCTTCTTTTTATAAGCGATATACGGACCGAAACGACCGTTAAGCAGTTCGAGTTCATCATCTTCATCGAACTTCTTGATAAGGCGTTGACTTTCCTGCTCACGCTTTTGCTGAATCAACATTATCGCATCCTCTAACGAAACACCCTGTGGGGTGAACTCTTTGGGCAACGATACATATTTGCCGTCGTGACGAATATACGGACCGAAACGGCCGATACCCACGACAACGGTTTTGCCTTCGAAATCGCCTAAGGTTCGGGGCAAATCGAACAGTTTCAAAGCCTCTTCCAGTGTAATCGTGCTCATCGATTGTCCTTTGAGCAACGAGGCAAACAACGGCTTCTCCGTATCTTCGGGTGTACCGATTTGTACCAACGGACCGAAACGGCCTATCTTCACCGATACGGGACGACCGCTTTTCGGGTCTGTACCCAATACCCGTTCGCCCACTTTATGCTCCAACCGCAAAGCGAGAGCGCTCTCTACCACCGGGTGAAAGAGTTTGTAAAAATGATCTATCTCATCGTTCCACACGGTTTTTCCCTCGGCAATATCGTCGAATTGCTGCTCGACATTCGCCGTAAAGTTATAATTGAGAATATCGGGGAAATACTCCGTCAAGAAATCGTTGACGACAACTCCTATATCGGTGGGAAGCAGTTTGCCTTTATCGGCTCCTGTGAGCTCGGTTTTCTCTCCCGATTCGATTTTCCCATCGTGCAGTGTCAACATACGATATTTCCGCTCCGTTCCTTTCCGATCGCCCTTCTCGACATATTCGCGTTGCTGTATGGTCGAAATGGTTGGTGCATAGGTAGAAGGCCGACCGATACCCAGCTCTTCCAATTTACGAACCAGACTGGCCTCGGTATAGCGGGCGGGAGCTTGCGAGAAACGTTCCGTTGCCGTGACCGACGACAATGCCAGCACATCGCCTTTCGCCAATGCAGGTAACATCTTGTCGTTTCCTTCTGCATCGCTTTCGTCATCGGTAGACTCCATATACACTTTCAGGAAACCGTCGAATTTCAAGACCTCGCCCACGGCGACGAAGTGTTCTTTCCTTCCCGAAACGGAGATGGTCGCAGTCGTCTTTTCCAACTCGGCATCGCTCATTTGAGAAGCGATCGTACGTTTCCAAATCAATTCATATAATCGTTTTTCCTGAGAGGAAGCATTGATTTCGTGATGGCTGATGTACGTGGGACGTATTGCCTCGTGCGCTTCCTGTGCTCCTTTGGTATGCGTATGGTAATTTCGAATGTGCAGATATCTCTCGCCCAAAGTTTTTACAATCTCGTCTTTGGTCGTATTTATAGCCAGCGATGACAAATTCACCGAGTCGGTACGCATATAGGTGATATGTCCAGCCTCATAAAGCCGTTGAGCCACCATCATGGTTTGAGCCACGGAGAAACCCAATTTCCGGGCTGCTTCCTGTTGCAATGTGGAAGTGGTGAACGGAGCCGCAGGCGATTTCTTTGCAGGTTTCACCGTCACGTCCCCGATAGAGAACTGTGCGGTCTTGCAGGCTTCGAGCAAAGCCTTCGCCTCGTCTTCGGTTTTCAATCGTTGGCTCAATTCGGCCTTCAACAATTCCCCTCCGGGTAACAAAAATTCCCCGATCACCCGATAGGCTGCTTCGGGCTTGAACGCCGAGATTTCTCGCTCCCGTTCTACAATCAAGCGCACTGCGACCGATTGTACACGACCGGCCGACAAAGCGGGCTTCACCTTTTTCCACAGAACAGGTGAAAGTTCGAATCCCACGATACGGTCGAGTACCCTGCGAGCCTGCTGGGCATCTACCCGATTCAAATCTATATCCCGGGGATTCTCAATGGCATGGAGTATGGCATCTTTGGTAATCTCATGGAATACAATCCGTTTCGTTTTCTCCGGTTTCAATTTCAACACTTCGAACAAGTGCCATGCGATAGCCTCTCCCTCGCGGTCCTCATCGGAAGCCAGCCAAACCATATCCGCTTTGTCTGCCTCCTGTTTCAGCGTTTCCACCAACTTTTTTTTGTCGGCAGGGATTTCATAAATAGGTTTATAGTTATGCTCGATATCCACACTGAAATCCTTTTTTTTGAGATCACGGATATGTCCGTAGCTCGAAAGGACTTCAAAATCCTTTCCCAAAAACTTCTCAATGGTTTTAGCCTTTGCCGGAGACTCTACGATTACCAAATTTTTTGCCATATGCGCAATGTTCGTTCAAATTTTGCGCAAAATTAGAAAAACAGATTGTAATACAGAGCTTTTTTCTACTTTTTTATTAAATAATGTATATCGCACACATTTCGAATCGATCCTACCATGTAGAGTTTTTGTCGCATTTCTTCCCCAACGCCTTTCTCCTATACTCCCCCCTCTGAAAAAGCTGACGGGATAAATCCTGTTTTTATAAACTTCCCACTCGTCCCGTGAGCACTCCCGACACGGTGGGAGAGGTTAAATCCTTCTTCTCCCCTGCCGCGTCCCGTAGTATTGCGGGGTGTGGCGTTACCATGTAGGGAAGGTGGCATGTAGTGACGGAGAGGTTGAAAATGTCGAGAACCAACCTCTTACCCTCAAAATTTCAAATCGACCCCGAACATGAAATTGATGCCTTGTGCCGGCATACCGTAAAGAATATCGTATTTCCGGTTCAGCACATTGTCGGTAAGTCCGTAAAGCGAAAACCAAGAAGTGAAAGCATACGAGGCTTTCAAGTGAACGAGATGTATATCGGAGAGCTTTCCGAGATTTGAATACTCCCGACCCGCAGCAAACTCATATCCGGCTTCGAGCACGAACGGGCGAACAGGCATATAACGGATATTCGCTCCTCCTTCCCATTGCGGACGGTTATACGAAATCGTCTCCCCCCCATCGGCAGTCTTCCATCGGTGATACCCGACCTTCGCCGAAGCCTCCAATTTCGTACCGTAACGATAAGATACATCGAGCTCTGCTTTCAAAGCATTGGCATCGATACCCCAAAAACGCGACACACCTGTAAACTTTCCGTCCAAATCTTCGGGTAAAAGGAACAACGCCTTTTTACAAATTTCATAACCGCCCGAAAGCCCTATGGAAAATCCGGGTAATGCGTTAATACGTATTCCCAATGAGGCATCCAACGGCACATACGTATTATCTACCTGTGCCGACGGATTGAAGTAGAGCGTATAGGCCGAAACACTTCGCCACGTATTCAGTTTCTTCCCGCCCGTAAAAGCCGTATAAAACTGTACATCGGGAACAATCGTCCAATCGAATCGCACATCGGGAGAGAATCGTAAAATAGTTCCGTTGTTGAAAGAAACATCAGCCTTGACACCGACCGCAAAAGCCACGTGTTCATTCCGCCAGTCATACCGGGGATTCAATGAAATCATACCGTAATTCGCTGCCGACTGTAACCGGCTGTAACCCACATAATCGAAAGAACCGTCCAAAGAAATAGAGCTACGTCTGTCGATCGGAGCAGATAATGTAAAATCTGCATTTACTAAATTCTCGGCAGCCCCTTTTTCACCTTGTAAATATCCCCGGTGATACCCGTACCGGTAATATGCCAATGAAACTTTATAAAGTAGGTCCGACTCTCCGGTAGTCGAGGCTATATGGCTTTTCAAGAAGAACCGGTTTATCTCTTGGTTAGGCGAAGATATTCCCGTCAAACCGGTGTATCGCAATCCGTAATAGTTGAAGGAGTCGTAACGATAACCGCCGCTTATTCCCAAATCCAGCTTCCCGAAGGAGTGAAGATAATCGGCGACCACTCGCTCTTCGAGCCGGTGCATCTTCTTCGAGTCGGGATAGTAGTCCTCCGTTAACGATTGATTGTAGTCCACCGTTCCGCAAGTAGAGCGATGTTGCAACCACACACCCAACTTGTCTTTGTCATTCTGCAAAATACGATAACCTGCATTCCCGACCATATTCAGGTAATTGCCTATCCCGAAATCCACGTATCCCCTCGATTGGTTTTCTTCGGGTTTTTCTCCGAAACCGCCGGGAGCCAACAAGACAGCGCGAGGTTCGAGGGGAGCCGGAACCGTCCAGTCGCTATACCGTATAGATTGTTTGGTTACCGTCGGTGCTTCCACTTCGGGCAATGTATTGATTTTAGACGCATCGCGCACGATAGGTGTAAAATCTTTTTCTATGGTTACTTCCCGCCGCAACGAATCGGAACGTACCTGTGCCGACAGGAAGAATGGGAAAACCGATATGATTAAAAAAGAAAACCGTTTCATAAGCCATACATATTGTATCGTTCAACTACTCTGTTTGTCCCAGCTCGCTCAACTTCTTGTCTATACGGGAAATAATATCGTCGTCGCTGGCCGGATAGTTATTCCGCAAACTTTGCAAATATTGACGGGCTTGGAAAGTCTCGCCCCGTTTTTCATAAATGTCGGCCATGAGCAAGAATGCCCGAGCCAACCAATAATTGTGGGGAGTACCTTTGTCGATAAAAGTATTCAGCGTCTTTTCGGCCGTATCGATCGCTTTGTTGTCGAATTGATATTGGGCCAATAAATAGGCACTTTGCGCCCCGTAAATCGAACGGGTATCTTTCGAAAGCTCCCGCCAGTCATCGGCTGCATTTTCTCCCTTTCCCGTATGGAAATAGGCATCGGCACGAGCAAATAAAATCTCTTGCCGCAAATCGGGAGAAAGTTTGCTTTCGCTCAACAACTTGTCGGCAACCGTTACCACCTCGCCATATTGCCGCTTATTCCGGGCAATACGAAGCATACCCAACCGGGCGGCCTGTTTGTTCTCTCCGACAGTCGCTTTCTTTTCCAACTCCTTGAATCCGGCAAAAGCCTCGTCATAACGAGCTTTCAAATAAAGTATCTCGCACTTGCGGGCCAATGCTTCTTCGGCAAACTCGCCGTCGGGACTGTTCGTCACCACATAGTCGAACGCTGGAAGAGCTTTGTCGTAGTCTTTCGCTGCAAACGATGCCTTCCCGATATAGTAATTAGCCGGAATCAAAAACGCGCCCGACGGATAATTTCGCACATATTTCTCCAACGAAGCGATACCTTTCCCCGTCATATAAGTGCGCTCGGCTGCCATATACGACAAAGAATCCAATTCGCTCACAGGGGCCTGTTCCGACCGTCCCACGCTGTTCAGATAGTTAGCGTAGGCATCGACTGCATCTTTCTCTACATATACCGATTTGAGGTCGGCGACCGCTATGCGAGCCTCCTCGCTGGTCGGATAACGCTCTATCACTTGCTGGTAAGCAGCCACCGATTCGTCTGTCTGCCCGTTATTGAAATAAACCATACCCAACTGCAAACCTCCCTTGCGGGCAATCGCGCTCTGGGGATAATCGGCGATCAATTGTTTGTAACATACGATAGCATCGTTATTCCTATTCAATATCGTATAAGCCTGTCCCTTTTCGAACCATGCATTCGCCAGATATCCCGAACGAGGATAATCGGCAATCAATTTGTCCAACAACTCTATTTTGCGTTCGTGATTCCTCTGCAATCCTGCCATAAAAGCTTTTTGAAAAAGGGCATAATCTCCGTTCGCGACATCGGTCTCTTGGGCCCGGGCATAATACTGCTCGGCATCGGCGAACCGACGGGCGTAATAATAGCAATCGCCTATCCGGGAATAGGCATCGGCAAGCATGCTTCGATTTCCTCCGGTCTGTACAGAGACATACCGGGAAAAACCGTCGAGGGCTTGCGAGAAGTTATGCTGTTTGAACTGACAGTAGGCCCAATCGTACCAAGCCAGCGAATACATTTCGCTCCGCTTGTCCTTGCTGGAAGAAAGATATGCCGAATAATTCCGGGCAGCGATATCGTATTGTTCCCGACGATATTGGCACTCGGCGAGCCAAAACGCAGCCTTACCCCGTATATCGGTATCATAGTTTCCCACAGCGATCGCCCGGCTAAACAAACTTTCGGCATCAGCGATACGGGCATTGGTGAAAGCCTCTGTCCCCAACTGGAAAAGAATGCGCTGCTTGGCGGCGAGTATTTTCCCGTCGGGCTTCCGTATTTTATCGATAGACGCCAGTGCCGACCGATAATTACGGGTCGTCATGTAAACCTCTACCAAATAGTCGTTAATCTTGTCGGCATAGCGAGAACCGGGAAACTCGTTCAAGAAACGTTCGAACACACCCACCGAGTTATCGAAAGGCGAAGCCGTGCGATCATACAGGCAGAGCGCATAGTTGTAAAGCGCCGTTTCCCGAACCTGACGGTCGTAATTTCCTTGTGAAGCCATCTCGAACGCCATGCGGGCATTATTTTTATCTCCCGCTCGCAAATAGGCTTGCCCGATATAAAGATAAGCATTTTGAGAAAGAGCATCGTCCACGCCGGTCACACGCCCCAAATAATCGATCGCCTCGCCATCTTCTCCCCGGCGATAGGCCATGACACCCATGACATAAAGAGAAGAGCGTTCGGGTTTGCGACATCGTTGCAAATACCTTTCCAAATATTCCGTCGCCGCTTCATCGCCACCTTCTTGATAAGCGCTTTCGCCGAGCAACCGAAGAAGCTCGGTGTATAAGTCGGCATCGGAAGACGGACGGGACAACAACGCTTTACCCTCGGACAATACCTGTGCGAAACGTTTTTGCCCGAAATAAATCTGCAACATGTGCAGCCGTGCGGCATAGCCGAAACTCCTGTCGTCCGCCACTTTCGAAAATCCGCTTAAAGCGGCTCTATCGTCTCCCTCGTTCATCTGTATATACGAAAGGTAGAAAGTGGCTCCTGTCCGAAATCTCTCTTTCCCGATTAGAAGCTGAAACAGCGGTTTCGCCGCATCGGGATTACCGGTCTTCAACAAAGAACATGCCGTGCGATATCCCCACCGGTCCTCCTCGTCGCCGGTCAACAGACTCACATTTACCGTCTGATAGGTTTTCAAGGCTTTTGCATAATCTTGGCTGTCGTAATAATAATCGGCCAATGCCAACCGAGCCTGCAAAGTATGTTTAGAATCCGGATAATTTCGCAAAAAATCCGTTAACCGCCGTACAGCCTGCGGCGAATAATTGCGGGCTTCCGAAAGAGCGATATACCAGTCGGCCGTTTCCCGCTGCTCAGGCGACAAATCGCCTTCACAAGCCTCTTTCATCACATCGGCACAACCCGCGTAGTTCTTCTCTTGAAAGAGAAAGATTCCCCTATCTATCAAAGCCCTGTCATCGTTATAAGCCGGGATTCCCGGCTTGGCGGCCAAAAGCTGTCCGGTGCATACGATTCCACAAAGTATAACTATCGCCCGTTTCATGAACATCTTTATTTTGTATTAAGTTCCGAACTATCCACCCATTTAAATAATTTATCCGACGGTCGTATCTTCTCATCGATACGCATCGAGAACCGCTCGCCTTTTACCGTCTTTTGTACCGGTTTCAAATCGACTCGTATCTCCTCCACCTTGCGGATAAGCGCACCGGTCGTCGGGCCGGTGACGAGTATCTCGTCTCCCACGCTCAACGAACCGCTCTCCATGAGAAATTCGGCCACACCGAGGTTGGAAAAATACTTCACGCCCTTGCCTATATATATCTTTCGTTTCGTGGCTCCCGAGCCATAATTGTGAGTCCATTCGCCCAAGCGCTGACCCAAATAATATCCGTTCCAAAACCCTCGATTAAAGACGGTAGCGAGCCGTTCGTCCCACTGTGCGACCTTCTCGTCGGTAAAGTCGTCGTTCAAATAAGACTCGATGGCCTCGTTGTAACACGAAACGACCGTACGCACATATTCCGGTCCCCTTGCACGACCCTCGATTTTAAATACCCGCACCCCCGAATCGATCAGTTTGTTCAGGAAATGTATCGTTTTCAAGTCCTTCGGCGACATGATGTAAGCGTTATCCACTTCCAACTCGTTACCGGTCTCCTTGTCTTTCACTTCGTATGAACGGCGACAAATCTGCATACAAGCCCCTCGATTCGCCGAAGCATTCATTTCGTGAAGACTCAAATAGCATTTGCCGGACACAGCCATGCACAATGCCCCGTGACAGAACATCTCGATACGTACCGGTTCTCCGCCCGGCCCCACGATACGATCCCGCAAAATGGCTTCGTGAATACGGGCTACCTGTTCCATATTCAACTCCCGAGCCAGTACCACCACATCGGCAAAACGGGCATAGAATCGCAACGCCTCGGTATTGGAAATATTCAGCTGGGTCGACAAATGCACCTCTACCCCTATCTCGCGGGCATAGGTCATAGCCGCCACATCGCTGGCGATAATAGCCGAGAGCCCGGCCTCCTTCGCCGCATCGATAATACGATGTAACAGAGGTATATCTTCGTCGTAGATAACGGTATTGACCGTCAGATAACTCTTTATGTGATGCTCGTTACAAATACGCACGATCTCGTGTAAATCGTCTATCGTAAAATTATTCGACGAACGGGCTCGCATATTCAGCCCCTCGATACCGAAATATACCGAATCGGCCCCTCCCTGTATGGCCGCCGTCAAAGAATCGTACGAACCCACCGGCGCCATAATTTCAAAATCGCTTCTCTTCATCATAAACAAACCGTTCTATTTCCCGGTGATTATTTTTCGTATTTCGTTCAGTTTATTCAATGCTTCTACCGGTGTAAGGTTATTGATATCGACCTGTAAAATTTCGTCCCGAACCTGTGAAAGCACAGGGTCGTCCAGTTGGAAAAAACTCAACTGCATGCCACCTCTCGACGAAGCGATTTCGGCGGTAGGCTTGGCGATACCGTTCTGACGGTTCTCCGACTCCAACTGTTTCAAAATCTGGTTGGCCCGCTTGACGATGCTCTGGGGCATACCGGCCAGCTTCGCCACATGGATACCGAAACTGTGCTCACTCCCGCCGCGTACCAATTTCCGCAAGAATATCACCTTGTTGTCGACCTCTTTTACCGAAACGTTATAATTGACAATGCGTTTATAAGTACGTTCCATTTCGTTCAGCTCGTGATAATGGGTAGCGAACAACGTCTTGGCACGAGCCTTGGGGTGTTCGTGTATGTGCTCGACAATAGCCCACGCGATAGATATACCGTCGTAAGTACTCGTTCCCCGTCCCAACTCGTCGAACAGAACCAAACTCCGCTCCGACAGATTGTTGAGAATATCGGCGGCCTCGGTCATCTCGACCATAAAGGTAGATTCGCCGAGCGAGATATTGTCCGATGCCCCTACACGAGTGAAAATCTTGTCCACAATCCCTATCTTAGCGGCCTCGGCCGGAACGAAACTTCCTATCTGAGCCATCAGAACAATCAAAGCGGTCTGGCGCAACAACGCCGATTTACCGGCCATGTTGGGTCCCGTTATCATCATGATTTGCTGCTTGTCGTTGTCGAGCTCGACACTGTTGCTGATGTAGGGTTCGCCCGGTGGCAACTGTTTCTCGATAACCGGGTGACGTCCTTCCTTGATGTCGATAACCAGCGAATCGTTTACTTCGGGACGAATATACCGGTTTTCCACGGCCGACTTCACGAACGACAACAAGCAGTCGAGCCGCGCAATGAGATTGGAATCGAGTTGTATGGCAGGAATATACTCCGTCAATGCAAGAATCAAATCATTGAACAACTGCGTTTCCAATGAAAGAATCTTCTCTTCTGCCCCCAAAATCTTCTCCTCGTATTCTTTCAACTCTTGGGTGATATAACGCTCTGCGCTCACCAACGTCTGCTTTCTGATCCAATCGGAAGGAACCTTGTCCTTGTGAGTATTGCGCACTTCGATGTAATACCCGAATACGTTGTTATACCCGATTTTCAAGCTGGGAATACCCGTCTTCTCACTCTCGCGCTGCTGCACGTGCAACAAATAGTCTTTCCCCGAATAGGAAATTTCTCGCAACTCGTCGAGTTCGTCGTTCACCCCCTTGCGGATAATTCCTCCCCGATTCACCAAATTGGGCGCATCGGGATTAATTTCATGCTCGATTCGGTCCCTGATGATCGTACAGCAATTCAGTTGCTCCCCGATACGTTGCAATACAGGTTCATCGCTCTGCTCGCAAACAGCCTTGATAGGCTCTATCGCCGACAATGCCACCTTCAACTGAACCACCTCGCGAGGCGAAATACGCCCCACCGCTACTTTCGAAATGAGGCGTTCCATATCGCCTATCGTATCGAGTTGCGGATCGATAACCTCCCTAACTTCGGGGTGGCGGAAAAAGAACTCCACTCCGTTCAACCGATCCTCGATAGGCTTCACATCTTTCAACGGAAAGACAACCCACCGTTTGAGCATACGTGCCCCCATCGGGGTGACAGTCCGGTCTATCACGTCGAGCAGGCTCTTTCCCCCTTCGTTCATCGGAGAAAGCAATTCGAGACTCCGCACCGTGAATTTATCCAATCGCACATATCGCTCCTCCTCGATACGAGACAGCGATGTAATGTGCGAAATCTGCGTATGCTGTGTAATATCCAAATAATGAAGCAGAGACCCCGCGGCGATAATGGCGTTGGGCATATTGTGAATTCCGAAACCTTTGAGGTTTTTCGTCTCGAAGTGACGTAATAAGCGATCCGAAGCGGCATCCTCGGTATAAACCCAATCGTCCAACTCGAAAGTAAAAAAACGGGAACCGAAATGCTCCTCGAACAATTTCCGTTTCGTGCGTTCGAACAGCACCTCTTTCGGAGAGAAATTGCCCAACAGCTTGTCCACATAGTCGAAATCTCCCTCGGCGGTCAAGAACTCACCCGTCGATATATCGAGAAAAGCCACACCCACTTTGTTACCTTTCCCGAAATGAACACCCGCCAAGAAATTATTCTCTCGGTGATCGAGAATATTGTCGTTAATCGACACACCCGGTGTTACCAATTCCGTAATGCCGCGCTTGACCAATTTTTTTGTCAGTTTCGGGTCTTCCAGCTGTTCGCAAATAGCCACCCGTTTTCCGGCACGCACCAATTTGGGAAGGTAAGTATCGAGAGCATGATGGGGAAAACCGGCCAACTCCACATACTGGGCGGCTCCATTTGCCCGGCGAGTCAATGTAATCCCCAATATTTCCGATGCCACCAAAGCATCGTCCGAAAACGTTTCATAAAAGTCTCCCACCCTGAAAAGCAATATCGCATCGGGATGCTTGGCTTTCATCTCGATATACTGTTTCATCAGCGGAGTTTCGACAATTTCCTTGGCCACGATATATTTCTTTTATATTCGTATGAATAATCCTGTTTAAGAGAAACAAAGATAACATTTTCGACCGGAATTGTGAAATTAAAAAAATGTAAGAAACCGTTTTTATTTTTTTCTATTCCCCTCTTCATCGCTGCCACTCCCCCATTCCCCCACTCTCCCCTGTGTTTCGAAAAACAAAAAGTCAGCTCTTAAAACGACGAGTAAAATTTATGCTTCTCTATTGAAACAGCTCTCTCCCTCCTCCCGCCAGACCTTGTAACATTCGAAACATTTCGCTCCTCCCCTTACCGCGTCCCGTAGCATTACGGGGTGTTTTGCAACGCAAAATATAGCGTAGGACGGAGGGGTTAAAGAAATACCAGCAGTAAAAGCAACAGAGACAAGACTTCTCTCCCCCCTGCTCATCGTAGATGAGATGGGACGAGTTCACCACCGACAAACTATACTTTCAGGAAAATATTTTTCCGATACAGAAAATAGAGGAAGAACCAGCAACAAGCGACATATCCTGCACGAAGGACGACCGCACCGGCAGGCTCACCGGCACATTCTCCCACCCATTGGGATATACCTCCGAACAAAAACTTATTCATGTGAGAAAATCCTACCACCTGCTGCGCCAGATAAATCATTATCGAATTTAGTCCTATCACTCGGAAAAAGAGAGTCCACGATTTCCACCCTTTCACATCGACGATATAATAGAACAAAGCGAACAACAAGAACGAAAGTCCTCCCACGAAACAGGTAAACGAACTGCTCCAAAGCATTTTGTTAATCGGGAATACGGTATTCCAAACCAGCCCTATGGCGACCAACACAACCCCGATTCCCGACAAAAGCAAACTCTTTCTCTCTCCGCTTCCCAAGCGGGTGGAACGGACGATTTCCCCCGCATAAATTCCCAATAATGCCGTGACTATCGCCGGAAGCGTGCTCAGTAAACCCTCCGGGTCGAAATTACCGTATATCAATTTCCCCGGCAAACAATGCCGATCGATATATCCGACCAGATTCCCTTCGATAGAAAGAGGGGAAGCCCCCGCAGCATCGGGAGCCGGCACAAAGGCCAACAGCAACCAATAACCCACCAAGATAAAGACAATCAAACCATATTGTACCGACTTTTTCAAACTCATGTAAATGAAAGCCCCGAGCATCCACGCCAGCCCGATACGCCCCAAAACGCTTGCCAAACGCACATCGGGGAAATTCAACTGTAAGAATCCGTTATACAAGAATCCCAGCAAAACGAGGGTGACACCCCGGCGGAAAACCCTCAGGTAAATATGTTTGTCGCTCGATCCGCTCCCCCTTTGCTTGGCCAATGAAAACGGGAAAGATATACCTGCGATAAACAAGAACAAGGGGAATATCATATCGTGTTGGGTAAACCCGTCCCACGGGACGTGCCGCATGTGCCCCGCAATGACATCGCCCACCGCCGTCGGGTGCAAGGCATTCAAGGCGACTACCAACGGGGCGAAACCCATAATAAAAAGCATATCGAATCCCCGAAGGGTATCCAATGACAACAGACGTGTGTTTTTCTTTGTTTCTTTCTTTGTTTCCATATCCGAATTTTGTTTTTCTGTATAGTATACAAGCAACTCGGCTCGTTTATCCAATGATGCGTTATACTCCCTAATCCGCACCCGCAGCGATCCCGATCGAATGTATGTCTCTGCCTATTTCGACAACAGCTTTTTTATCCGTTCCACATCGTCTTCCCGTTCCGGTGGAATAATTCCCCGTCGATAGAAATCTTCGAAATCCGAGAGAAAGTCCTCTTTTAGCTCTTCCTTGTATAGCAGGTATATCTCTTCCGCCTCGGCATATCGACCTTGAAGAAGAAGGGATGCCGCAAGATTTGTATAAATAGCATGATGAGTAAAATCATATTTTGATCCCTCACGGGCATACCGTTCAGCTTCTTCAAAATTGCCCTGAGCGAGAAATAAGAATGAAAGGTTATTGCACGCTCGTACTAAATACGGCTCGTACACTTGTGGATTCACTGCCGTAAGCCGTTGATAAACCTCCAAGGCAGAGAGATACATCTCCTCGCTATCCTCATAACGTTGGATATTGTAATACAAACAACCTAAGTTATACTGAGTATCTGCCAAATCCGGCTCGTACACCTGTGGATTCGCCACGGCAAGTCGTCGTCGAATTTCCATGGCGGAAAGATACATCTTCTCGCTATCCTCATAACGTTGGGTGTCGCTGTACAAACAGCCTAAGTTATATTGTGTCATTGCCAAATCCGGCTCGTAAACCTGTGGATTTGCCGCTGCAAGCCGTCGTCGAATTTCCATGGCGGAAAGACACAGCTTCTCGCTATCTTCATAACGTCGGGTATCTTTGTACAAAGTACCTAAATTACTTTGAGCCATTGCCAAATCCGGCTCGTACACCTGTGGACTAATGGGCACAAGTCGTTGGTAGATGTCTAAATTTTCTCGATAACGAACTTCCGCCAAATCGTATCGTTTGTTTGTCTGTAAAAAACAACCATACTCAAACAAACTTTTTGCCAACTCTTCCTCCGAAAGGTTGGCACGGGTCAGCTCGATACCCTGCTCATAGGCATGGCAAGCCAATTCGAAGCGACGAGGCTCTGCATAGTCTGTCATCAAAGCCTTTGCCCGCAAAACATATTCCTCGGCCAACGAGCGTGTCTTTTGAAGTCCCGCCTCGATAAGCGACCGACCGGAATCGACCAGTAGTTTTCCTTGCTCTATCTCTTTGCAAGCCTGAGCGGCATCGGCGGCGATATCTTTTTCATTCAAAATCTCCACGACCCCTTTGCTGTTCCCTCGCTCGAACATCTCTATCGCCAACCGTTTGCGCTCGCTCACCGGCGTTCCGCTCCCGATCAGCTTGTTGATGGATAGAGCAAGATCGAACAGCCGGCTCTCCAATCGATTGAGACTTTCCCGTTTCTTGTATAGTTCCGCCTGTTTCTCGTCAATCATCGGTTGGAGCTCGGCGACACCGGTCGCTCTCAGTCGGGCGATCTCTGTATTCAATCGGGCGATGGACTCTTTCAACGAAAGGTATTCCGGATTCTCGGCGGCAAAAGAGAGATTGTCCAGTTCGGCTATCTTGTGGCCGTAAAGCGAAACGACTCCGTTCTCTATCTTAAAGTGGTTACCCTCGGTTACGGAAGCGTTGCCCGATACCGATGGAATGATCCGCTCCAACTGCATGACAAAATGCAACTTCATGGCATCGTCGGTAGCATAGTTGCACCAATAATGCCCCACCCGATCGAACAAATCTTCCTTGAATCGTTTCAATGCCTCGTCTTCCATTTCACCTTCTATCAAGGCTCGAATATAGACAAATGTCTTGGGGTGACTCTGATTCTTCACATATTCGTCTAAGGCTTGATTGAACTCCTCTATGGTGTATTCTCCCGCTTTGCGGTGAAACATACAGATACAAATATCGCTGGCACGTACTATGCGGTTGTAATCGTTCTGAGTACGGGTTCCGGTGCAAAATGCCGAAAAATCTTCCCAACGTCTGCACCTTATGCGATATCCCCGAGGCTCGAAAATTTCGTCCAAAGAAGCCACCAACGAATGGAAACTGTTACGGTCGTTTTTCAACTCGTCGCTGGATGCCAAAAATACGGTTATGTTCTTCATATCGTTATATCTGTGTTTCACTATACTTTAATATAGGTCTGCAAGATAAACAATTTCTACCTATCCCCCCAATTCTCCCGGTCGAGATTTCGGTAATTCACCGCTTCGTTGATGTGTTGCACCTGTACCCCTTCGCTACCTTCCAAGTCGGCGATGGTACGAGCCACTTTCAAAATACGGTCGTAGGCCCGTGCCGACAGGTGGAAACGGTTCATCGCATCTTTCAGCCGTTTCAATCCCGCCTCATCGGGGACAGCGAATTGGTTCAGCAGCCGGGTAGTCATTTGGGCATTGCAATAGATGCCGGGATAGTCGACGAAGCGTGCGGCTTGAATTTCTCTTGCGGCAATGACTCGTCGACGAATCGACTCGCTCGACTCCGCCGGACGGGTGTCGGAGATTTTCTCGAACGAGACGGGAACGATCTCCACTTGTATGTCTATGCGGTCGAGCAGAGGGCCCGAAATTTTTCCCAAATAACGTTGTATCGTTCCCGGGCTGCATATACACTCTTTTTCCGGGTGGTTATAATATCCGCAAGGACAAGGATTCATCGAAGCGACCAACATCACCCCGGCGGGATATTCTATCGAGTATTTCGCACGTGCTATCGTTATCTTGCGGTCTTCGAGCGGTTGACGCATTACTTCGAGTACTTGACGTGAAAACTCGGGCAACTCGTCGAGAAAAAGCACCCCGTTGTGTGCCAATGAAATTTCACCCGGCTGGGGAAAAGCCCCGCCGCCCACCAACGCTACCGGCGATATGGTATGATGCGGCGACCGGAACGGCCGTTGCGACAACAGAGAACTACCCCTCTCCATGCGTCCGGCGACCGAATGTATCTTGGTCGTTTCGAGTGCTTCCTGCAATGTGAGAGGCGGTAGTATAGAAGGCAACCGCTTCGCCATCATCGATTTTCCGGCGCCCGGAGGCCCTATGAGTATGATGTTATGTCCGCCGGCCGCCGCTACTTCGAAAGCCCTCTTGACACTCTCCTGACCTTTGACATCGCTGAAATCCAAATCGAAATGGGTATATTCCTTGAAAAATTCCGCACGAGTATCGATCACCGTCGGTTCCAGCTCGATCTCCCCGTTCAGGAAACGAATCACCTCGGTGATATTCTCTACTCCATACACATCGAGATGATTGACTACCGCGGCCTCGCGAACATTGGCTTTGGGAATAATCAACCCCTTAAAGCCCTCCTCCCTTGCCTTGATAGCTATGGGCAACGCCCCCTTGATAGGAAGAATGGAGCCGTCGAGAGACAACTCCCCCATCAACATATACTCGCTCAATTTACCTGTTTCTATCTTCTCGTCGCTCGCCAAAATCCCCACGGCCAAAGGCAAATCATACGCCGCCCCTTCCTTGCGTATATCGGCAGGCGACATGTTCACGATTACCTGTTTCCTCGGAAATCTGTAACCGTTATGTTCCACGGCCGAGACAATTCGCTCGTGGCTCTCTTTCACGGCTGCATCGGGCAATCCCACCATAAAGAAACGGATACCCTGCGAACAGTTCACCTCGATAGTCACTACAAGAGCATCGATACCCTGCACGGCTGCGCCAAAAACTTTCACCAACATAGTAATAGATTTTGCAATAATAGGTTATGGTGTTACTAAACGTTCGATATAAACCCTCGAAGAGTCGGGCGAAAGCCCTCGGGCGACAATCCGTCCCAAAGAGTCGGCGACCAACAGATAAGGTATGCTTTGGATATGAAGCTCTTTCACCCCCGGATAAAGATAACCGCCTTTCGCCCACCGCCGGGCCCATACGGCCGAATCGGCCTCGATTCGCTCCTTCCATACGGCGCTGTCCCTATCCAGCGAAATTTCTACGACCCGCACCAACGAATCATATCGTTCTGCTATCTCCCTTAAAAAGCCGCTGTACCTCTGTGTTCCGGGTGTCTCGGCAGCCCAAAAACAAAGCAAGGTCGCTTGGGCTTCTCGGGGATTCAGCAGTTCGGTCGTATCGGCCACCGTAGTCAATGATAAATAAGGCAATACGGTGTCACTCTTCTGTATGGTTTCAAATTGTCGATACATTTCCAATGCTGTGGCCGGCGGAGCCGACAGTACACGGTCGTCCAACAAACCGATCAACGAATCGCAAAACGCATCGCTCGCCCTTCCCAATACATAATCATCTAACAAAATAGCGCTCACAGGCGAATCTTTATGTTCGCCTACATACTTTGCCACAACGCCTTGCAGCTCCTTGCTCAACTGCTCGTATCGTCGGGTTTTCATTCCCGATGCCGAAATGTTCCTTTCTGCCGACCAAGACTGCAACAACTCTTTATTCTCTTGATTGAACTTAAACAAATCCTTATTTAGAGAACTTCCTTTCACTCTCAACCCGAAAGGGTCCTGCCCGTCACCCGACAATTCTATCCGGTCACCATTCTGCACATATATCTTGGTCAAGGGCGTTTTATCGAAATAATAAAACTGTATGGGAATAACTGCCGAAGCCGAGTTTTTGAATGTGATAAAACCATTCTGCGGACGGAGCGTATCTACGACAATGCCGTTTTCAAGACTATAAACGGCATAAATAGGGCGTCCTCCTAAATTATTGATAGTTCCCTCCACGACAAACTCGTTATCCTTGCCGCCGCAACTCGACAGCAAAAGGACACAAATACACAGTACCGCACCTATTTTATTCATGCAAAAAACATTTTCATTTCTTGCAAATGTACTGGATTTTACGGGAGGAGCAAAACAATATCCGGGCAAAACAAAGTATAAAACCCGACAACAATGGAAAAACCGGCGAAAAAGAACGACCTTTTTACCTATAAAATAAAGCCGATATAGCATATATTTGCACAATTATCTATATCGGAATGTATCGGATATAGATGCGGTTCGAAATAAAAAAATGAACAAGTTCATTTTTCATTTCTCCCACCATTTGTTATATTTGTATATGAAACGATTGTTTATCTTACTGCTGATAGTTCTGCTCTGCATTCCGGGTTTTACCCAAATCCGAAACGATGTTCCCCGATACAATCCCGACAGCGTGCGTGAAGAGCTGGACAAAAGACCTTATTTTTCACTATACAAAGACAACTACTTCATCGGGGGTACGACCATCGGGAGCAAACCGACCAATAAAAATTCCGATGTAAAATTCCAACTAAGCATCAGCCAGAGACTTACAAAAAGTAAACTTCCATTCGACACCTACCTCTTTATAACCTATACGCAAAAAGCATTTTGGAATGTCTTTCAAGAATCTCTCCCGATGTACGATCTCAACTTCAATCCCGGCATAGGGCTATCGCATCTGGTCATACATCGAAATAGACTTATCGGACAAGTCTCGCTCCTGATCGAACATGAATCGAACGGGAAAGACAGCATTTGGTCTCGCAGTTGGAATAAAATCTCGTTTATGGGTGCGCTCGCCGTCGATCGCAATGTAGAGCTTCAATTCAAAACATGGATACCTATCATCGACAGCGGGAACAACCGGGATATCCTCAAATACTGCGGTATTTTTCAATTAGCAGGTAGTTACATAAGCGACAATCGTCGGTTCGGGGCTACCGTTATTCTCACCAAGCGGAGCGGCTGGAATTTCAATTTCAACACCGTTATCGAACTGAATGCCCGCTTATTCCCCAACGAAAACCAATATTTCTTTATACAATATTACAACGGTTACGGCGAAGGACTGCTCGACTATAACAAATTCCATTCTCGCCTGAGAGTAGGGTTCGTCATCAAACCCCAGAATTTCAGCAATTACTGATTCCTCCTTCACACATAGCTTTTTCAATCCGTGGGGCAGGCATAAATTTTATCGATGAATCACTTGTCGACAAACACACTCCGGACTTTTCGGTGAAAGGTTGATTCTTGCTTAAATTTCTGTACAAAGTGTACTACTCCTCCCCTGCCGTGTCCCGTAGTATTACGGGGTACTATGTTAGCCATATAGAGGAGAC
>OCAI01000875.1_pt1 | contig 21006 bp, 15 predicted proteins | sample 1538271 | NCBI WGS metagenome assembly OCAI01 (sample SAMEA2580269, study PRJEB22360) | human gut metagenome | biome: human gut; feature: human-associated habitat; material: faeces | place: Denmark | collected 2008/2010 | reverse complement strand
GGCCATTCACATCGCCGATGCAGTTGAAGTCCTGCCGTACCTGCGAAGCGGTGGTGCCCATCTGAGCAGCCAGCTCGCGGGAGGAAATGCTGTTGATGCCGTCTTCCTGCAGAGAGCGCAGATAGCGGTAATATTTGGGAAGACGCTTGATAACGGGAAGCGAAGCCTTTGCAGGGGTGCTCATAGAATACTTTCTCCTTTCGCTCTATCGCAGTACTTGCCGCAGCTGCCTGCTTTACAGATGCGGCGCAGAGAAACCCCGATCCATTTACGGGTTCATATTGCAGATATTACAGTTTGCAGATATTACAGTCAATTATTTAAAGTATACAGCACGGATGGAGAATGTCAAATCATTCTCAAAAAAATTTTATGAAATGTTACCGTTTTTTTGCTGCGGCGGGTCTGTATAGCCCGGCACAGGCCGGGGAATGCTGACAAAAAACGCAGGAGGAAAGCATATGAACGATGAAACGCAGCAGACCGACGCAGGCCAGCTGGAAAAGGAAGAGATCGAGGATCTGGGCACGGTCACGCTGGCCCGCGGCGGGCATGTCATCCACTGCCTGACCGTCATCGGCCAGATCGAAGGCCATTCGGAAGCACCGCAGGGCCAGAAGACCACGAAGTACGAGCATGTCATCCCGCAGCTGGTGGCCGCGCAGGAGGACCCCCGCATCGAGGGCCTGCTGGTGCTGCTGAACACGGTGGGCGGGGATGTGGAAGCGGGCCTTGCGCTGGCAGAGCTGATCGCCAGCGTATCCAAGCCCAGCGCAACGCTGGTGCTGGGCGGCGGGCACTCCATCGGCATCCCGCTTGCCGTCAGCGCCCGGCGCAGCTTCATCGTGCCCACAGCCACCATGACCGTGCACCCGGTGCGGCATTCCGGCGTCATTCTGGGGGTGCCGCAGACCATGCGCAGCTTTGAGCAGATGCAGCAGCGCATCACCGGCTTTGTGGCGGCCCACAGCGGCATGACCGAAAAGCGCTACACCGACCTGATGCTCCACACCGGCGAGCTGGTGATGGACATGGGCACCGTGCTGGACGGACGCCGGGCCGTGAAGGAAAAGCTCATTGACGAGCTGGGCGGGCTTTCGGATGCGCTGGCGTGGCTGTATAAAGAAATTGAACGGGGGTGAAGGCCGGTGAGCTGGTAGCTTTCTCCTCGGATACGAGTTCGGGTTGTGGCACCCAGCATCCGCTGCGCTTATGCTTGCGTCTTGCTGGCCACGGCCCCAACAACAGTTCCCTGCTTCCGCCAATGGCGGCAGTCACTGTTGTTGCAGGCCATTCCATCGCCCGCCCTATTGCCTGCGGCAATAGGGTCCCACCCCAGCGGACGGTCCTCAGAGAAACTACCGGCCAGTCAAGCAGTAGTTTCTGGAAACAGGCCGGGCTGAAGAAATTTGTACAACAATAGGTTTGCCATTTTCTTCCCTGCGTGGTACAATAATAAAATCAAATAGTGTGTCTACTACAAATGTGGGGAACAGAGAAGAATGGCGACAAGAAAACGTAAAACAACAACACGGCGTGCATCATCGCGCAAAAAGCGCGCCGAACAGCGGCTCCCGGCAGGGCTTGGCACCCTGTTCGCAGGCCTTTTGCTGGTGGTGCTGGCCTTTGTGGAGGGAGATTCGGCATGGAAGGCCCTGCACGATGTGCTGTTCGGACTTTTTGGCTGCGGCAGCTTTGTGCTGGGCGCAGCCGTGTGCTGCCTTGCTGTGCAGTATACCCGGGGCGAAGACCTTCTGCCCCCGATCTTCAAGCTGATCCTGGGGCTGGTGTTTGCCTGCGGGACCGTGATCGTTTTTTCGGATATCCAGCCGCAGGGCATGTCTGCGTTCCAGATGACCGCTGCCTGCTATGCCAACGGCGTGAATGCATGGCTGGGCGGCGGCGCACTGGGCGCACTGCTGGGAGGCAATCTGCTGCTGCTCTGCGGCAGACCGGCGGCAAACCTGATCATGGCGGTGCTGGCGCTCTGCGTCAGTCTGTACATTTTTGACCTGACCCCGGCAGAGGTCTGGCAGTGGCTGTGCGCCGCATTCGGCGGGGTGCACGCAAAGGGCGCAGCCCTTGCCCGGCAGAGCGCGGAGCGCCGTGCGGAACGTGCGGCCGCCCGGGCGGCAGAGGCCGAGGAGGACGAGGAGGAAGCCGAAGACGAATATGAGGAAGAGGAGCCGGAGGACGAACCGGCCGGCCCTGCGTTCCATATCGGTGTGCCGGACTGGCTGAACGGCATCCGGCATTGGGGCCACAAGGTGACCGAAGAGATGGAAGCGGAGGAGCCGGAGGCAGCCCCGCAGCCGGAGCCGCCCGCAGACACTTCCGGCCAGCCGCTTGCCCAGCCGGAGCCTGCCGCCCCGGCCATCACGCCGGTGCAGGTACGGGTATCCCGGCCCCGGGCTTCCTTTGACGTAGACCTTGGCCCCGACCACACTGAGGTAAAGGAGGGCGGCAGCGAGCCCATCGAGCCGCTCATCGTGGGCCCGGGCGGCACCTTTGGGCAGAACCCGCTGCGCCCGGCCCCCAGACCTGCCCCGCAGCCCATCGTGGCAGATGCGGTGGAAACGGATGCGTCCGACTTCTTTGCAAAGGCCGCACAGCCGGTGCAGCCTGCGGCAGATAGCTTTGATACGCCGGTGATGCCCACCGTCCCGCCGGAAGCTCCGGCAGCGGCCATCACGCCGGAAATGCCTGCGGCACCCATCCAGCCCGCTGTGCCGACGGCACCCGCCCGTGTCAGTGCAGAAAACGCGGCAGCCATGCGCAGCGCACCGGATGAGGACGGCTGGATCAGCATTACCGCTGAACCGGTGGAGGAAAAGGACATCAGCACGCTGGTGGCAGCGGCAATGGAAAAGCCCGTCGCCTCCGAGCAGGCCGCGGCAGCGGCCCCTGTGGACGAGACCGAACCGGTGGATACCTATCAGTACCAGTACCCGCCCATCGAGCTGTTTGAAAAGTCGCAGGACGAGACCGACCCCGGTGCGCAGGAAGAGCTGAAAGCCAATGCCCAGAAGCTGGTGGACACGCTGGAAAGCTTTGGCGTGCGCACCCGTGTGCTGGACATCTCCCGGGGCCCCTCCGTCACCCGGTACGAGGTGCAGCCCATGGCGGGCGTCAAGATCAGCCGCATCACCTCGCTGGCGGACGATATCGCACTGAACCTTGCGGTGGCGGACGTGCGCATGGAAGCGCCCATTCCCGGCAAGCCCGCCGTCGGCATCGAGGTGCCCAACCACAAAAAGACCCCCGTGTATATCCGCAGCGTGTTCGAGAGCCAGAGCTTTTTGCGCATGACCTCACCGTTGGGCATCGCGCTGGGCAAGGACATTGCCGGTGTGGCGCAGGTGGCAGACCTGTGCAAGATGCCTCATCTGCTGATCGCGGGCAGCACCGGCAGCGGCAAATCGGTGTGCGTGAACAGCATCATCATGAGCCTGCTGTTCCGCTCCAGCCCGGAGGACGTGAAGCTGCTGCTGATCGACCCCAAGGTGGTGGAGCTGGCCGAATACAACGGCATTCCCCATCTGCTGATGCCGGTGGTCACCGAGCCGAAAAAGGCCGCCGGTGCCCTTGGCAGCGCGGTGCAGGAGATGGAGCGCCGCTACCGCCTGTTTGCGGAGAACAATGTGCGTGACATCAAGTCCTTCAACAAGCTGGCTGCAGAACGGCCGGAGCTGGAAAAGATGCCCTACATCGCCATTATCATCGACGAGCTGGCCGACCTGATGATGGTGGTGGGCAAGGACGTGGAGGACTCCATCTGCCGCATCGCCCAGAAGGCCCGCGCCGCCGGTATGCACCTGATCGTAGCCACTCAGCGCCCCAGCGTGGACGTCATCACTGGCCTGATCAAGGCCAACATCCCCAGCCGCATCGCATTTGCGGTGTCCAGTCAGGTGGACAGCCGCACCATTCTGGACGGCTCCGGTGCCGAAAAACTGCTGGGCATGGGCGATATGCTGTTCATGCCGGTGGGTGCGCCCAAGCCTACCCGTATCCAGGGCACCTTTGTGCGGGATGAGGAAATCAGCCGTGTGCTGGACTTCATCAAGCAGAGCGGCACCGTGCAGTACGACGAAGCCATGATCGAAGCCATGGAAAAGCACGCCATTCAGGACGGCAAAAAGGGCAGCAGCAGCGCGGATGCGGACGAAGAGCCGGACAGCGACCCCATGTTCAAGCAGGCCGTGGAGGTGGTCATCGATGCCGGTCAGGCCTCCACCAGCCTTTTGCAGCGCCGCTGCAAGCTGGGCTACGCCCGCGCGGCCCGCATCATGGACGAAATGGAGCAGAAAGGCGTCATTGGCCCCTACGAGGGCGCCAAGCCCCGCGCAGTGCTCATCAGCCGCCAGCAGTGGATCGAACAGCAGATGAACCAGCCGGAGGAATGACCCTCTCAGGCGCTGACGCGCCAGCTCTCCCGAAGGGCGAGCTTTATGAGTGGGTAAGATATCGTCTGCCTTCAAAGAAAAACTGGATGAAAAGATGCAAAAAGCTCCCCCGATGGGGGAGCTGGCAACGCCTTGCGGCGTTGCCTGAGAGGGTTTAACAATAAAAGGAGCATTATGGACAACTCTTCCCCTAAGATCTACACCGAATTTCTTCCCATCAGCCGGGCCGATATGGAGGCCCGCGGGTGGGAGCAGCTGGACTTTGTGGTGGTGGGCGGCGACGCCTATGTGGACCACCCCAGCTTTGGCACCGCCATCATCAGCCGTCTGCTGGAAGCCGAGGGCTATAAGATCGGCGTGCTGGCCCAGCCCCGCTACACCGATTGCGAGGACTTCAAGCGGTTCGGCAAGCCCAAGTATGGCTTTTTCATCGGCGGCGGCAACGTGGACAGCATGGTCAGCCACTATTCCGTGGCAAAGATTCCCCGCGCCGAGGACGAATACTCCCCCGGCGGCAAGGGCGGCGCACGCCCGGACCGCAGCGCCACCGTGTACACCCGCCTTGCCAAGCAGGCCTATCCCGACCTGCCGGTGATCCTGGGCGGTCTGGAAGCGTCCCTGCGCCGCTTTGCCCACTACGATTACTGGCTGGACACCGTGCTGCCCAGCATTGCCGAGGACTCCGGCGCGGACATCATCAGCTTTGGCATGGGCGAACACCAGACCGTGGAGATCGCCCGCCGCCTTGCCGCCGGGGAGCCGGTGGAGAGCATCACGGACGTGGACGGCACCTGTTACATGACCGACTTTGACCATCTGCCCGAGCGCTACGTGGAGTGCGCAGGCTTTAAAAAGGTGGCGTCGGATAAGACGGCGTATGCCAAGGCCTGCCGCATCCAGATGGACAATCAGGACGTGGTCAGCGGCCAGATCATCGTGCAGAAGCAGAGCGAGAAGTATCTGGTGCAGAACATCCCTGCAAAGCCGCTGGTGCGCGGGGAGCTGGACAAGGTCTATGCCCTGCCCTACACCCGCCGGTACCACCCCATCTACGAGAGCATGGGCGGCGTGCCCGCCATCCGGGAGGTGCAGTTCTCCATCATCCAGAACCGCGGCTGCTTTGGCGGCTGCAACTTCTGCGCCATCCAGCTGCATCAGGGCCGCCGTGTCACCAGCCGCAGCGCGGACAGCATCGTGGCGGAAGCCGAGCGCATGACCCACGAGCCGGATTTCAAGGGCTACATCCACGATGTGGGCGGCCCCACCGCAAACTTCCGCTTCCCCTCCTGCCGGGAGCAGATGCTGCGGGGCATGTGCACCGGCGGCAAGCACTGTCTTGCCCCCACCACCTGCTCCCACATGATCGTGGACCACAGCGACTACCTGAAGATCCTGCGCCGGGTGCGGGAGTTGCCGGGCGTAAAAAAGGTGTTCATCCGCAGCGGCATCCGGTTCGACTACCTGATGGCCGACCCGGACGACACCTTCTTCAAGGAACTGGTGGAGTACCACGTGTCCGGCCAGCTGAAGGTAGCCCCGGAGCACTGTGCGCCCAATACGCTGGCCTACATGGGCAAGCCGCCCATCGAGACCTTCAACAAGTTCAAGGATAAGTTCTATGAGCTGAGCAAAAAGGCGGGCAAAAAGCAGTATCTCGTGCCCTATCTGATGTCCAGCCACCCGGGCAGCACCCTCAAGGATGCGGTCTATCTGGCGGAATATCTTTACAAAAACCACATGCGCCCGGAGCAGGTGCAGGACTTCTACCCCACCCCCGGCACCGTGAGCACCTGCATGTTCTACACCGGTCTGGACCCCTACACCCTGAAGCCGGTGTTCGTGGAAAAGACCCCTGAGGGCAAAGCGCTGCAGCGAGCGCTGCTACAGTACTACGAGCCCCGCAACGCCGAGAAGGTGATCAAGGCGCTGAAGATGACCCACCGGGAGGACCTGATCCCCCTGCTGGTGCCCGCCGCAGGCCGCCGCGCCGTGCAGCGCTCTGCCCGCCGGGCCCGAAGCCGCCGATGTGACGATCCACAATGACGGCACCTATACGGTGCGCCCGAATCAGAAGGGCCATAACGGCAAGCCTGCCCACGGCCAGAGCCGCGGCGCTGCACCGGCAGGCCGTGCGCCCAGCCCCGGCGCACGCTTTGCGCCCCATTCGGCACCCGCGCGCAAGCCCAAAAACGATCAACAGAAAGAGAACGCAACGTGGAAAACTGGAAAGAAGAAAAAGTGACCTCGCATAAAAAAAGCCTGTGGCAGCGCCTTGCTGCGCTGGCCGCTGCCGCTGCACTGGTACTGAGCCTTGCAGGCTGCAGCGGGCTGCCGTCCGTTCCGGGCGGAAGCGCCGATGTGGTGCCGAACCCGTCCTCTGCCGCTGCTGCGGTGGACACGGTGGATGCACCGCTGGAGGTGCATTTTATCGATGTCGGTCAGGCGCTGAGCGTGCTGGTGGAGTGTGACGGACAGTTCATGCTCTACGACGGCGGCAATGTGGACGACGGCAGTCTGGTGGTGTCCTACCTGCAGAGTCAGGGGGTGGAGCAGCTGGAATATGTGTTCTGCTCCCATGCCCACGAGGATCATGTGGGCGGTCTGGCTGCGGCGCTGGCCTACTTCCCGGCGTACCATGTGTACAGCCCGGTGACCGATGCCTCCACCAAGTGCTTTCAGGATTTTGTCAAGTACACCCAACAGCAGGGCCTGCAGGTGGAAGTGCCTGCCGTGGGCACCATGTGGCCGCTGGGCGGCGCCACCGTGACCATGCTGGGGCCAGTGGCACAGTACAGCGACACCAACGATACCTCCCTCGTGCTGCGCATCGACTACGGCTCCACCAGCTTCCTGCTGACCGGCGACATGGAGAAGACGGCGGAGACCGACCTTGTGAACAGCGGTGCCAACCTCAGGGCCGATGTTCTGCAGGTGGGCCACCACGGTTCCAGCACCTCCACCAGCTACCTCTTCCTGAATGCGGTGCTGCCGGAAATGGGAGTCATCTCCTGCGGTGTGAACAACAAGTACGGCCACCCCCACGAGGAGACCCTGAGCATCCTGCGGGACGCCGGGGTGGATGTCTACCGCACCGACCTGCAGGGCACCATCACCATTGGTTCCGACGGCCAGAACTACACCGTGGGCACCGAGCACTTTGCAGCAGATTCCGCACTGAACCCCACCGACCCGGCGGCGTCCAGCACAGCCCAGCAGACCTACATCGGCAACGTGAACAGCAAAAAGTTCCATCTGCCCAGCTGCCCGAACCTGCCGGCAGAGAAGAATCAGGTCCTGTTCTCCAGCTACGAGGAAGCCGTGGAAGCAGGCTATACGCCCTGCTCCAGCTGCATCAAATAAACTCGTCAGATCTGACGAGACAAAGAAAAACCCACGGAAAGACGAATTTTGCAACGTCAGACCGTGGGTTTTATTCATATCGGAGTGGCGAGACTCGAACTCGCGGCCTCCTGCTCCCAAAGCAGGCGCGCTACCAACTGCGCAACACCCCGGCATCCGGCGGCACTGCTGCACCGCCGGGATATAGTATATCGTTTTTTTGGCCGTTCGTCAATACGGCATTGTGCACCAATGGGGCAAAAACGGGCAGATCCTGCGCCTTCCCTTAATTAAAGGAGCGGAAGCCCTTGCCGATGATCTCGCTGGAGTTGACGATGGTGATAAAACTCCGGGGATCGTTCTCGCGCAGGAAGTTGCGCAGCTGCAGTGCCTGACGGCGGGTCAGCACCGTGACAAGAACGCTGAGCTCGTGGTGGGTGTAGGCACCGTAGGCCTTTTCCACGGTAGCAGAGCGGTTCATTTCCTTGATAATGAAGTCCAGAATGGGCTGCGGGTTGGCCGTCACGATGGTACACACCTTGCGCAGGCGGATGTTCTCGATGGCACCATCCACCACAAAGCTCTTGCCGATCAGGCCGAGGATACAGTACAGACCGGTGCCCATACCAAACCGCCATGCCGCCGCCAGCACGATGAGGATATCGCTGACCATCAGGGCCTTTCCGATCTCCATAGAGGTATATTTTGCCAGGATCAGGGCCACAATATCCGTACCGCCGGTGGATGCGCCAATGTCGAACACAATGGCCGCACCAAGCGCCGGCAGGAACACTGCGAACACCAGATCCAGCATAGCGTCACCGCTCATGGAAACGTTGACGGGATAGAGCCACTCGCACACCGACACGAAAAAGGACAGCGCAAAGGAAGAGTAGATCGTCCAGCCCATGGTCTTGATGCCCAGAAAGACGAAGCCCAGCACCACCAGGATCAGGTTGATGATCCACATGAAGCCGCCCACGTTGATCCGGGGGAACAGGTCTGCCAGCAGAATGGACAGGCCCGAGGTGCCGCCAAATGCAAAATGGTTAGGGTTTTTAAAGTATACGATGCCGACCGCAGTCAGGATCAGGCCGAGGTTCAGCTCACAAAAGAAATTTAAATTCTTCAGCATATTTTCCCTGCTGAACGCTTCTTTTAAACTGTTCATGGGATTCCTCCTATTATAAACACGGCAAAATCCGCCTTACACCATGCAAAAATATACTCTCCTTCTCTGCCGGTGTCAAGGGATAGGGCAAAAGTTGTGGAAAATAGGTATTTCTTTCTCCATGGGAAGCCTTTTATCGCTTTCTCTTGAAGAAATCGGCAGAATAGTGTATTATATAGTATTATGGAATATGTAGGCACTTTGTGCCTTTGACAGGGGGAAAACATATGGCAGATAAAAACTTTCTGACCGACATCATCGACGCCGATCTGGCCGAGGGCAAGATCCGCGAGATCCATACCCGCTTCCCGCCCGAGCCCAACGGCTACCTGCACATCGGCAGTGCCAAGGCCATCTACATCAACTGGTCCATTGCAAACCAGTACGGCGGCAAGTTCAACCTGCGTCTGGACGACACCAACCCCGCCCGCGAGGGTGAGGAGTACGTCAACAGCATCATCGAGGATCTGCACTGGCTGGGTGCCGACCCCAACGGCGGCATCTTCTACGGCAGCGACTACTTTGATAAATGCTACGAGTACGCCGAAAAGCTCATCATGGAGGGCAAGGCCTACGTGGACGACCTGACCCGCGACGAAATGCGCGAGTACCGTGGTGCCGACGCCGGCAAGCCCAGCCGTCCTTCTCCGTGGCGTGACCGCACCCCGGAAGAGAATCTGGATCTGTTCCGCCGGATGCGTGCCGGTGAGTTCCAGGAGGGCGAAAAGACTCTGCGTGCCAAGATCGATCTGGCCAGCCCCAACATGAATATGCGCGACCCGGCCATCTACCGCATCAAGTACGCCGAGCATCACCGTCAGGGCAGCAAGTGGTGCATCTACCCGATGTACGACTTCGCACACCCCATTCAGGACGCCATTGAGGGCATCACCCACAGCATGTGCAGTCTGGAGTTCGAGAACCACCGTCCGCTGTACAACTGGGTCATCGAGAACATCTTCGGCACTGCCTTCCCCAAACAGCGCGAGTTTGCACGCCTGAACATGACCAACACCGTCATGAGCAAGCGCTACCTGCGTGAGCTGGTGGAAATGGGCATCGTGGACGGCTGGGACGACCCCCGTATGCCCACCCTGTGCGGCCTGCGCCGCCGCGGCTACACCCCCACCTCCATCTTCACCTTTGTGCGGGAGGCCGGTATCTCCAAGTCCGACAACCTCATCGACATGCGCCAGCTGGAAGCCTGCATCCGCAGCGAGCTGGACCTGACCGCACAGCGCCGCATTGCCGTGCTGGACCCCGTAAAGCTGATCGTGGACAACTACCCGGAGGACAAGACCGAGTACTTTGATGTGGCCAACAACCCCAACCGCGAGGCCAACGACACCACCACCCGCAAGGTGGCCTTCACCCGCGAGCTGTGGATCGAGAACGAGGACTTTGCCGAGGTCCCGCCTCCGAAGTTCAAGCGCCTGACCGTGGGCGGTGAGGTGCGTCTGATGGGCGCATACATCGTCAAGTGCGAGAGCGTGGAGAAGAATGCCGACGGCAGCATTGCGGCCATCCACTGCACCGCCGACCTCGAGACCGGCAACGGCAATCCCGCCGACGGCCGCAAGGTCAAGGGCACCATCCACTGGGTGAGTGCCGCCCATGCCGTGGACGCCGAGGTGCGCCTGTACGACAAGCTGTTCACCGAGGCCAACATGAACGCCATCCCCGAGGGCAGCGACTACAAGGACTACCTGAACCCGGAAAGCGTGGTGGCACGCAAGGGCTGCAAGCTGGAAGAAAGCCTGAAGGACGCAAAGCCCGGCGATAAGTTCCAGTTCGTGCGCACCGGCTTCTTTACCCCGGACAGCAAGAACCCGGGCGTGTACAACCGCGTCGTCACCCTGCGTGACAGCTTCAAGCCCGCAAAGTAATCAAAGGAGCATCCGCCTTTCATGAAAAACAAAATGACCCGGAACGTGATCCTCATGGCTGTTGTCACCGTTATCATGGCAGTTGCGCTCAGCCTGTACATCCAGAACACCGGCACCGTGCCTGCCGCCGACAACGCCGCCAGCCTGACCGATGGTATCTATACGTCCAGCGCGCAGGGCTGCCTGAGTGATGTGACTGTCAAGGTCACGGTCACCGGCGGCCGGGTGACCGGTGTGGAGATCGACGCTTCCGGCGAGACTCCCGAATTGGGCGGCACCGCTGCCGAAGCTCTGGCAGCTGCATTGCTCAAGACCGGTTCTACCGCTGGCGTGGATGCTGTTTCCGGTTCCACTATGACCAGTCAGGCCATCTTTACCGCTATGGACGACTGCCTGAGTCAGGCTCAGTAAGCGGCAAAGCGCCTGCATCCCGGATCAATCCCAGGCATAGAAAAGGCCCCTGCGCGTCCTGCGCAGAGGCCTTTTTTCTGTTTTTCAACGCGCTGACGCGTTTTCTCATCGCTTACTGAAAAAGATTGCGGAATGCGCCGCCGCTCTGCTGCTTCTGCGCAGCCACAGCGCCGGTGTACACCTTGCAGGTGGCGTTCCGGCCTTCCGGGGTGGACGCCGTAATAGTGGCTTCGCCTTCGCTCACCGCCGTCACCGTACCGTTCGCATCCACCGATGCCACCGCCGGGTTGCTGCTGCGCCATGTGATGGGCACTGCCGCCGGGTTTTCCACGGCCACGCTGGCGGTAAGAGCCGCCTTGCCGCCCATGTCTTCCAGATACAGGCGCGACTCGCTCAGGCTCACTCTGCCAATGTTGTTCGTCACCGTCACGGCACAGCTCAGGGTCGTGCCGCTTGCCGTATCGGCATACACATTGGTGATGCCCTCCGCACAGGCAGTCACTACACCGTCCGGGCTTACGGTCACGATGGACGGGTCTGCACTGCGCCAGCTCACCACGCTGTCCCCTGCCGTGTCCAGCGACAGCTGCTCGTGGGGTGCGCGGTCGTTGTACTCAATGTTCAGATACAGAAACGTACGGTTCAGCCGTGCACTTTCCTCGCGGGTTGCCGGGCCGTTTTCGGCCATCCGATAGTTGGATGCAGCCGCCGCACCCAGCGGCACCGCCAGCAGAATGCCGCAGGCCAATGCTGCCGCAAACACCACAGACTTTTTGACTTTCATAAAGATTTCCTCCCTTCGCGCTGCAATCTCTACAGCTTTCCATCCTTATAATACCCCATTTGTGTGAATTTTTCTAGTTATTTTGCGAATTTCAAGAGAAACAGCAGCAGCTTGAGCAGGCTGCCTTCGCCCAGCAGCTTGGAAAGCAGTAAAATAGCAGATAACATGAAGTTCTTCTCCTTTGTGTGATTCCGGACCAGCGTCCGCGCAAAGGACAAACCTTCAAAGCGGTCTTCCGGGCCGTTCTGCCAGAGATACGTCCGGGCCGCACAGAAGATTGCAGGAAAAAATTGGCAGCCTTTAAACAAAAAGCACCCGTACCGCCGAAAAAGCAGTACAGGTGCCATGGGAGCAGTTGGCGCGATGGGCCGCTCAGCGCTTCACGTTGAAAGCTGCCATGCCGGGGTAGACCGCGCTGCCGCCCAGCTGTTCTTCAATGCGCAGCAGCTGGTTGTACTTTGCCACACGCTCGGTACGGCTGGGAGCGCCGGTCTTGATCTGGCAGGTGTTCAGGGCAACGGCCAGATCGGCAATGGTGGTGTCCTCGGTCTCGCCGGAACGGTGAGAGCTGATGGCGGTGTAACCGGCCTTGTGGGCCATCTTGATGGCCTCCAGCGTCTCGGAAACAGAACCGATCTGGTTCAGCTTGATCAGGATGGCATTGCCGGCACCCAGCCCGATGCCCTTGGCCAGACGCTCGGTGTTGGTCACAAAGAGGTCGTCGCCCACCAGCTGGACCTTGCCGCCCAGCTCGCGGGTCATCTCCTGCCAGCCTTCCCAGTCCTCTTCGTCCAGACCGTCCTCGATGGAGATGATGGGGTACTTCTCCACCAGCTTCTTCCAGTGTGCGATGAGCTCACTGGAGGTGAACTCGGTGCCGGCCTTGGGCAGCTTGTAGAAGCCCTTGCCCTTGGGGCTCTTCCACTCGGAGGAAGCCGCGTCCATTGCCAGCATGAAGTCCCTGCCGGGCACGTAACCGGCCTTTTCGATGGCGGCCAGAATGGTCTCAATGGTCTCCTCGTCGCTGGACAGGTTGGGCGCAAAACCGCCCTCATCGCCCACGGAGGTAGCCAGACCCTTGGCCTTCAGGATGGAAGCCAGCGCATGGAACACCTCTGCGCACCAGCGCAGCGCCTCCTTGAAGGAAGGCGCGCCCACCGGCATGATCATGAACTCCTGCGTATCCACCGTGTTGGTGGCGTGTGCGCCGCCGTTCAGAATGTTCATCATGGGCACGGGCAGACGGTTGCCGTTTACGCCGCCCAAAAAGCGGTACAGGGGCATTTCCAGAGAAGCGGCTGCGGCGCGGCAGGCTGCAATGGAAACGGCCAGAATGGCGTTTGCGCCCAGATTGGATTTATCCTTGGTGCCGTCGGCCCGGATCATGGCGGCGTCGATGGCGTAGATGTCGGAAGCATCCATGCCCACCACTGCGTCTGCGATGACCGTGTTGATGTTCTCCACAGCTTTGGTCACGCCCTTGCCCAGATAACGGCCCTTATCGCCGTCCCGCAGCTCCAGCGCCTCGAACTCACCGGTGGATGCGCCGGAAGGTGCACAGCCGCGTGCCACGGTGCCGTCGGCCAGCGTGATCTCCGCTTCCACAGTGGGGTTGCCGCGGGAGTCCAGGATCTCGCGGCCTACAACAGATTCAATTTCCAGATAGTTCATCTCGAAAACCTCCTGAATATCATTTCCTTCCCGGTGCTGCCCGGGCGGGCAGACGGGTAGTTGCCCGTTTGGATAGTTATATCTAACTAACCAAGAATATCCTACCACGCTTTGTGCCCCGGTGCAAGAGCCGGTGCGCATGTTTGCAGGCATAAACTTTTGACCGGACGCAAAGCAGAAGTCTCGCGGCCGTCAGAACACGGCCGCGGCACCGGGCAGGGGAGAAAAAGCGTATGGATAGTCTGCCCCTTTTGCAAAGCAGGGATGCGTTGTACTAACCATGTAAATTTCATATGGCAGATACGCCAAAATTTCTCTTTACTTTTTGGCAGGGTCGTTCTATACTCTGTTTTGGTTCGGATCATGTTTTTTACAGGATAGAGGAGGATCTACATATGAATAAGGATCTGACGGTAGGCAAGCCGTCACAGGTTTTGTGGCAGTTCTGCCTGCCCATGTTCGGCAGCATCATTTTCCAGCAGCTGTACAACATTGCCGACAGCCTTGTTGCCGGCAAGTTCATCGGCGAAAACGCATTGGCTGCTGTGGGCAACAGCTATGAGATCACCCTGATCTTCATTGCATTTGCTTTTGGCTGCAACATCGGCTGCTCGGTCATTGTATCCCGCTATTTTGGCGCCAAGGATTACGACGAAATGAAGACCTCGGTCTACACCTCGCTGATCGGCTCTGCGGTGCTGTGTGCGGTGCTGATGCTGATCGGTCTGGTGGGCTGCCACGGCCTGCTGGAGCTCATCAACACCCCGGAGGAGATCCTTGCAGATTCTTCGCTGTATCTGGATATCTACGTGCTGGGCCTGCCCTTCATGTTCTTCTACAACATCGCCACCGGCATCTTCTCCGCTCTGGGCGACAGCAAAACACCCTTCTATTTTCTGGCAGTCTCGTCCCTGTCCAACATCGGCGTGGACATCCTGTTCGTGGCCGGTTTCAAGATGGGCGTAGCCGGTGTGGCATGGGCCACCTTCCTGTGCCAGGGCGTGAGCTGCGTGCTGGCCATGGTGGTGGTGTTCCGCCGCATCGGTGCCTTCAAGTCCACCCACAAGGTGGTGCTCTTCTCCTGGAACATGCTGGGCAAGGTAGCCATGGTCGCCATCCCCAGCATCCTGCAGCAGAGCTTCGTCTCGGTAGGCAACATCATCCTGCAGAGCGTCATCAATACCTTTGGTGCCAGCGTCATCGCCGGTTACTCCGCAGCGGTCAAGCTGAACAATATGGTCATCACCTCCTTCACCACTCTGGGCAACGGCATTTCCAACTACACCTCCCAGAACATGGGTGCCGGCAAGATGGACCGTGTGCACGAGGGCTTTGGTGCAGGCCGCAATCTGGTGTGGATCATCTGCGTGCCCATCGTGCTCCTGTACTTCTTCTTCGGCCGCTTCCTGCTGCTGCTGTTCATGAATGACCCGCAGGGCCCGGCCATCGACACCGGTATGCTGTTTTTGCGCATCCTGTCCCCCTTCTACTTCGTGGTGTCGGTCAAGCTGGTCACCGATGGCATCCTGCGCGGCTGCGGCATGATGGTGCGCTTTATGATCGCCACCTTCTCCGATCTGATCCTGCGCGTCGGCATTGCCATCGTGCTCAGCAGCACCGCGCTGGGCTCCACCGGCATCTGGATGGCATGGCCTGTGGGCTGGTGCATCGGCACCGGTCTGTCGCTGGTGTTCTACTTTACCGCCATCCGCAAGGTCCTTGCAGAGTCTCCGGCCAAAGCGGAAGCAGAGGGCGAGGCTGCCGGGGCGCGTGCAGAGGCTGTGTTTGCCGCAGACGCCGAAATGGAGACCCTGTAATCCTTTTGCAATTTGTGAATTGGATTCATCTGACGCACAAATGAAATGAACAACTTGAAATAGTGCACAAAAACATCTGTGTGGTTTTAGCCATTTTGTCAACAAAGTCCACAAACGGAAGCCAAAAGTATGGACGGTTTGTGAATTGCGCATTTGCGGCGGCGGGTCTATAATATTGATAACGAAGCAAGGTCGCTTTGAGGGAAGGGGCCTTGCTTCCGTTTTTATAATTGAATCACGAATGTTCCCAAGGAGGAAATTCACTATGAAAAAGATGATTTCTCGTCGTAATTTTCTGGCCGCTGCTGGCGTTGTTGCTGCAGCCGGCGTTCTGACCGCCTGCGGCGGTTCTTCCAGCAGCACTGCTGCTTCCACCGGTGCTGATGCTGCCGCTTCCGGCGACACCATCAAGGTCGGTGTTCTGGGCCCCATGACCGGCGATGTTTCCGTTTACGGTCTGGCTGTCATCAACGGTGCTACCCTGTACCTGAAGCAGGTCAACGAAAAGGGCGGCATCAACGGCAAGCAGCTGGAGATCATCACCATGGATGAGCAGGGCGATGCAACGCAGGCTGTCACCTGCTTCACCAAGATGTGCGATCAGGGCATCACCGCACTGGTGGGCGACGTTACCACCACCCCGACTCTGGCACTTGCTGCCGAGAGCGCAGACTACAACATGCCCATGGTCACCGCTTCCGCTACCGCTGAGGCTGTCACCTACGATGCCGAGACCGACACCGTGAACGCAAACGTCTTCCGCGCCACCTTCACCGACCCGTTCCAGGGCATCAAGATGGCTGACTACGCATACAAGAAGCTGGGCTACACCAAGGCAGCCGTCATCTTCAAGAAGGGCGCTGACTACAACGAGGGTCTGGCAGAGAACTTCGTCAACGAGTTCGAGAGCCTGGGCGGCACCATCGTCGATCAGGAGACCTACTCCGAGGGCGATGTGGACTACAAGACCCAGCTGACCACCATTCTGGGCAAGGCTCCCGAAGTGGTGTTCTGCCCCAACTACTATCAGGAAGTCGGTCAGATCCTGGCTCAGGCTGAGAGCGTCGGTCTGGCAGTTCCCTTCCTGGGCGGCGACGGCTGGGATGGTCTGGAAGGCTACGCAACTGCCGACCAGCTGAAGGACGCCTACTTCTGCGCAAACTACGCAAAGGGCTCCAACCCCGACTTTGAGAACGCATACAAGGCCGAGTACGGCGAGGAGTACCCCAACGGCTTCGCTCCTCTGGGCTACGATGCTGCCATGACCGTTGTCTACGGCATTCAGGCTGCTGAGGATGCCGGTCTGGCTGCTGGCGATGACGACTACAAGCAGGCCGTCATCGACGCCATCGCAGGCGGCACCATCAATGGCATCACCGGCACCTTCACCTTCGATGAGCACCACAACCCCGTCAAGCAGACCGCTATCCTGTGCTTCGACGGTGCAACCCCCGTTCTGAAGGAAATGTTCTGATCTGCTTTGATCCTGCGCACCGGTGTGCGGCATAAAGGCAGCAATCAGAAATAAATGACCCATTGCGGAGACCGCCGGAACAGGTTTTGCTCGGCTGTCTCCGCTTTTTTGGTAAAAAAGTGTATCCCAAAAGGCGGGTCCTCCGCCGCAAAGAAAGGAAGTATCAGTCCATGACAGTGTTTTTTAGCCAGCTGATCAACGGCCTGTCCCTTGGCAGCATCTATGCACTGATCGCACTGGGTTACAGCATGGTGTACGGCATCATCCTGCTGCTGAACTTTGCCCATGGCGATGTCATCATGGTTGGTGCATACATGTCCTGGTTCGTGATGAACCAGCTGGGCCTTGGCCCGGTCACCGCTGTGTGCGCCACCATCATCACCTGCACGCTGCTGGGTGTCGTGATCGAAAAGATCGCCTACACCCCGCTGCGCAGCGCGCCCCGTATCTCCCTGCTGATCACTGCCATCGGCGTGTCCTTCTTCCTGGAGTACGCCGCCGAGCTGATCCTGGGCTCCGGTGCAAAGGTCATTCCGGCCTACTACACCAACCAGACCTTCCGCATCGGCTCTGTGCCGCTGGGCCTCACCTCCATCATCACCCTGCTGGTCACGGTGCTGTCCATGCTGGTGCTGACTTTTCTGGTGCAGAAGACCAAGCTCGGCAAGGCCATGCGCGCCGTCTCTGAGGATATGGACGCTGCCCGCCTGATGGGCATCAATGTCAACAGCACCATTTCCTTTACCTTTGCGGTGGGTTCCGCTCTGGCCGGCATCGGCTCGGTGCTGTACTGCTGCTCTTACCCGCAGGCAACTCCCACCATGGGCTCCATGCTGGGTCTGAAAGCCTTCGTTGCAGCCGTTCTGGGCGGCATCGGCTCCATTCCCGGTGCCATGATCGGCGGCATTGCCATCGGCCTGTGCGAGTGCTTTGTTTCCGCCATCGGCCTTTCCGCATGGAAGGATGCCGTCACATTTGCGATCCTGATCATTGTGCTGCTGGTCAAGCCCACCGGCTTCCTTGGCCGCAAGGTTCAGGAAAAGGTGTAAGGAGGGCATGAAGATGAATACCAAACGCAAAACGCTCAAAATGCCCGTGCGCTACCTGATGAACGCCGTGCTGGTGGCTCTGCTGTTCGTGGGCCTGTCCTTCCTCACCCAGAACGTGCTGTCCACCTACCAGAACAAGGTGCTGCTCACCGTGGGCATCAACATCATTCTGGCTGTCTCGCTGAACATCGCCACCGGCTATCTGGGCCAGCTGCCGCTGGGCCACGCCGGTTTCATGGCTGTGGGTGCCTACACCTGCGCTTTGTTCACCAAGTACAGCAATCTGCCCTCCGGCGTCGCTTTTGTCGTGGGTCTGGTTCTGGCCTGCATCGTGGCTGCGCTGTTCGGCGTGCTGATCGGCATTCCCGCCCTGCGCCTGACCGGTGACTATCTGGCCATCCTGACGCTGGGCTTTGGCGAGATCATCCGCATCACCCTGAACAACATCGATGATGTGCTGGGCTTCAAGCTGTTCTACGGTGCCAAGGGCCTGAAGAACATTCCCAAATATTCCAACTACTGGAACGTGTTCCTGTGCGTGGTCATCACCTGCTTTGCCATCCACGCCATGATGAAGAGCCGTCATGGCCGCGCCGTGCTGGCCATCCGCGACAACGAGATCGCAGCCGAGAGCTGCGGTATCCAGACTACTTATTATAAGGTCATGGCCTTTGCCTTCTCGGCTGCCTTCGCCGGTCTGGCCGGCGGTCTGTACGCCTGCTATCTGGGCGTTCTGGACCCCTCCACCTTCGGCTTTATGAAGTCCATCGAGATCCTGGTCATGGTGGTTCTGGGCGGCATGGGCTCCATGCTGGGCTCCATCCTGTCCGCGACCGTGCTGACCATCCTGCCCGAGGCTACCCGCAGCTTTGAGAGCTACCGCATGGTGGTCTACTCTCTGGTGCTGATCCTGATGATGATTTTCCGCCCGGGCGGACTGCTGGGCAGCTATGACTTCTCCATGAGCCGCATCGTGGAAAAGATCATGAACGGCGAGCTGTTCCGCAAGAAAGCAAAGGAGGGTGCAGACCATGAGTGAGTTCCAGACCAAGTTACACAGTGTGCCCTCCGGCGGCTTCCTGACCGACCGCGACATGGACAAAAAGCCCATTCTGGACGTGCGTGAGCTGGGCATCGACTTCGGCGGTCTGACCGCCGTGGACGGCTTCAATCTGATGATCGGCCGCAACGAGATCACCGGTCTGATCGGCCCCAACGGTGCCGGCAAGACCACCGTGTTCAACCTGCTGACCAACGTCTACCAGCCCACCCGCGGCTCCATCCTGATCGACGGCATGCCCACCGCCGGCAAAAAGACCTATCAGGTCAACCGCATGGGCGTGGCCCGCACCTTCCAGAATATCCGCCTGTTCAAGGAACTGAGCGTCATCGACAACATCAAGGTGGGCCTGCATGAATCCATGAAGTACAATCTGGCCTCCTCCCTGATCCGCCTGCCCAATTACTGGAAGGAAGAGAAGAAGTGCACCGAGCGTGCTCTGGAGCTGCTGGATATCTTCCACATGACAGACCTTGCCAATGTTCAGGCCGGCAGCCTGCCCTACGGCGCACAGCGCCGTCTGGAGATCATGCGCGCACTGGCCACCAGCCCGAAACTGCTGCTGCTGGACGAGCCTGCTGCCGGTATGAACCCCTCCGAGACCGCGGAGCTGACCGAGACCATCCGCCGCATCCGCGACGAGTTCAACATCGCCGTGCTACTGATCGAGCATGACATGAGTCTGGTCATGGGCATCTGCGAGGGCATCGCCGTGCTGAACTTCGGCCGCATCATCGCCAAGGGCACGCCGGATGAGATCCGCAACAACCCGCAGGTCATTGAGGCCTATCTGGGCAAGAAGGAGGGCTGACACATGGCTGATACGTTACTGAAGGTCGATAACATCAACGTTTACTACGGCAACATCCACGCCGTCAAGGACATCTCCTTCGAGGTGAATCAGGGCGAGATCGTCACCCTGATCGGTGCCAACGGCGCTGGCAAGTCCACCACCCTGAAGACCATTTCCGGCCTGCTGAAGCCCAAGACCGGCGACATCCTGTACAAGGGCAACAGCATCAAGGGCATGCGCGCCCACAAGATCGTGGAAGCGGGCCTTGCCCACGTGCCGGAAGGCCGCCATGTGTTCCTGCACATGACCGTGGAAGAGAATCTGGACATGGGTGCCTACACCCAGCCCAACTCCACCATTGCCCCCAACAAGGAAAAGGTGTTTGAGCTGTTCCCCCGCCTGAAGGAGCGCCGCAAGCAGCTGGCGGGCACCATGTCCGGCGGCGAACAGCAGATGCTGGCTATGGGCCGTGCCCTGATGAGCAACGCCTCCATGCTGATGCTGGACGAGCCCTCCATGGGCCTTTCGCCGCTGCTGGTGCAGGAGATCTTCGACATCATCCAGAACGTGCACAAGGAAGGCATGACCATCCTGCTGGTGGAGCAGAACGCGCAGATGGCCCTTTCCGTGGCAGACCGCGCCTACGTCCTTGAGACGGGCCGTGTGGTCATGGATGGCACCGGTGCCGAACTGCTGACCAACGAGCGCGTGCGCAGCGCCTATCTGGGCGGCTGATCGCTGTAAAACAAAAAAGAGCTTCTGCACTGCAAAAGCTCATAAGACGGACCCCGGGACCGCAGGGCTGAAAAGCACCTTGCTGTTCCGGGGTCCTGTTTTTTACGGCGGCAGGCTCTGCACCGGAAGCAGATGCTTCTCCCCCATTGCCGCCCTATTTCATTTATGCTACAATAGCCCTATCAAACATTTTGGAGATCTGCTCATGAACTACTACGCTGCCCCCATGGAGGGCCTGACCGACCGGGTGTGGCGGCAGGCGCACCAGAAATGGTTCGGCCCTGCTGGCAATGCCGACCGCTACTATGCCCCTTTCATCTCCCCGCCGGAGAACCGGGTGCTCATTAAAAAGAAGATGGCCGAGCTTGCCCCTGCGGCAAACCCCGGCGCACCGGTGATCCCGCAGCTGC
>OCAI01000871.1_pt1 | contig 21067 bp, 20 predicted proteins | sample 1538271 | NCBI WGS metagenome assembly OCAI01 (sample SAMEA2580269, study PRJEB22360) | human gut metagenome | biome: human gut; feature: human-associated habitat; material: faeces | place: Denmark | collected 2008/2010 | reverse complement strand
TTGCTGCCGTTTTTTGCCCTTCTCTGCGGCTGGTCTAGCCCTCAGCCGGAGAAACATCCGCCGAATCTTTCGATGATTCCTCTCCTCGTCACCCTCGCGGCTGTCACCCGCGTGGCCCGGCGCTTTGCGTTACCTGTGTACTGCACTCTCCCCTTTCTGATGCCTCATTATAACACAAAGGCTGGCTCAACGCCAGCCCAGAGTTTTATGAAGTTTCGGCCGCCAGACCAGCCGGTACATCATGAGCATGTTGTGCAGTGCCCGGTCGTACAGCACAAAGGCAACGTTGCCCATGGCCAGCGTTGCCAGCGATACCGCCAGTGCCGTGGTACGCAGCTCCTGCGAAATGCTGCCTGCCGGTACCAGCAGAAATACCAGTCCATACATGGCCAGCACTGCGCCGTTGCACAGCAGCAGCTTGCAGACAATGCGCAGAACAGCAGGGCGGATGCGCTCAAACTTCGGCTTTGCCAGCGGGTAATACCCCAGCAGGAACACGAAGATCAGCGCCACTTCCTTATCCGGCACAAAGAGCAGCGCCAGCAGGCTGACCGCAGCGTAGGCCGTCAGGGCCAGCTGCATCCCGCACTCCACGCAGACTGTTGCAACAAGAAAGCCCGCCACTGCAGGCGCAATGAACATGGCAATGGGGATCACGGCCCCCAGCAGCATCAAGGCGACACACAGTGCCGTCACGATGCCGCAGTAAGCCATGCCCCAGCTTTTTTGATGTTTCCGATTCATGGGATCTCCCAGTTTTCCCTCTCAGCGCCTGCTTCCAGCGGCTCCACCGCATGATGCAGGCCCAGCAGCATGATATTATCCAGCAGACTGCGGTTCAGCTTGATGTCCAGCATACTGTACACCCGGATCAGGTCGTTGGCCACCGCCAGCGCCTGACGACGGGCATTTTCCATCGCAGCAGACTGACCTTTCAGCTCGTTCACCACAAACACGTTGTAGCGGCCGCTGCGCTTGTCCGTTTCAAACCGCTCAGCCTTATCCAGCAGATAGAAGATGCGTCCGATGCTGCTGCCAATGTAGCGCATGCTCTTGCGCTGGCTGGGGTCATCGGTGGCAAGGGTGGAATACAGGGCACCATAGATGTTGCTCATGGGTTCCGCTGCGAGGGTGTAGTTTTTGGCGCTCAGTTCCATCTGCGTCACAGCCTGCTCCCGCTCCTGCACGAACAGGCGTTCCAGCGCCGGGTTCTCCTCCACGGCACGCAAGTAGGCGCGGCGCAGCAGTAGCCGGTCCACCGCACGGCGCAGACGCTTGAGCGGCTTTAGCTCACTGTATTTGCGATCCTGCAAATTGTGCCCGGGACCCGCTTGCGCTGGCAGGTGGCCTGCCGCCCGGCCAGACTGTCCGAAAGGATGGCAAACAGCACGCCGTTACTCCGCAGCAGATGGCAGGAATATAGTCCGTATGCCTCGTACAGCTGGCGCCGCACCCCGCGCAGATACCGCAGGTAGATATTGTAATCCCGGATGGTGAGCTCCGGCAGATATGGCCACATCCTACCCTTCATATACACCTTTTCCTCCTCGGAAGAACCGCAGAATAGTAAGGTAAGTATAATCCATTTTCAGCCCAGGTTCAACCATCCTTTGTAAAAAGAGCATGAATTTGTCTCATCTTTGCAGAACACGGCACTGAACATGGGATAAAACTTTCTGTGTGTGCGTCCGTTTCCCCTGCTTTGGCAGGAATTTTTCCGTTTTGATTTTTCCGGTAATTACCGGCTGTAATGTAAAAAGCCGCACGGGACAGCTCCGGTGCGGCAGGTAACATTTATCAATTACTTCTTGTCAAAGCGGTTCGGCGCAGTGCGCTTGCCGTCAAAACCGCTTTTCGGCATGGGCTTTGCGGTGTGCTCAAACTTGGGTGCATTGTAGTACATATACAGCTGGCAGGGAATCATGCCATTATACATCTTGCGGCGCTTGTTGGCACGCTTGCCGTAGTGGGTCTCAAAATCCATATCGGCAGTGATGGCGTACACGCCTGCACAGGGGTGTGCTTCCATCTGCCGGCCCAGCGTGCGGGCCAGCTTAGCGGCACCTTCAATGGTGCTCATGCGCTCGCCGTAGGGGGGGTTCGTCAGCACGATGGCCTCCTGCTTTGCAGCAAAGTCGGCCACATCGGCCACTTCAAAGTGGCAGCGCTTTTCCACACCGGCCAGCTTGGCATTGGCATTGGCCAGCGCCACAGCAGCAGGGTCGATGTCATAACCGAAAGCTTCAAAGCCCACGTCCAGCTTGGCCTCGGCCAGCGCCTTCTGACGCTGCTCGGCCCAGATGGCTGTCGGCACAAAACCATAGCGCTCGGCAGCAAAGCGGCGCTTCAGGCCGGGGGCAATGTTCATGGCTTTCTGAGCGGCTTCGATCAGCAGTGTGCCGCTGCCGCAGAAGGGGTCCTCCACCAGACTGTCGCGGCGCACACGGCCAAGGTCTGCAATGGTGGCTGCCAGGGTCTCGCGGATGGGCGCCTCCATGGCGTTGCGGCGGTAGCCGCGCTTATGCAGACTATCGCCGGTGGTGTCCAGCATGATCTCACACTGATCCTTGCGCAGCATGAAGCGGATCTTGTACTCGACACCGGTCTCGGGCAGCACAGAGGTGTGGTGCTTTGCCATCAGGCGCTTGACCACAGCTTTTTTGATGATGCTCTGGCAGGCGGGCACACTGGACAGCTGGCTGTTCAGCGAAGAGCCGGTGACCGGAAAGGCAGCGTCTGCGGGCAGCAGCTCCTCCCACGGGATATCGTACACACCGTCGAACAGATCATCGAAGGTGGCGGCTCTGTAGCGGGCCAGCAGCAGCATCACGCGCTCCACCGTGCGCAGGTTGAGGTTGGCTGCGGCGATCATATCGGCACCGCCGGCAAAGCTCAGACGGCCATCCTCTACCCGGATGTTCTCTGCGCCGATGCGGGTCAGCTCAAATTTTGCAGTGGACTCACACCCAAAAAAGCAGGGGGCGATCAATTCAAATTTTGCAGGCATTGCAATTCCTTTCTTTCAGTGAAAAAACAGACCTGCCCGATCAAATGAGACAGGTCTGTTCCATCCTTTTGACTTAGAGCGGACTGAGAAGAAGTGCCGTTTCTCAGCGGCGTCCGCCACGACCGCGGGGCGCATAACCACCGCCGCGGCGGTTGTTGGTCTCGTGGTCGAGATCTGCCATCTTCTCTTCGCTCTGGCTCTTGAAGCGGCTCATCATGTCCTCAAAGCTCATATTGTCGGAATGGGCCGGAGCCTTGGGCTGCCACACACGGGGTGCGCTGTCACGGGCAGGGCCTCTGCCGCCTTCACGGGGGGGACGGCCATTGCCGCCGCGGCCTGCACCAAAGTGTCCACCCTCACGGGGGCCGCCCGGGCGCGGAGCGCCGGGACGTGCTCCGCCTGCGGGGCCTCTGCCCTCACGCGGCTGGCGCGGAGGAGGAGGCAGCAGACGCTTGATGGACAGTGCGATCTTTCCGTCCGGTGCAACATTGATGACCTGCACCTTGACCGTATCCCCAATATGCAGGACTGCTGCAATGTCCTGCACGAATTCATTGGACACCTCGGAAATATGGACCATGCCCGTACCGCCCTCCGGCAGTGCGACAAATGCGCCAAACGGCTTTACGCCGGTGACGCGGCCCTCGAATACGTTCCCTACCTCAATTGCCAAAACTCAATACTCCTTGTTTTCCATAGTATCGGCAGCCGTTCAGCTGCCGGTCACATCCACAAAGATGCGCTCGTTCGGTGCGGCGTAGTTGTAAGAATCCCGCGCGACCCATTCTGTGATCTGATCCGAATCGCCGCTGAGGATACGCTGCATTTCCTCATTCTCGGTTTTCTGCTGGTCGATCTGCTCGTTCAGTGTGTCCAGCTCTGCGCGTTTGGAGCTGATGCTGACCTGATTGGAGATGTACGCTGCCAGCATGCTCAGCAGCAACAGGACAAAAAACACCCGCACAAGCGTTTTAACGACCACTTTCTTCTTGCGTTTTCTGCGGTCCGGTGCTGCCATTGTTTCTTCTGCCCCCATTGCAATTTGGTTCTTACTGATGTCACTTATGAATTATACATCATCCGGCGCTGGTTTGGCAAGTTCTTTTTGCGCTTTTTTGCGGTTCTTTTTGCGTTGCGGCGTAATTTGCGGGCATTTTGCTGCCGGACACGCCGCTGTGCGGCAGGCCGGAGCACCCGCCGCTGCAAAGTCTTCCCTGCCGCGCGCAGCGGCACGCCCAGCACAAAGGCCGCAGCGCCTGCTCCAGCAAAGCCAGCTGCTGCCATATACCAGCGCAGCACGCCCGCCGGGCTCTGCCCCGCCGCATAGCTCTGCAGCAGGGTCAGCACCGTGCCCACCCATAGAAAATCGGGCACCCACGCCGCCCGGCCCCTGACCGGGAACACGGCCCGCACCACACCGGTGCACCCGCCCAATACCGTGCAGGTGGCCAGCTCCTGCGCAATGGCTGAGGGCGGCAGGACCGGGATCATCGCAGCAGGCGGTGCAGAAAGCTGCCCGCCGGGGCGCTGGCCGTGTATTCCAGTGCGTCAATGCGGCCGGTGAACTTTGCCTCCCCGGCCTCCAAGTCCAGTGCTGCCATGCTCAGCTGTGCCCCGGCAAGATGCAGGATGCCCCTGCCGGTCTCTATTGCGGCACTGTCTGCATTGCAATGCAAAACCTTCTGCACGCCGGTCACGGTCAGGCGTGCACGGCTCTCTAAAATCAGGTCATGCGGCGGCGCAGGCTGCGGGCTTCTGGTGTTTTTTTCCGGCATTGCTCGTCTCCCCTTTTCTGGTGCATCCTATGCACCAGACGAGAGCTTTTATACCGTTTACTCGCTGATGATCTCGTACATTTCGCGGGCTACATCCTTGGTGCGGGGTTCCACATCCGAGAGCACCCGCACCTTGATGGGACGGTTGCCGAAGGTCACCTCAATGACATCACCCGCCTTGACGGCCTGACTGGCCTTGGCGATCTTGCCGTTGATGAGGATGCGGCCTGCATCGGCCACTTCGTTTGCCACAGTGCGGCGCTTGATGAGCCGCGAAACTTTCAGATACTTATCCAGACGCATCGTCTTATCCTCCTGTGATGAAAAATGCCGCCGCACCTCCTGCGAGGCAGCGGCGGCAAAAGAAAACAGCTTCTTACAGGGTGTCCTTCAGGGACTTGCCGGGCTTGAACACAATGCTGCGGGAAGCAGCAATGGTGATGGGCTCACGGGTGCGGGGGTTGATGCCCTGACGCTCTGCACGCTCGCGCACCTCAAAGGTGCCAAAGCCGGAAATGGTGATCTTTTCGCCCTCGGCCATGGCCTTGCCCAGTGCCTCGAACATGGCATTGACAGCCTGCTCAGCATTTTTCTTGCTCATCTCAGTGTTCGCAGCAACCTGTGCGATCAGATCGGTCTTCGTCATAAAAATACCCTCCAAATTTGTTCCTTGGTGTTCTTTTTTCTCTATCGGAGCAGGTCACTCGACCTGAGTACCGCTTTGTGGCTCCTGTTCCAGCAGCCCTGCACAGAAGCGCTTGGAGGCAAATGTCAGCGCCTCCTCTGCGTCCACTCCGGCCAGCCGCATGGCGTTGGCTGCGGCAAACAGCAGCTCCCCCGCCGTCCGGGCATCCTGTTCCCGGCTCCAGCCGTCCAGAGCATCCTGCAAAGCCTGCTGCGCCCGGGTCTTGTCCGGCTGCGCCGCACCGCAGCGGTCGGCACGCTTCTGCAGCTTCTGAGCACGCATCAGTGCAGGCAGGGTGGCGGGCACCGTGCCCAGCTCATCGGCCAGAGTGGTGCGGCCCTTTTCCTTATTTTTGAGCGCATCCCAGCCATTTATACCGGCATTCTGCGCTGCTGAGGATGCAAAAATGTTCGGGTGGCGGAACACGAGCTTCTCGCACACCTCACGGCAGACATCCTCAAAGGTAAAGTGTCCGCGCTCCTCTTCCATCACGGCATGGAACGCCACCTGCATCAGCACATCGCCAAGCTCTTCCTGCATCAGCACCGGGTCATCGGCATCGATGGCCTCCAGCGCCTCACAGGTCTCCTCCAGAAAATTCTTCCGGATGGAGGCATGGGTCTGCACCTTGTCCCACGGGCAGCCGTTCTCCGGGTCCCGCAGGATGCGCAGGATCTCCAGCAGCTGTTCTGCCGTGTAGGGGGCCTTGGGCTGCCAGTCCAGCACAGTGCTCACACTCCTTGCAAAAGATACTGCATATTGTACCGCATCTTCCGCGTTTTTTCAAGACAGCACCGGCAAATTCCGGCAATTTGCCTTTATTTTCTGCATTTTAGCCTATCCCGCAAAAAACAGGACGGTGCCCTGCGGGGAGCGCCGCCCTGTTGCCTGACGGAGATTACAGCTGTGCGCCGCACTTGTTGCAGAACAGTGCATCGTCCGAAACGGGCGCACCGCACTGCGGGCAGCTCTTGTGCTCTGCAGGCGCAGCTTCGGCGGCAGGAGCTTCCGGCTCTGCCGCGGGCTCCTCCTCGTGCACCACATAGTCCACCTCTGCGGCTTCTGCCGGGGTCAGCGATGCCTTCAGGCGGGTGATCTCCTGCTCGATGTGATCGATCATTTCGATATACTTATCCACCAGCGGCTGGTTTTCTTCCTTGCCCTTGGCCAGACTGTACACCAGTGCGCCCAGCTGACGCTGTGCCTTGAGCAGCTTGCCCTGTTCGTTGACGATCAAAGCCTGCGTTTTGCCCTTTTCGGCCAGATCCAGTGCAGCGTTCTTGCCTTTTTCGGCATATTCCAGACCCATTTCCTTGATCCTGTTGAAATCCATAAAAGACACCTCTCTTACTATCGGCCTGTTTATCGTGGGCCATGTGCGGATGTTATCTCCATTATAGCGCACAGGCCGCCCGTTTGCAACGAACGGGCCGCATTTTTTACAGTTTGGTGCCGGTTTGGAAACAGTTTTTTCGCATTCAGACTAAATTTACACGACATTTTCACACATTGGCATCCTGTGCCATGCGGTCGGCCGCGCCGCCGTAGAATTCCCGCAGCATACTGTCTTCCGGCAGCAGCTCCAGCTCCAGCGGTGCCACATGCTCAAACCGGCGGGCGGTCTCATCCCACAGCTCGGCATTGTGGCCTTCCAGCGTGAACTGACGGCGCACCACGCCCAGCAGCTTGGAGATCAGGCCCAGCTCGTAGGTAAAGGAGGTATCCAGCAGGAAGTCCGCTGTGGATTTGAAGCCCTTGATATAGCGCGTTTCACCGTCCAGCACGCGGTCCCACATGGCAAGGGTCTTTTCCGGGCTGCGGCCGCGGGCGGCAGCATCGCGCAGGGTGCGGCGGCACAGGCGGATATCCTGTGTATTGATGACTCTCCTGCCATCGATGCAGTATTCCTCCCGCAGGCCGGCATACACGCGGTAGATATCGTCGCCTTTCACAAGGCCGGTGAGCTCCGGGTTCAGGGCATGGATGCCCTCTACGATGCATACACCGCCCTGCAGGTCGATGGGCTCCACCTGCTCCGAGCGCTTCTCTGCAGAGAAATCATAGACCGGCAGCACGGCCTTTCCGGTCTCGCTGAGTTCCCGCAGGCACTGCTTGATGAGGGGCAGGTCCAGCGTATCGGGGTTTTCGTAATCCAGCGTGCCGTCCGGCAGCCGGGGGTAGAACTCTGCCCCTTTGAAGAAATTATCCAGACTGACCACCTGCGCCGGGGTCCCGCGCTTTTGCAGGGCTTTTGCCAGACAGTGGGCGCTGGTGGTCTTGCCGCTGGCCGACGGGCCGGTGAGCATGACGATCTTTGCGCCGGAGAGCTGCACCTTCTGGGCGGCATAATCCACACGCTGCCTGTAGCTCCGCTCGCTCAGATCTGCCAGCATCTGCGGGCTGCGGGCCGCCACATTGTACAGATCGACCTCAACCAGACGTTTCGGTACCCAGATCGTGATCATAAAAATCAGCCACTCCTTTTTTGCGTTCCAGCACCTCCGCAAAACGCTGGATATATTCGTTCGGATATTTGAAGTTAAAGATGCGCTGCATCCGTTTGCCGCCGTCGGCCACCAGCTTGGTGCTGCCGCCTGCACCGGCGGAGAGGATGGTCTGGACTTCCTCCATGATATAGATGTTGTAATATCCCTCGTGGCCCGGCTTGCACCAGCCCACGTTCTCAAGGTTCTGCAGGGTGTTTTTCTGGCGGTAGAGGTAGTAGGGCCGATAGCCCGCTTCTGCCAGCAGACGGCATTTTTCCAGCATGGCGGCGACGTCGGCGTAGTCGTTGGTGCTCTGGTCCTCGATGACGATGCGGGAAGCCCGTTTGAGGGTCAGGGTGTGCACGGTGATGTTCTCCGGGTCCAGCGCAATGGCCTGCCGCAGGCTGCGCTCAAAGCTTTCCACCGTGTCGCCGGGCAGGCCGGCAATGAGGTCCATGTTGATGTCATCGTGACCGGCCTTGCGCGCTTCGGCATAGCAGTCCAGAATGTCCTGCGCCGAGTGCTTGCGGCCGATGCCGGCCAGCACCTCGTCCGAGAAGGTCTGCGGGTTGATGGAGATGCGGGTAGCGCCGTATTCCCGGATGACGGCCAGCTTTTCCGCATCCGTACAGTCCGGACGACCTGCCTCCACCGTATATTCCACGACCTTTGAGAGGTCAAAATTCGCCCGGACCGTGCCCATCAGCTGCCGCAGCTGGTCGGCAGACAGGCTGGTGGGCGTGCCGCCGCCAATGTAGATGCTGCAAAGGGTAAGCCCCGCCTTGTCGGCCTGAATGCGGATCTCTTCCACTTCCCGGCACAGACAGTCCACATAGGGCTGCACCATCTTGCGGTCGCGGTCCAGATTGCAGCTGACAAAGCTGCAGTAGCTGCACCGGGACGGACAGAACGGGATGCCGATATACAGGCTGTAGGTCTTGGGTTCACTGCCCACCTTCAGGATGGGCTCCTGCAGATCTGCAATGGCCTTGGCCATGGTGTATTTCTGCTGCGAGCAATCAAACCGCTCCAGAAAAAAGCGGTCGATCTCCGCTTCCGTCCAGCCTGCGGCGCGTTTGTCGTGGATGAGCCGCACCGGGCGCACGCCGGTCATTTTGCCCCAGGGCGGGCGGAGCCCCGTCCACTGGCGCAGCAGATCGTAAGTCAGGCTGGCAAGGCTGAATTCCGGGGTCTCGCCGCCCTGTTCCACAGGCGCAGGCAGCGGTGCGTGCCGTTCAGCACTTCTGCCGCCCTGACGCACCAGCGCATGCAGGCCGTCCGGCGTTTTTTCTGCCCAGACGCAGTCCTCGGCGTCCTCCGGTGGGGTGAGGGTGAGCGGTGCCATGGGGTAAAACAAACGCACCAGATGCTCCACTTCGTAGCCGGAGGGCAGGCCGGTAATATAGATCTTCATTTTCGTTCACTCTTCAAAAAATGTCGTTTCCGCCGCGCAAAGCGCTGCGGATATAGTAGTTATTGTCCAGTTCATCGCCAAAGGTGGAGAACTCGCCATGGCCCGGCAGCACCTGCGTTTCCCGTGGGATGGGCAGCTTTGCCAGTTTACGCAGACTCTCAGCCATCTGTGCACTGCTGCCGCCCTCCAGATCGGTGCGGCCGATGCTGCCTGCAAACAGGGTATCGCCGCAGAACAGATACTCGCCGCACAGCAGCACCACGCTGCCGGGGGTGTGTCCGGGCGTGTGCCATGCCGTAAAGACCAGTTCATCCACCGTCACGGTGCCGTCCTCGGCATAGCCGCAGTCTGCCGCAGAAAGCGGATACATGCGGTCGCCTGCAAGGTCCGCAGCTTCGCAGAAGAGCTTTGCGTTCCACTCGGTGCGCAGGGCTTCGGCGCTGCCCACATGGTCGTAGTGGCCGTGGGTGCACAGGATGGTGGTGAGTCGGGCATGGTTCTCTTTTAAAATTTTATCGTAGGTCTGTGCATCTGCCGCCGGATCAATGACCACGGCATGGCCTGCATCGGAAATGAGCAGGAAGGTGTTGGTATACAGCGGCGCATCGGCCGGAATGTGAAAAGCCTGCATGGCATTTACTCCTTTTTCTTCCACTCGTCGGTGTCGATGATGATGGTGCAGGGGCCTTCGTTCACAAGCGACACCTGCATATCCGCGCCGAACTCGCCGTGCTGCACGTCCTTGAGGCCGTGCTTGTTCATCTCGGCAAGGAACAGCTCGTAAGCATCCACCGAAAGGGGCGGCTTTGCGGCCTTGATAAAGCTGGGACGGTAGCCTTTTTTCGTGTCACCATAAAGGGTGAACTGGCTCACCACCAGCGCGGAATAGCCAAGATCCCGGGCACTGAGGTTCAGCTTGCCCTCAGCATCCGGAAAGATGCGCAGGCCCGCACATTTATCGGCAAGCTTGGGCACGATGTCAAGGCTGTCAGTATCCTTGACCCCCAGCAGGATCACAAGTCCCGGGCCGATGGCGCGGGGCTCGCCGCCGTTCACCCGCACACTGGCGGAAGAGACTGCCTGAATGACTGCACGCATGTTTTAGCTCCTTGTCACCTTGAGCACGTCCTTCACCTTGGAAAGTCTTGCGACCACGCGGTTGAGGTGCTCGGTATTATTGATGCCGATGGTCAGGCTGACCATTGCACAGCCGTTTTCCACCTGACGGGCGTTCACCGCATAGATGGGCACCCGGATGTCTGCCAGCGCAGCCAGCACATCCTGCAGCAGCTCGTTGCGGTTCAGCGCGATGATCTCGATGCCAGCCTTATAGCTGTCCTTGACGCTGTCGGCCCAGTAGGCCTTGACCCAGCGTGGGGCGTTGGTGGGGTCCTTCATACTGGAAATGGCATTGGCACAGCTCTGCTTGTGGATGGACACGCCAAAACCGCGGGTGATGAAGCCCACAATGGGGTCGCCCGGCAGCGGGCTGCAGCACTTGGCAAACTTGATGGGCGTGTTATCGAAGCCTTCCACCACCACGCCGTCGGTGGCATGCACACGGCTCAGATCCACCTTGGGCAGGTCTTCCTCGTTCTTATCCTCGGCCGCCTTCAGCTTCTGCCATTCTTCCTTGATCTTGGGCAGGCAGTTCGCAATGGTCATGCCGCCGTAACCGATGGCTGCATACAGCTCCTCGGCGTTGTTCTGGCGCAGACGGCGGGAGCAGCTGTTGATAAAATCATCCAGCTGGTCGTCCAGAATGATGATCATTTCGCGGCGCAGCTCACGGGCCAACGCATCGCGTCCCTGCGTGATGTTTTCCTCGCGGCGCATCTTCTTGAACCAGTTGCGGATCTTGCTTTTGGCCTCACTGGTGCGCACGATCTTGAGCCAGTCGCGGCTGGGGCCCTTGTCTGCCGGGCCAAGGATGACCTCGATGATCTCACCTGTGGAAACGATGTGGTCGATGGGCACCATGCGGTTGTTCACCTTGCAGCCCACCATGCGGTTGCCCACCGCCGAATGGATGGCATAGGCAAAATCGATGCAGGTGGCACCGGTGGGCAGGTTGATGACATCGCCCTTAGGGGTAAAGGCAAACACCTCTTCCGGCAGAAGATCGCTCTTGAGGTCGTGCAGCAGATTGCCGGAATCCTCGCTGACGCGCTGATTTTCCAGCAGCTGGCTCACCCACGCCAGACGTTCGTCCAGCTTGTCGTGACCGTCCAGTCCCTCTTTGTACTTCCAGTGGGCGGCAACACCGTACTCGGCCTGTTCGTCCATCTTGCGGGTGCGGATCTGCACCTCAAAGGGGATGCCCTCGTGGCCGATGACGGTGGTGTGCAGGCTCTGGTAGCCGTTGGGCTTGGGGGTGGAGATATAGTCCTTGAAACGGTTGGGCAGCGGGTGGTACATATCGTGGATGAGGCCCAGCGTGCTGTAGCACTCGGCCAGCGTATCCAGAATGACCCGCACCGCATAGATATCATAGATCTCGTCGAAGGACTTGTTCTGCATGATGGTCTTGCGGTAGATGCCGTAGATGCTCTTGACGCGGCGCTTGATGGTGGCACCCTCGATGCCGCTTTCCACCAGACGCTGCTCAATGACTCCGGACACTCTGGCAAGAAATTCCTCACCGGCGCGCTCGCTGAGCATCCGGCTGATCTCCTCATACCCCACCGGGTCGAGGTAATGCAGACTGCGGTCCTCCAGCTCTTCCTTCACGTTCAGGATGCCCAGACGGTTGGCGATAGGGGCATACACCTCCATGGTCTCGCGGGCTTTGTCGCGGCGCTTCTGCTCCGGCCATGCATCACCGGTGCGCATGTTGTGCAGCCGGTCGCACAGCTTGATGATCATCACGCGCACATCGCGGCTCATGGCCAGCAGCATCTTGCGCAGGTTTTCAGCCTGCAGCTCTTCGATGTTGGAGAACTGGATCTTGGTCAGCTTGGTCACGCCGTCCACCAGCAGGGCCACTTCCTCGCCAAAGGCGTCGGTCAGGTCTGCCAGCGTGGTGGGGGTGTCCTCCACCACATCGTGCAGCAGGGCGGCGGCAATGCTCTCGGTATCCATGCCCAGATCCAGCACCAGCCGGGCCACGGCCAGCGGATGGCAGATATAGGGCTCGCCGCTGCGGCGGCATACCCCCTTGTGGGCAGTGTTAGCAAGGTCGTAGGCCTTTTCGATCATTTCCATGTTATAGGAGCGTCCGCTTGCCCTGATGGCCTCGCACAGCTTTTCCCAGGTAACGATCTCCGGCCGCACCTCCGAAGGAAGAGTGCCTTCCGGTGCATCAGCCAGCTGGGCCGTGGCTGAAACGGTGGCCGTTTCCTGCACTGGCATCGGCTGATGCAGGTGGGTCTTTGCGGAGTAGAGATCTTCGTCCCGCACCGGCTTGGGTGCCGGGACCGCAGCTTTCTTTCCCTCTGGCATTTTATATTCCCTCCAAACATTTCAGGACCGGGGCATCCGCAAGGTTCTTTTTGCCCTGCGCAGGCACAAGCTCCAGATATTTTGCCCCACCCTTTTCCACAGCGGCGATCAGGCCCACCTGTTCCAGAGCCGTCACTGCCACCAATGTTTTGCCTGTATTTTCCTCGCCCAGCTTCGCACACAGCGGTTGCAGATCCTCTGCATGCCAGCGGCGCGCCTGCAGCTCACGATATACCGTGATCATATGGCTGCGGTCGGGCGTGATCAGCGCTTTTTGTTCCGCCGTCAGCGGCGTGCCCCGGCGCAGCGCCGCCACCAGTGCGGCCTGTTCCGCCAGCTTGCTGCCAAGGCCTGCCGGGTGCAGATCCAGGATGCGGCCCGAAAGCTGTGCGCCCCGGGGCGAATCGTAGACCGAAAGATTCAGCGCCGCATCCACCACGTCTCCCGTGGTGTAGGGCAACTGCTCCGGGTGCATGCCGAACCACACCGCATACACGCTGGCGTTGCCCTGCCGCAGGCGCAGGCGGCTGTGGCTGCCATACGGCCCCCGGACACCCCCCTGCGCTGATCAAGGCGCAGGCGGCTGTGCCTGCCATCCGACACCGGATACACCCCGTCCACCACAGCATTCTGCAAAAGGAACACCGGGGTGGGGTTCTCGGCGCCATAGGGTGCCAGCTGATCCAGCCTGCGCACGCTCTCCACCGTGACCCGGTCCAGATGAATGGACAGGTCACATTCCAGCGGGGTCGCATGCAGCACCGGGCATTCCCGCGCGGCCCACTCGTTCAGGCGGCGGCGCAGGGCAGGCAGGTTCTCTTCCCGCACCGAAAGGCCCGCCGCCATGGCGTGGCCTCCGTAGCGGATAAGCAGGTCTGCGCAGGAGCCGATGCAGTCGTGGAGGTTGAATCCCTGCACACTGCGGCCGCTGCCTTTGCACTCGCCGTGCTCATCCACCGTCACCACGATCACCGGCCGGCCGGTGCGCTCCACCAGCCGGGAGGCCACGATGCCAATGACGCCGGGATGCCAGTCGCGGCCCCACAGCAGCATCACGCGGTCTTCCAGCCGTTCCGGCTCCTGTTCCAGAAGCTCCTGCGCCGCATTGAAGATCTGCAGCTCGATCTCCTGACGCCGGGCGTTGATCTCGTTCAGTTTGCGGGCCAGCTCCTCGGCACGGTCGGGATCCTCGCAGAGCACCAGCTGCAGGGCGGTCACGGCGCTGTCCATGCGGCCCGCCGCGTTGATGCGCGGCGCAATGGCATAGCTGACATTCTCAGCCGTGACAGGCTTGCCCGTAAGTCCCACCTCTTCCAGCAGAGCTTCCAGCCCGGGACGGTCGGTGTTTTGCAGCTGATGCAGGCCGGATCTTACCAGTGTGCGGTTCTCGCCGGTCAGCGGCATCACATCCGCCACCGTGCCCACAGCGGCAAGGTCGCCGCAGTAATCCAGCATTTCCTCCGGCGGGCAGCCGTCCAGTGCGGCACACAGCTTAAAGGCCACGCCCGCACCGCACAGGCCCTTGAAGGGGCTGGTATCGTCCCTGCGGCGGGGGTCCACCACAGCAGCCGCCTTCGGCAATGTATCCGGCGGCAGATGGTGGTCGGTGATGATCAGGTCGATGCCCAATTCTGCAGCGTAATCCGCTTCGTCCACAGCAGAAATGCCATTGTCCACGGTCACGATCAGTTGACAGCCCTTGTCGTGGATAGAACGGATCGCGTTTTTGGAAAGGCCGTAACCATCGCCCTCGCGGCTGGGCAGCATACACTTGACGGTCGCCCCCATGCCCTTGAGATGCTGGTACAAAAGGGCCGTAGCGGTCACGCCGTCCACATCGTAATCGCCGAACACCACGATGGTCTCCCCGTCATCGATGGCCCGCCAGATGCGCTCACAGGCCTTCTGCATATCGGTCAGCAAAAACGGGTCGCTCAGCTCTTCCTCACCGGCCAGCATGGTCAGCGCGTCGGTGGGGTCGGTGACGCCGCGGGCCGTCAGAACGCCCGCCAGCAGGGCGTTTTCCTTCTGCTGAGCAGCAAGCACGGCCTTGTATTTCTGTTCGCTCCAGGGTTCCCCCTCCTGCGCATTGTATTCCAGTTCTTCAGCTGCCTGCTCCGCAATGGCTGCGGTCAGTTCCCGCAGGGCAGCGCGGTCAAGGTTTTTCAGCTCCCATGCACGGTAGGTCATTGAAAATCCCCTCCCGTCAGCCCATCGCTGGCCAGCATACCCTGCAATGCGGCGATCTCCGAGGAGACATCCATGGCAACATCCGAGAGCAACGTATCATACAGGGTGTCGTACGCCTGATTCAGCGTGTGAAGGATGCCCGCGATATCGCGGCGGATGGTCTCGGCGTTTTCGCCCTGCTGGCCCTGCACGTCGTTGTAGGTGTGCAGCAGCTTGAGGGTGGTGGGAATATAGTATTCCGCAAAGCGGCGGGCCTTGGGCAGGCTTTCCGGGTGTGCCTCCAGCCAGTCGCAGATAGCAGTGGTGGTGGTCTGCATATGGTCCAGCTCTTCGCGGCCCTGCGCATCCTGCATCAGCTGTTTTTCCTGCTGCAGCACGACGGCAAAGCGGCGGGTCGTTTCAAGATTAAGCGGCACACCGTCTGTTTTTTCCTTTACCGGTTCCGGCTGCGGCTCTCTGGGGGCCGCAGCGGCCTCCTGCGCGGCACGGTAATCCTCTGCCGTCAGATAGAGTTTTTCCGTTTTTTCGTCCACCCATGCGCTCAGCCAGCCATTGCGGATGAATCTGCGCACCCACTTGAGGGCCCGGGTCTTTTTCTCGTCTACGGCTTCCAGCGGCAGGCCCTTTTTGCAGTCAAAGCCTTCCGCCGCCTCGGCCAGACGGAGCAGTGTCTTGCTGGCCTTCAGACGGGACGCACCGGCAGTGATCATCACACCAAAACCACATGCCAGCAAGGTAAAGATGCCGCCGCAGAATTCCAGGGCTGTTATAGCCGCTTCGGTAAGCAGCTCGCCGCCCACAACGTACTGGGCAACGTCCTGCACCCAGATGGGGGTAGCCGCTGCTGCCACGCCAAGGCAGCTGATACCAACGATGCCAAAGGTGGCCGCAAAGGTGATGCCCACAGCCAGCAGGGTGCAGCCTGCACTATGGCGTTTTTTGGCGCTGATACGGATACTTTCCACCGGGGTCGGCTCCGGTTTTGCAAAAATCTGCCGGAACCAGCCGGGCATCCCGGCGGCCTGCGGGGCGCGGTACTCTTCGTTCAGACCCTGTTCCTTTTGTTCCGGTGCACCGCTGTGCGCATTCCGGCGGCTGCGGAAAGCCTTTGCCACCTCGTTGATGCCATAGTTCGCGGCATCCACCGCAGCACGGCCCACGCCATAGGCGCGGTCGCCAATGTCCTCCCCCCTGCCCTCAAAGCCATGGGCAAACGCATCGGACATGGTATCGCCAAAGGCGCGCAGCTGGGATTCCAGCTCCTGCTGCACCTGACGGCCATCGGTCTGTTTTTTTGTATCGTTTTCACGATCGTTCATCAAAATTTTCTCACCCTTCTGCCGGTGCATACCGGCTGATGATGGCGCGGGCCACCCGCAGGCCATCCACGGCGGCGCTCATGATGCCGCCCGCATATCCGGCACCCTCGCCGCAGGGATACAGGCCTGCCAGCTGAGCGCACTCAAAATTTTCTTCCCGTTTCAGCCGCACCGGGCTGCTGGTGCGGGTCTCAAGACCGGTCAGGATGGCCTCCGGTGCGGTATAGCCTGCAATTTTGCGCTCGTAGGCGCGCAGACCGGCCCGCAGCGTATCGGCCAGCTCCCCGGGCAGCAGTGCACCCAGATCCGCGGCTGTCACGCCGCGGTCGTAGGTAGGCTGCACACGGCCGATGTTCAGCTGACCGCGCCCTTCCAGAAAGCTCTGGATATTTTCAGCCGGGGCGGCATACTCCCCTGCGCTGCGCCCGGCGGTGTAGGCTCTGGCTTCCAGCTCCCGCTGGAATGCGATGGCCCGGCGCGGGTCGTCCCCAAAATCTTTGCCGCCCACGCTCACCACCACAGCCGCGTTGGCATTTTTGCCGCTGCGTGCGTGGTAGCTCATGCCATTGGTGACAACGCAGCCTTTCTCGCTGGCTGATGCCACCACCTGCCCGCCGGGGCACATGCAGAAGGTGTACACGCACCGCTCCCCCACATGCTGGGAAAGCTGGTACTCGCCCCGCGGCAGGGCCGGGTGCCCGGCAGCTTCGTGATACAGGCTTTTTTCGATCTCGCTCTGCAGGTGTTCGGCGCGGAATCCCACGCTGAAGGGCTTGCACTCCAGCACAAAGCCGCCATCCATCAGCATCCCAAAGGTGTCCCGGGCCGAGTGGCCCACTGCAAACACCAGCGCTTCGCAGGCAAAGGTACCGCTGGTGGTAAAAATACCGGTGAGCGCGCCATTTTTCTGTTCAAAGCCGGTCAGGGCCGTGTTGAAGTGCACCTCGCCGCCCAGAGCTTCGATCTCTCTGCGGATGGAGGTTATGACCCCCCGCAGCAGGTCGGTGCCCACATGGGGCTTCTGCTTCCAGGCGATCTCCTCCGGCGCACCGTGCTGCAGGAACACCTCGGTGACAAAACCGCACAGCTCATCGCCGATGCGGGTGGTCAGCTTGCCGTCCGAAAAAGTACCGGCACCGCCCTCGCCAAATTGAATGTTCGCATTCACATCCAGCTCGCCGGTGGCAGAGAAGTGCTCCACCGCCTTTACGCGCTCGTCCAGCGCCGGGCCGCGCTCCAGCACAATGGGCCGGTAGCCCTGCCGGGCCAGCAGCAGCGCCGCAAACAGGCCCGCCGGGCCAAGGCCGCACACCACAGGCCGGTGCGCCAGCGGAAGCGTACCATTCTGCACCGAAAGATCCACCTTTTTCTGCAGCGATGCATCGCCGCAGCGGGCAGCAAACGCTGCTTCTTCGGCAGGCTCTTTCAGGGTGACAGCCACCGTGTACACCAGCTTGGGCTGGCCATGGCGGGCATCCACCGAGAGCTTTGCCACCCCCAGATGCTGCACCTTTCCGCGCGGGATGCGGGCAGCGTGCAGGGCTTTTTCAAATGCCTGCGGCTCTCCGGCAGAGAGCGGCAGACGGATGTTGCGAACCAGAATCATAGTATCGTGTGTTCCTTTTTTCAGTTGCTGTCGATGCGGCACTGCAGCACATAGCTGCCCAGCGCAAAGATCTTGCCGTTGGAGGGCACATACAGGCGGCAGGCGATGTTCTGCTCGCCCGTTGCCACCGAGAAGTCCTCTGCATCGATCTCAATGACCACCTGCTCCGGGGTCAGGGACGCCATGGCGTTCTTGGGTCCGCAGAGGGTCACGTTCATCAGGCGTTCGGTCTGCACCGTCAGCTGATAGGTAGGCGGCAGGTTGACCACCTGCACACAGGTGTTGGGCAGGTTCATGGTCTTGGTCTCCAGAGCGGAGCAGTCAAAGCTGACTGTGATGGTGGAAATGTTATCCAGCAGATAGATGTCCGTGGGCAGGTCGATAGGCAGCTCGTAGCTCTTGTTCAGTGTAAAGGTGGAAAGGTCGATGCTGCCAATGGGCAAGGTAGACAGCATATCGATCTTAGCCTCCGGGCCGGCCACCTTGAGCTGCTTGCGGCTGAGCGCGTATACCAGCACCGAATCATCAAAATCGCGCGGTGCATTGATGAAATTCACATTCACCGGCAGGGTGGCCATCTTGTACACCTGCAAGGTGACGTCCACACTGTTTTCTTCCAGCTCCGTGTACTCAAACTTGACCTCCCTGCCGCCGGAGGTGTAGAAGCGCAGCGGCGTGCTCAGTGTGACCGACTCGGTCAGCTCCCCGCTGTAGGTCACCTCTGCAGTACAGGTAACGGCCTTGTCCAGCTCACTGCTGGGGCCGGAAAGGGTGATATTCTCCTTGGAAACATCGGTGCTGTAGAGGATATAGCCATCCGCAATGGTCAGGTAGTTGGTGGTAACGGTAACGGGCAGGGTCTTTTCCTCCACCACGTCGAACACCACGTCCACCGTGTTGTCATTGCCTTCCATGGTCACGGTAACACCGTTCAGCAGGCCGTTGGCACCGCGCACCAGCAGGCGCAGGGTCTTTTCGCCGCTGTCGCGCACGCTGGAAAAATCCGGGTAGACCACAAAATCGGAAGCAGTCAGGCCGCCGATGGTGTAGCCGTCACCGGAGATCTTCAGGTTCACGGTCTTATCCTCGGCGCTGACGATGCTCAGGCCCCGGGAGGTGTAAGCTGCGGAATCGTAGGTATAATCCACCGGCACATTGTAAATGGTGTTGGTAGTGCCGGGCTGGACGATGATCGTGACCACCATCCATGCAACGATGGCGCCCAGCACCGAAAGTGCCAGCCGGATGCGGCGGTCGTCCAGAATGTTTTTCTTATGGGCGACCGCCGGCTTTGCGCCGTTTTTCTTGTTGGGTTCGTTGTTCATTGCGCATCGTCCTCCTTCTGGCTGACCCATTTCCACAGACGGTCCAGCTGACCGCGCCAGCCGCTGACCGTCGTCTTTTCGGCAGCGGTCTCCTTGGGGATCATTTCGTCCACCAGACGGGTATACAGGGTCTGGCGGTCAAAGTGGCGGATCAGCACACCGTTTTTCGCCATGGAGATGATGCCAGTCTCCTCGCTGACCACGATAGCGATGGCGTCGGAATTTTCGGCAATGCCAAGGCAGGCACGGTGGCGGGTGCCCATATCCTTGCCGAGATCCAGATTGTTGGAAAGCGGCAGCACACAGCCCGCCGCTTTGATGCGGCCGTTCTCAATGATGGCGGCACCGTCGTGCAGAGGCGTGCCCTCATAGAAGATGGTGCCCAGCACCTCCAGATTGACGGCGCTGTTCACCGGCGTGCCGGTGCGTACGATCTCAGAAAGGTTCGTGTGGCGTTCCAGCACGATCAGCGCGCCGGTCTTGGTCTCCGAAAAGCGCTCGGCGGCGTCGCAGATGGCAATGATGGCACTGCGCCATGCGCCCTTGAGGCTGGGGTCGTTGTAGCGGCCTTTGACATTGAACAGTTTGGCAGCCCACTGGTCGGTCTGACCCATGCGCTCCAGCGCACGGCGGATCTCCGGCTGGAACAGCACCACCAGGGTCAGCAGGCCCACCTGCAGCAGTGAGTTCAGCAGCCATGTGACGGTACGCATGTTCAGCGTTTCCGCCACCAGATAGACTGCCATCACCAGCAGCGCACCCTTGAACAGCTGGCCGGCACGGGTACGGTTGACAATGCCCAGCAGCTGGTAGATCAGGAAGGAAATGATGATGATATCCAGCAGATCGACCAGCTTGAAGGTCTGGAAATTTGCAATGATCGCGTTCAGAGTCATTGGTACACGCTCCCGTTTACAGTGTTTCGATCAGGGCAACGGCGTGGGCGGCAATGCCCAGCCCCTCGCCGGTAAAGCCCAGATGTTCCTCGGTGGTAGCCTTCACGCTCACAGCGTCCACCGGCAGGCCGAAGGCGTCGGCCAGATTCCGGCGCATGGCCGGGATGTGCGGTGCCAGCTTGGGCCGCTGACACAGCAGCGTTGCGTCGATATTTTCAATGCGGAAGCCATGCTCCTTTAAAATTTCAGCCACACGGCGGGCCAGCTTCAGGCTGTCTGCGCCGGAGTAGGCAGGGTCATTGTCCGGGAAATGCTGGCCGATATCGCCCAGCGCCGCCGCGCCCAGTACTGCATCCATCACAGCATGGGCCAGCACATCGGCATCCGAGTGGCCCAGCAGGCCCTTTTCAAAGGGCACTTCCACGCCGCCCAGGATCAGCTTGCGGCCTTCCACCAGACGGTGCACGTCATAACCATGTCCAATGCGCATTTTATGTTCCTCTTTCTGTTCCGGGCGGGGCAGGTCCTCGCGGGTGGTGATCTTCAGATTCGCGTAATCGCCCTGCGTCAGCTGCACGGGGCGCCCGGTCAGCTCGAACAGGCTGCAGTCGTCCGTGACAAGGCGGGCTTTTTCGGCGTCCAGCTCTTCCAGTGCTGCCAGATAGGCTGCGCGGTCAAAGCACTGCGGCGTCTGCACCGCATACAGGGTGCTGCGGTCAGGGGTGGCATGTACAAAGCAGCTCTCCGGCACCGTCTTGCCGCTGCCCCGCGCTGCCGCCTTGATGGTATCCTTCACCGGCACGGCAGGCGCTGCGGCACCGCATCGGGCTGCAGCTTCCAGCGCAGCAGTGATGACCTGCTGGCTGACGAAAGGCCGGGCCGCGTCGTGCACAGCCACAAGCGCACCGGAAGCCGGTATTGGT
>OCAI01000868.1_pt1 | contig 21090 bp, 9 predicted proteins | sample 1538271 | NCBI WGS metagenome assembly OCAI01 (sample SAMEA2580269, study PRJEB22360) | human gut metagenome | biome: human gut; feature: human-associated habitat; material: faeces | place: Denmark | collected 2008/2010 | reverse complement strand
AAGTCGACTTTGCGTCAGATCAGGACCTCCCGGAGCTAGTCTCCGGGAGTTTGGGATCAAAAGAAAGCCGCCCGGCGGTTGGAAGCAAAATTCCAAACTCCGAGCGGCTTTTGTATTGGCCTAAAAACCTGATTTTTAGTGAATAGCGCGCATTTTCACGAGGCGGCTGAAGGCTGCCTTCAGATCTTCGCGAACGAGCTTTTGACGGTTTTCAAAGAGTTCGCGGTAGCGGCGAGAGAGGGCCGCTTCAGGCTTATAAACGCCGCTGCGCTTAATGACGCTGCCGAGCGCAGCCTTGACGTCGTCGACGCCTTCAAGGTCACCTGCAGCATAAGCGCCGAATACGCAGTTGGTAAGAACGGCTCCGCCAGGATTCTCAAAACGCACAACCTCTGCGCCGAGCATATTGGACTTGATTTGATTCCAGAGACCGTCGCGGCTGCCGCCCTCTGTGACGGTGATGCGTTTGAGCGGCACGCCAGCAGCTCGATAGCTGTCGGCAAGTCCCATATAGTCGTAGCCGATGGCTTCAAGGACTGCACGCCACATGACGAACTGGTTGTCATCCATCGTCATGTTGAGGAAGCACCCGCTTGCCTCTTTCTCTTCGCCGTATCCGCCCGTAAGGTAAGGGAGGAACTGTACGCCGCCAGCGCCGGCAGGAACCTTGGCAGCACCTTCGGAGAGAGTGCCGTAGTAGCTGCCGTCACCCTCGTGACGAGCCACGTGGTCCTTGAACCAGCGAAGCGACAAGCCGCCCGTACGCACGAACCCCCAATAGAAATATGTGTCGGGCAGCGTGCCTGAATTAAAGATGAGACCCATGCCGGGTTTGGAAAGTTCGGGCACGATGCCGGAGGTGGAGACGCAGAACATCGCACATGTTCCTGCAACATCGACGCCCTGATTGGCTTCAAATACCCCGGAACCCAGCATGGACTGCATCGTGTCGCCCGCACCCGCAAGAATAGGGATGCCGGCCGGCAGTCCCGTGCGCACGGACATTGCTTCACAGAGTCCGCCGACAATGTCCCAGGGTTTGCGGATGGTCGGCATGTACTGTGGATCAATCCCGAGAATCTGGAGCTGCTCTTCCGACCAGCATTTCTTTTGCACGTCGTAGCCCAGCCCCCAGCCTGACATGGCGCCCCAGTCAATAAAGGCATCTTTGCCTTTAAGGCCAGCCAGTCTCATCAGAATGTAGGGGGCGTTATGGACGAATTTCACGCCCTTCGTGCGGAAGGCTTCGGAGTTGGCGATGAACCAACGGGCGAACATCGCGGGAAACATGGGGGAGGCCTCTGGATTGCCGGTCTCACGGCTCCAGATATCCAGCTTTTTGGCGTTGATCGTTTCAACGTCAGCCATGGTGCGGCTGTCGAGGTAGTTGATGTAAGGCGTTACCGGATCCGCGTTTTCATCGATCCCGACAATGCCGCAGATGATGCCGTCACCCATAATGGCACTGACGTCTTTAGGATCGAACCCCAAACGCCGCAGTTCACTCGTGGTTTCAGCCATACAAACCACGCAGTTGTCAAGATAGGTGTTGACGTCCATTTCTACCCACCCCGGCTGCGGATAGGTGAGTGATGTGGGCAGTGATCGGCTCGTGACCAGGCGAAATTGTTCATCGTAAACAGCAACCTTCACGCTTTGCGTGCCGGCATCGAAACCCATATAGAGCTTGCCCATGACGGAGCCTCCAGAATCAACATGAGGCATCTATTGTAGGGGGTTTGGCGTAGACGTTGCTACGCGGCTTCTTCAGTGGAGTGTGTCTATAACACTAGAGCGCTCGCATGCTTTTAAGGTGAAATTGCTGCAATGCCTTGAATAGTGATATTTGTTGAATCTGTGTTTTCAGCGTTGTATCTTGTAGCGTTATGATCTTCACAGACACATTCCTGCGAAGTGATTCACCGAGCACTCCGTTTCAGTGCTATAGCTCGTAGCGTTATGATCTCTGCACGTCAAAGTCATCACTACCGCGCTGAACTGTTTAATGTTTCAGTGCTATAGCTCGTAGCGTTATGATCTCTGCATAAAGCACGCCCATACCACGGTTTCCGGTGAAGTGTTTCAGTGCTATAGCTCGTAGCGTTATGATCTCTGCTCCGAACACTCGGACTACGTCGTTGGGCAGGTGTGGTTTCAGTGCTATAGCTCGTAGCGTTATGATCTCTGCTAAAAAAACACATAAGGTAGCCTGAGGCACCCCTAGTTTCAGTGCTATAGCTCGTAGCGTTATGATCTCTGCAGAGCGATACGACTTGCTGAGGTGGTGATCCAAAAGGTTTCAGTGCTATAGCTCGTAGCGTTATGATCTCTGCTAACCTCGCGGCTTTTGGTGTTGTCTCTGATTCCTTCCAGTTTCAGTGCTATAGCTCGTAGCGTTATGATCTCTGCACCGGAGGCTGAGACAATTAGCGCCCCCACTCTTCGGGTTTCAGTGCTATAGCTCGTAGCGTTATGATCTCTGCAGCAAAACGCGAGCAGGCGCGAAATTGCGAAAATCGGTTTCAGTGCTATAGCTCGTAGCGTTATGATCTCTGCTCACCGCCTTCACTCTTGAAGACGTCCAAACTGAGGTTTCAGTGCTATAGCTCGTAGCGTTATGATCTCTGCGACTTAGAAAGTCTGCAACCAATGCATTGACCGCAGTTTCAGTGCTATAGCTCGTAGCGTTATGATCTCTGCTAAGCTTGGACGTCCCCACTACCATGCCATCATCTTGTTTCAGTGCTATAGCTCGTAGCGTTATGATCTCTGCGAAATTTGGTCCGGGTGAGGATCGTCGCGAGTAAAACGTTTCAGTGCTATAGCTCGTAGCGTTATGATCTCTGCAGCTAAGCGATAAGCGGTTATTGGGTGAAAACAGTTTCAGTGCTATAGCTCGTAGCGTTATGATCTCTGCGAAGACTGGCGACGACAAATCTAAGTCGGCGCTCTTTGTTTCAGTGCTATAGCTCGTAGCGTTATGATCTCTGCATATAAGCTCCATACAAAAAAGTCCTCGCACTACGCGGTTTCAGTGCTATAGCTCGTAGCGTTATGATCTCTGCTTTGGCGGCTTATGGTGTCGTTTCTGATAGTTTTCAGTTTCAGTGCTATAGCTCGTAGCGTTATGATCTCTGCGTATCAAGCAGCGCCTGGCCGCCGGTGACGACTGTAGTTTCAGTGCTATAGCTCGTAGCGTTATGATCTCTGCTTCATCTACTAATGAGACGACGCCCCAAGGTAATTGTTTCAGTGCTATAGCTCGTAGCGTTATGATCTCTGCCCTGAAGTGCCTTGACCACCAGTAGCAGACAAAATGTTTCAGTGCTATAGCTCGTAGCGTTATGATCTCTGCGTAAGAAGAAAGAGCAGAACTACCTATATTAAGAGGTTTCAGTGCTATAGCTCGTAGCGTTATGATCTCTGCTCAACAGCTTCGCTTTTTTATGTGTGGCGAGTAGTTTCAGTGCTATAGCTCGTAGCGTTATGATCTCTGCCTACGCCCAAGGCACTGCCGATGACGATAAGGTCTTGTTTCAGTGCTATAGCTCGTAGCGTTATGATCTCTGCATATAAGCTCCATACAAAAAAGTCCTCGCACTGCGCAGTTTCAGTGCTATAGCTCGTAGCGTTATGATCTCTGCTTTTTGCTCGTTTAGCTACTCCTATTGTTCCCTTTAGTTTCAGTGCTATAGCTCGTAGCGTTATGATCTCTGTACCTAACGCACTGCTCGGATGTTTGCTTTCTCTCGTTTCAGTGCTATAGCTCGTAGCGTTATGATCTCTGCCGCGATCGTCCTTGGGTCTCTCTTTGTTCATTTCGTTTCAGTGCTATAGCTCGTAGCGTTATGATCTCTGCGAGTCGACGTACGTTGGTCGTCGCAAGTTGGTGACCGTTTCAGTGCTATAGCTCGTAGCGTTATGATCTCTGCGCTTCAGCACCAGACTTAAAAGCACCAGCAAGATCGTTTCAGTGCTATAGCTCGTAGCGTTATGATCTCTGCCGAGAACGAACCTGAAATGACACTAAAGCAACCCAAGTTTCAGTGCTATAGCTCGTAGCGTTATGATCTCTGCTTGAGAACAGCTTGTTCTCCAAGATGTGCGAGGACGTTTCAGTGCTATAGCTCGTAGCGTTATGATCTCTGCGGCTTTTCGTTTGACTCTCAAAGATTTTGGCGTCTGCGTTTCAGTGCTATAGCTCGTAGCGTTATGATCTCTGCTATCTGAGACAACGCCAAAGGCTGCAAGGTTGCCTTGGTTTCAGTGCTATAGCTCGTAGCGTTATGATCTCTGCAACAAGCTGTTCTCAACAAAGAGATCTATGCTCAGTTTCAGTGCTATAGCTCGTAGCGTTATGATCTCTGCAATAGAAATCAAAACGACCTTGGCGCGACCACATGGTTTCAGTGCTATAGCTCGTAGCGTTATGATCTCTGCCCCCTAACTTACACATTGATTTATAAGGTTTTTGCAACTATCTGCAGAGTGCCATACTTCGAAAATACTCAGATTGATAAAAAAACCTTGTAATTTTCGAAAATACATCGTAAGATACTGATTAGAGATCATAATGCTATGAGCTATAGGAAATCACCTTCGGGTGAGCTGAAATCCCCTAAAGCTAAGATTGAATCCGGCCACTATCTAGTAATAGATATCCGGATATTTTGATATAAAACCTCATTCTTTGATTAGACCAAAGAATGAGGTTTTCATTTACTTACTTAGAAGTAAGTATTCACTTCTTAGAATCGATCTGCACAGAAATTTTGATACTCACATTGCGCGCATTGCGATTCCGTAGCTGCTGTATGAGGCACGATAGCCTTTTTACAGGCTTTTCTTATTAGATTTGCCACAGTAAGAACTTCAGCTCGTAATTTGATGTCTACTATAACCTCCAGGGTATGACCTTTCTGGCCATAAAGCACAAAACCCCTTGATATTTTTATCTTTTCCTGATATTCAAGCAGCATTGCGTAAGCAGCTAACTGTAGTCTGGCGCCCATTGGTGGACTGACTTCTGATAACTTAAATTCAAGAGGGATCACTTCATTCTCAGTGAAAATAGCGCCGTCACAGATACCGTGAAGTCCCAAGCTATCGTTGTATAACTTGATATCTTCAAAAAATCGAAAACTCTGTGGAGAAATACCAAATCGAGATAGTTTTCGACGTTTTGCGAGCATCTCTTCTCGAACATGATGATTCAGTCCTTGCTGCAGCCACATCGGTCCAACAGGTTGAATGCCGCGCATGAGTTGAAAGAAAGGAATGCGAGGACAAAAACAGTGTTGACGCAGCATTGATACGGGGAGGTTAAATTGTTCCATGGCCGTCCACTTCAGCAAAGGACCAATCGTCGTAACCGATGCATTTTTGAATGTCTTTGACTTCTAAGCGACAGGGAAACCAGAAACATTTATCTTCCTTCGGATCTAGGAGTTCTGTAGCTTTTCTTGCTAAAGCTCGCACTTCAGCTGGCTTGAGGTCGCCGTAGAATACGGAACCTTGCATTGAGACTAGGCCTAGATCCTTTAGAGCGTCGGAGAACTTTTTTCTGCGGGAGTTGCTCGAAACGTCATAACAGACCAGATACTTTGCGTAGATTGACATGACGAGCGTTTCCTACCATCTAAAGCGAATGCTTTTGTAATGTTTACCGTCAACAACTGTACCGGCAAGGCGATACGCCTGTCGCTGCAAAGCATTTTCAAGGCGAACGCTTTTGCCTTGCCAACTCACAGCATTTGCCATCGTCTCATCGATAGCATTGACAATGGCACTTTTGATTTCCTGTGTAAGGCCACGCTTTGAATTTTTAAGCATTGACCGAAGTTTGATGATGTTTCGATCGACAACCCATGCTCGATACTCTTCCATAACATCGAGTACTAAAGAAGGTTTCCCAGGACGTCGACGGTGAAGGAACCCTGCATAAAGTTCAAATCCAGCATTATCAAGCGCGGACCAGATGTAGCTCTGCAGAATCGCGTAGCCGTAATTGAGTGCCGCATTGACGATTTCGACGGAGCCTCGACCTTCTCGAGTGAGGAAGGTTTCGGGCACTAAACCTGCTGTGCGAAGTGCTTGCCAATAAAGCGTTGCAGCTGCACCTTCATAACCCATCAGAACAGTCGACCATATCCCTTCATCCCAAGTTTGAAGATTTTCAATTTCTGCTTTTGTTTTCGTCACAATATTAGCTATGGTGTCGGCAGCTTCTCTCAGTTTTTCCGCCTTCTCCGGAGCACTCTTATTGAGGTACTTCCAAAAATATAAAAGTACAGTGCGCTGATTGCGAATCTTGGCGACGATCATCTCTGCTGCGATGATGCGGCCTTGAGAGGAGTGAATTGCCTGAAACTGCGCTTCGCGTATGTTGACGACAGCATGTTGATGGAGACCACTTAAGGCAACGACCCCCACGCCACGCCAATCAACGATGAACATTCGAATGCCCCTCGCTGCACAGGCGAGCATCAGATTTGTGGAGATACTGATACCTTTTTTCTCAATGCGGATGGTGCGCAGTCTTGAAAGAGCAGTCTCCCACGTGCGTCCATCCGCTTCATGAACAACAAGTCGTTCTCCTGAAAGTCCGAGTGCCGTACCAAAAGAAGAAACGGTTAAATACCTCATGATTTAGATGCGTTGTTGTAGCTTTCGTTCATCTTCTTATTGCTATTCTTAACGGTGTACCAGAAACGAATTCGTTTTGTATTGACGATACTTTCAATGAATATCTTGTCACGAGGTTGACCGAGTAATTCAGAAAGCTCTGTTCCAACAGCCTTTTGGAATTCAGCTGGTTTGTCGACTTTGAAAGAGGCGGGCAATGACAGCGGAGATGTGATAGCCCAATTTTCAACACTTTGTTCAAACCAGTGGCTAGCTTGTATAAACGTTGTTTCAACACGCACATAGCGTCGTCCTTCGGTGCCTGGTGCGATCCATATGCTGAGGTTATCTTCGGCCACGACTTTTCTCCACTCAGACATCGGTGTTACGTCGGCTGAAGTAATAAATCGTCCGCCGCATTCTGTTAAATTTTCGTGCTGAAGCTCGTTAAAAAGGATCCCCTTTGACCAATCAACATTGCTGCCTGCAGATGCAAAACCGCAATATTTTTTTGCATTGATTGCATGAACTTGATAAAGCTCATTGCCGAACAGGTTTGTACGGCGAATACGGAAGCCTCCGGAGGGATTGTCAATGGCAGGCAAGCTGAATTCTCGTCGTACAGGTGCGTGGGCGAGATCCCGCATCACAGGGCGCTTCCAAATTCGTGCAAGTTTGGAGGTCAATTCATCCGCACTACAAGGTTTACCGAAGGCATCGACCAATTCAGGAGAATCACATATACGGAGCCAATCTTGCTTCACGGGCAACGTCAATGAACCATTAAGTTTGAATGCTTTTTCTCCCTTGAGTTCAACCTTAAGTTGGAAAAGTTTGGGCTTGAGCACATCTTCTCGTTTTTTGAGCGATTTCCCATTCGTAGCCATACAGAGGCTCATGAGGCTCTTACGTGAAGTGCAGTAACGAAGCGCATCAAGAAGCGCGGCTAGGCGTTTTTCCTCCGCCGACAGCGGCTGCAGAGCAGCCTTGGCAAGGAATTCGTAGGCCGGTTTTTTCTGGATTCGATAAGTGGCATGTGCTGACAAATCTCCAACAGGTTTGTTGAAGAATGGGGCAAGCATCGAGAGTAATTCCTCGGGCTGCTTGCCGGAAACTTCAATGGCACCACAACGTTCACCCTTGGCATCGAGTGTTTCATAGCCAATCCAAATTTTTCCGTTAAGCGTAAAAATCGGCAGAAATTGTTCAGCGTAGATGCCTTCTTTAAAAATGGCGACGCTGTCAAAGTGAGATTTATCTTCCTGTGGTTTTGCTTGCAAGTGAATCACTTCGCAGGACTGCGGATAGAGTCCCAATACAGCTTTGCCATCAAGATAGTCAAAGCCATCTTGATCTCGCTCAGCATCTGCAGAACCGACAGCAAACGAACATAGTGCATCAATGGAATGAGAAGCGATAGGCTGAATGTCCGGCTTTTCAAAGTCCAGCTGATGTTGCGCTAATTTGAGTCTCAAGTTTTTAGCGGTGGAGACGTCCGTTGCGGCAGCTTGAAAATGCAGTCGGTTATTTGTTGTTCTGCACCAGTCCTGGAGTTCTTCCCTGATTTTATTGGCAAGGTTTTTAATCATCCAAATCTGCGTGCCGTTGACACGAGTTCTTCTCTGAGTTGCGAGCAGTTCGAGCACCGCATTGCGAGCTTCGCTGCCATCATCCAGAAAGAGGGTATGTCGAACACAGTCCTGCTCATGTTCATTTAAAAGATCAAAGAACTTCAAGCGGTGCGTTTGCTGCAGCTTGGTGACTACATCCTCAATCTCTGCAGTAATTGCAGCAATGTTGCTGGTCTTGAAGATTTTCTTCAGGTAGTCAGTATGCAGATTTGAAAGACTGTAGCGCTGATATTTTTTGAGTTGATTACCTCGAGAAGAGACGTAGATGAGATTGGGTTCGCTGTTAAACACGATGCCTCGAGCGTCTTTGATCAAACTTCGCGGCAGAATATGGTCAATTTCTCCGCCTTCGGCCAGGCGCTGTCCTGTATAGGGGCAGGTTTCCCGGCTGGCTGTCTTAATGCGTTCGTTTTTGTTCAGCCAGCGCGTTTCGAGTTTTTCAGCTTCAGACAACATCTTGTCTTTGACACGCTTGTTCTTTTTGAGGTCTGCAACTGATGCCGAGAACTCAAATTTGTTCTCTTCAACAAAAATGGACACATCAACAATGCCATTGCTGAAGTCCACCTTGCTCTGAATGTCGGTCGACACACGCTTAGCGATTTCCCAGGCCTGACGGTCAACGAGACGACGCACCAGCCCGTCGAATGGTCTAGCAGTTTCTGCTGGCAACCGAGAACACTGCGCAGCGCGTACTGTTTCTCCATTGATTACGGCGTCTTTTATTGTCATGCGCCAGGCATTTTCAAGGTGAACAGCAAGTGTCGTGGCGGAAAAACCGCTCACTTCAGTTTCAATGAGCGTATAGAACTGAGCAAGAGAGAAGGGGTTGGCAAACTTACGCTTTTGTTCATCACTCAACCCCAGGTTTGCTGCAATAAAATCTGCAGTTTCAGCAACTCGATCGCGAATTGTCAGAAGTTCTTTGTCCTGCGCATTTCTGGGTAATTTATTGACTTTTCTGTACTGTGCTGTGTTATAGGCAATGTTGAAACCTCCGCCAAAACTCTTGCGAACCGTTTCGATGCGCGCACAGCGAGAGGCTACTGTTTCACGGCCTTTTATTTGCTTACGCCAGATTTCGTCAAGAAATTTCTGTCCAGTAGTTTCATCCGTCTGCAGAATATTGGCAACAAGCAACGGTAAAATTTTCTTTTTCATTGGCGGATGGAGATCTGACCGCTCAAGAAGACCATCTGCATTATCAAACCACAGCCCAACCTTGGCGTCATCCGCTTCTCGGTAGTAGCGCCGAGCACAGTCGAGGAACTTCTCCACATTTTGTCCGCCAATGCAGTTTTCTAAAGCCGTTCGAGCGCTTGTGAGCTTATTGCTCTTGCTGCCTGCTGCTAAAGCACGAAGTGCATAGGGATCAAGCGCCTTACTGCGATCAAAGGCGCGCTGCAATGCATAGGAAAGTTGGTACGCCAATGTCGGCAGAGGTTCATGACCGTTCACAGCTACACGCGATTTTCGATCCGTTGAGCGTTCCAAGATTTCTGCTGCCGGAGCAAGTGTCGGCTCGTCGCTCGTTAAACGGGCTGACCACGTTTTCCAGATTTCGCCATACTGCCGCGTCAATTTCTCGGGACTCAGCAGAAGTGTCTGATCTAGCGGTGGGCGACGGTTATTTTGATCTTCGTACGGCGGGATCGTGCGGTTAGGATCTAGCGTGCAGAGCGTTTCAATGATGTCTTCGGAATTCTCTATTTGCTTGATTAACTCAAGGTGCTGCTTATTCTGATCTTTTGCGGGATGGAAAAATTTGAAGGCACGTACGAGTGTTTTTTTAAAGCGGTCCGGTTCCCAGCCGCGATCTTTCATGATATCGGGCGCATTGAAGTACCACCGTTCTGCCCGCAGCTGCAGATTTGAGAGGTTGCCGAGAAGTCGAGCGAGGCGGTCTGCGCCTCCAAAAGCTTCGCAGATCTTCGCTAATCTCGAATCTTTTTTGAGATTTGCTTCAATGGCCTTGAAGTATTCACTGCGGGGTTTATGGCCCATTTGACGCAATCCAGTCAATACATTCGCATTGGCTCGCATGGTTGAAAGGGCACTCAGGTAGGCTTTTTTCTCTGTTTTATCGATGAGTCCTTCGGCAACTGCAAAGTCTACAAATTCCTTGTCGGCCGGTATATTCGAATCACCAAGAAACATTTCAACATTACTAATATTGGCAGTAAATTCCTCCCATTGCTCAGCTAGAGAACGCACTTCACTGAAATATGTACTGAAGGCAGGATGCGCGGCAAATACCTCCGCACGTACGTTCTCAAGCGGCGTCAAATCTTCTCCATCGGCATTGGGTCTGGAATAACCTCGACGCTTAAGCAGGCCGCTTAAAGCTTCTCTGCCGCGTTTCCATTCCTCGTCAGTTAAGCGTTTCTCTTGTTTTTTCATCATGTCGTCAACAACGAGAAAAGCAAGTTTGCGAGCCAGGGTATAACGCTTCTGGCCGCGCAAACGGTGACGGACTGCGGTACGTTGAGCCTGAACGTAGCGAGGCCCCGTTTCCGGCATAACCAAGGTCATCGCTTTGGAGTTCAAATTGGTGGGGAGTTCTTCGCGGTCAAACAGTGCATAAAACACACCGGTATATTTGGCACCCATATCAATGCCGATGGAACACGAAAAGCGTCGTTCCGATTGCGTCATGAGGAACTCCTAAGGCAGATGGAATTACAGAGTTAAATTAATCTTACAAACAGCCAGTTTGACAGAAAATATACTGATTGAACAAGGTCGTGATACGGAGATTGTGTCATGATGATTGAATGGTGTTTTCCCCAAATTGGGCTTCACAAATCACCGAAATCCTTCTGCAAGTAAGGCGGATAGTATTTTAATGTTTATACGGCGCAGCACTAACGTTGTCGTCAATCCGAAACATTATTCCTCCCGTCAGTCCCGTCGATAAGCGTTTCAGCATTTTGACGTCCCGATCTCATGCGAAGCGGGGTCTATGACCATTTTCACGAAACCCTTGACAGTTTGGACGATTGGCGGCAATTGCAAGAATATGTACTTGTGTGCTCGTTGATGATCCGTTTCAAAGCAATAGCTCGTGGCGTTATGATTTCTGTTTTAATACAGCCACTATTTGGCAATAGATATCTGTTTGTTTTGATAAAATCCCGTTTTTAATCAGATCAAAGAAACGAAGTTTTTTATTTAATTATTATGTGAAATGATTATTTACTTTGTGAACTTGATCTGAACGAACTTTTGATACTCACATTGCGGGCATAGCGGTCTTTAGCCGGCAGTATGAGGCACGATCATCTTTTTACGGGCTTTACTGGTTAGATAAACCAACAAGCTCTGCATCATCACTCTAGTGCTGACAGCGCATTTGGGTATATTGGCGTACACCTTCAGTTAGCGTTGGGTCTTTTGAATGGGATAAGCCGCAAAGAAATGGCTTTTTTGGGTGTCAGCACGGATAGCGCTGCTATTTAGCCTGGTGACTGCAATTGCTAGAATATATATCTGTGAGTCTCGAAGAGGATCAAACAATGCATGGTTCTCCTCGCTGCTTCCTGCGCAGCAGGCTCTTTGAGTCTGCTTGCTGCTGAAGTGGAAGCGCTGCAGAAGGCTGACCGGTGAAACTCGATCAACCTCGACTCTCCTTTTATTCAGTACTGGTTCGATCGGACGGAAGCAGCGCAAGCGCCTTCCTCTGAATCTCCGGCTGCATTTTGTTTGTGAAGATGGCGAAAAAAGAAGAATACGGCGTAGAGGCTATTCGCGTGCTGAAAGGGTTAGAACCTGTCAAGCAGCGCCCGGGCATGTATACGCTGACTGACAATCCCCTCCATATCATTCAGGAGGTGATTGACAACGCAAGCGACGAAGTGCTCGCGGGCTACGGCAAAAGAATCTCTGTTGAGGTGGCTGCGGACGGATCAGTGACGGTGGAGGATGATGGCCGAGGTATTCCTACCGGCATGCATCCTGAAGAACACGCGCCGGTGCTGGAGATTGTTTTTACGCGGCTCCATGCCGGCGGCAAGTTCGCCAAGGCCGATGGAAGCGGCCCCTACACGTTTGCGGGCGGCCTTCATGGTGTAGGCGTTTCGGTAACCAACGCGCTTTCCAAGCATTTAGTGGTGACTGTTTGGCGCGACGGCCAAGAAGCAACGATGGGCTTTCGCGACGGGTTCGTGTCTGAACCTTTGGAGATCAAAAAAAGCTCCCGCCCGAAGTCGCGCACGGGCACGCGCGTAACGGTCTGGCCCGATCCGAAGTATTTTGACAGTCCGGTTATTCCAGAACCGGCATTGGTCCGTCTTCTGCGCTCGAAGGCGGTGCTCCTTCCGGGATGCGAAGTTGACTACGTCAACAAAATGACCGGAACGGAAGCGCATTGGAAATATTCGGGAGGCTTAAAGGAATATCTGCTCTCGGAAATCAAGGGCGAAAGTCTTATTGAACCGTTTGAAGCTTCAGGCTTTGCTGATGAAGATTCCGAAAGCTTTTCGCCGGGTGAAGGCGCCTCTTGGGTGGTGGTGTGGACGGCTGAAGGACCGCTCACGCGCGAGAGCTATGTGAACCTCATTCCGACGCCGCAGGGCGGCACGCATGAAGCGGGATTGAAGGACGGCCTCTTTCAAGCTGTCCGTGCTTTCATGGATGCCCATGGGCTGCAGCCAAAGGGCGTGAAAATTCTCGCCGAAGACGTCTTTTCGCGCGTTAATTTTGTTCTTTCAACAAAGTCGCTCGATCCCCAGTTTCAAGGACAGACGAAGGAAAAACTCACGAGCCGTGATGCAGTGAAGCTCGTGGGCGGGTTCGTACGTCCGCAGTTTGAATTCTGGCTCAATGACCATGCCGACGAAGGCAAAAAGCTCGTTGAACACATCATTTCGCAGGCACAGGCGCGTCAGCGTCAGGCTGCGAAATACGAGCGCCGTCGCGCAAGCACGGTGGCGGTATTGCCGGGCAAACTCACCGACTGTGAGTCAAGCGACATTACGCGCAACGAACTCTTCATCGTTGAAGGGGATTCAGCCGGCGGCTCCGCTAAGCAGGGGCGCGACAAGGAATTTCAGGCTGTGCTGCCGCTGCGCGGCAAGATCCTCAATACCTGGGAAGTCGAGGGCGGCGAACTCTTCCGTTCCGACACGATTCATGACATTGCGCTCGCCATCGGGGTGGATCCGCATCACCGGGACGGCGATCCGGATTTGAAAGGGCTGCGTTATGGAAAGATCTGCATCTTGTCCGACGCGGACGTGGACGGCTCTCACATTCAAGTGCTCCTTCTGACGCTCTTCTTGAAGCACTTTCCGAAGCTTATTGAATTGGGGCACGTGTATGTCGCCATGCCGCCGCTCTTTCGCGTTGATGCGCCGAAGAAAGGCCGCAAACCCGATCGCAAGATCTATTGTCTGGACGAGCGCGAACTGTCGCGCACGCTGGAGTCTCTCAAAAAGGAGGGATTCACCGAGGAGCAGCTCTCCATTTCACGCTTCAAGGGTTTGGGTGAAATGAAGGCTGAGCAGCTCGCGGAGACAACGCTGGCTCCCGATACGCGAAAGCTCCTCCCCGTTGCTTTCGGCAGTATTTCCGAAGCGGATACCCGAACGGTCATGCAAACCTTGATGGGGGAACGTCAGGTGACGGGACGCCGCCTCTGGATGGAAGCCTATGGTGACCGAGCAGAGCTCGATGTTTAAAAACGGTCCCGAAAAAGCGGTTAAACGAAAGAAGTGAAAGACTGGGGCGGCATTGACGAACCCGTCTGTATGAAGCATGAAGAAAGACGATTTTGAGCACGACTCCCTTTTTGGCGACTTGAATGCTGATGTGCCGGAACTGGATCCGTCTAAGCAGTCTCAAGGGGCTCAGGCGATTCAGGAAAAGGCTGCGGACGACGATGCGGCAGAGGCCCCCGAAACGCCGGAGGCGGCAAAGCAGCCAGACGGCTCTGAACCGCCGGAAACGGAGGAGCTCGATGCTGATGATGCTGCTCCATCGCCAGACGATGCTCTTGAGGAATCACCCGAGGAAGCCGCTACTGAAGAGATGGCTGTCGGTGCAGCTACAGTCGGTCCGGCCGAAGAGGACGGGGCGCTCACGCTTGCCCGCTATGCTTCACAGGCTTATCTTGAATACGCCATGTCGGTGGTGAAGAGCCGAGCGCTTCCGGAAGTGACTGACGGGCAAAAACCTGTCCAGCGCCGCATCCTGATAGACATGTACCGGATGGGGCTGAAATTTGAGGGCAGAAGCGTCAAAAGCGCTCGTATTGTGGGTGACGTGCTCGGCAAATATCATCCGCACGGTGACCAGTCGGTGTATGACGCCCTGGTGCGCATGGCTCAGACCTTTTCGCTTCGCTATCCGCTCCTTGTGGCGGAAGGTAATTTCGGTTCCCGCGACGGCGACTCGGCAGCGGCGATGCGTTATACGGAAACCCGTCTCACGCCCATTTCGCAGCTCTTGCTCGAAGAAGTGGATCTGGGGTCTGTGGATTTTCAGCCCAATTACGACGGCAATTTTCAGGAACCGGTGGAGCTGCCTGCCAAGCTGCCGTTTGTGCTGCTGAACGGTTCGTCGGGCATTGCTGTTGGTATGGCGACCGAGATCCCTCCGCACAATCTGGGCGAAGTCGCTGCGGCCTGCGTGCGGCTTTTGGAGAATCCCGACGCAGATTTAAACGAAATCCTGGAGCTGATGCCGGCTCCGGACTTCCCATGCGGCGGTCAGATTATTACGCCTAAGGATGAAATACGCGCCATCTACCGTTCGGGACGCGGCAAGCTCCGTGTTCGTGCTCGCTGGCACTTTGAAGATCTGGCGCGCGGTCAGTGGCAGCTCGTGATTGATGAGCTGCCGCCGGCAGCTTCTGCGCGTTCGATTCTGGACCGCATTGAGCAGATTTCGAATCCGCGTCCCAAGAAGGATAAAAAGACGCTTTCGGCCAAGCAGCAGCAGGCCAAGAGTGCGATGCTTTCGCTGCTCGACAATGTGCGCGACGAGTCGGGCAAGTCCGTCGACGTGCGCCTCGTGTTTGAACCGAAGACGAGCAAGGTCGATCGCGATGAGTTCGTGAATTACCTGCTTTCGGAAACCGACCTCGAAAGCAACGTGCCGGTGAACCTTGTGATGCTGGGACTGGACGGCAAGCCCCGGCAAAAAGGCCTGCTCGAAATTCTGCAGGATTGGATCGCATTTCGGCTGGCGGTCGTTCGCCGGCGTTCAGAGGCGCGTTTGGAGAAGGTGCTCGACCGCATTCACGTGTTGGAAGGCCGGTCGCTTGTGCTCCTCAATATTGACCGCGTGATCGCCATTATTCGCAATGCAGATGATCCGAAGGCCGATCTCATCAAAGAGTTTGGGCTCACGGACCGTCAGGCCGACGATATTCTTGAAATTCGCTTGAAGCAGCTTGCTCGCTTGGCGGCCATTGCCATTGAGAAAGAGCTCGCGCAGCTTGCCAAAGAACGTGCCGGACTCGAGAAAATTCTCGGCAGCGACGGCGCACTGAAGCGCCAGACGGCCAAGGAAATCGAAGCGGCAGCCAAGAGTTTTGCCGATCCTCGCCGTACGGTGGTTGAAGAGGCCGAACAGGCGGCGCACGAAGTGCAGACGGCGGATGAACCCGTAACGGTCGTCATTTCCCGCAAGGGCTTCCTGCGCGCCCGTACGGGTCATGGTCACGACTGCTCGCTCATGAGCTTTAAGACGGGTGACGGACTCGAAGCGACGATTGAGTGCCGTTCGAGCAGTCAGATTTCGTTCTTGGATCAGGCGGGCCGCGTCTATACGCTTGCCGTCTCCGCACTGCCGGGCGGCCGCGGCGATGGTTCGCCGCTTTCGGCCTTCGTTGATTTGCCTAAAGGCGCTCAGCCGGCAGGCTGGATTTCGGCGGATCCGAATGCCGCTGCGGTGATTGTGACTTCCGGCGGCAAGGGCATGGTGCTGAAGGCTTCGGACGTATCGACGCGTTTAAAGGCCGGCCGCGATTTCATAACGTTAGGCGAAGGCGAGTCGCTTCTGCCGCCGATTGAACTGCCCCTTAAAGCGGCGCAGGGCGAGCAGCTCATTGCCTGCTTGTCGTCGTCCAATCGACTCTTGGTATTCCCCTTGAAGGAAGTGCGCGTGACGGCCTCCGGCGGCAAAGGCATGAGCTTCATGACGCTTGAAACAGGCGAATCGCTTGTATCTGTCGCGCTGGTTGATGACCGCGGGGCAATCGTTACTGGCACCGGCCGAGGCGGTAAAGCGCGAGAGGCGCAGATTTCCAAGCGCATCCTGAGCGGTGCAACGCTCCATCGTGCCCGCCGCGGCAAGGTGCTTGCGCTCTCCTGGAAGGCCGAACATATTGTGGGGCTGCCCTTTGAATCAACGGATTCCACTGATGGGTCGGACACAGCTGGCGGAGCTCCGTCCGACAGCGTTAAGACAGACGACGGTTTGACGCTTGAAGTGGTGGACGAAGATCCAACGCTTCTCTAATCTGCGGTTTGTGCCAATCTACAATTCCCGCCGAGCCGCAGGGCTCGGCGCAGCGCCTCATGTTCATCCTGAAGTACTTTAAAAGCCTTTCGGCTCGTCTTCTCGTTCTCACGCTTCTTTGGGTGAGCTTTGTTTCCGGGTCGATTGCCTGGACGATGCTCGTTAACTGGGAACTTGAGGCAAGCGCATCGGCCAAATACGCAGTGGGCGAACTGCGCCTTCATGCTTATAGAGCAGCGTATTTTTCGCAGACGGGCTCGTCGCGGCTCGATTTCGACAAAGAACTTCAGGCGATGCTCGACGGCTTTAAGAACGTTCGCAGCGGCGACAGCTGGAAGCCGCTCCTGCTGCCGCGAGAGCCCGATATTGCCGACAAGCTCGACCTCCTTGAAGGGCGCTGGCGCGGTAGTATCGAACCCATGTTTGTGCGTGCGAGAGAGCTTGGGAAGCCTGTTGACGAGTATGCACTCAGCAGTTTTCTGGATGAAGCAACGAATCTTGCGCACCGCATTGAAGAGTGGCGAAGCGGGTATTTGTGGCAGCTTCGCTATCTGCAGATGCTCCTGATTGTGCTGGCGATCGGCAGTCTCTTTGCGATTATGCTTCTCCTCTGGCGCTGGGTGATTCGTCCCATCAATGAACTCGGCGAAGGCATCAACCGACTCTCCGGCGGAGATCTGACGGCGCGCGTGACGCCTCGAAGCGAAGACGAAATCGGGCGCATTGCTCAGGGCTTCAACCGCATGGCGGATCGACTGGAAGACCTCTACAACAACCTTGAGCAGAAAGTGGCCGAAAAGACGGCTTCTGTCGAGGAAAAGAATCGTCATTTGGCGCAGCTTTATGAAATCACATCCTTCTTCTCGCAGCAGCGCGGCATGGAGGAGCTGACGGAAGGGTTTGTCGAACGCATCGTGCGCTATACCGAAGCAGATGCGTGTCTCGTGACATTGGTCGACGCCAAGCAGGGAGCGGTCAATATTGCTGCGGCGAGCGGATTGAGGCCGAGCGATATTCATGAAGCCGCGGAAATGGCTTTTGAGGATTCCATCAGCCGTACGGTGCTGCAAAAAAATTATCCGGTGCGCGTGCGGCTTGAAAATGATCAGCGGCCGCTCGCCATCGTGCTTGCTCGTGCGGGGTTCTCAACGGCCTATTGCTTTAAGGTCCGAAGTGTTTCGGAGTCTATCGGCGTCTACATGCTGCTTTTCCGGGATGCGCCGGAACTTTCCTCGCAGATGATTCAGCTTCTCGAGAGCTTCTCGACGCATTTGGGCGTGGCTATTGACAATCAGCGCCTAATTGAGCGTGAACGACAGTTTGCGGTGGTGCAGGAGCGTCAGCTTCTGGCCCAGGGGCTGCATGATTCGATTGCGCAGGCGCTCTCGTACCTTAATCTGCAGGTGCAGTTCCTCTCGGAAGCCATCAAAAATAAAGATGATGCGCTTCGCGACGAGTCGCTTTCGGCCATTCAGACGGGTGTGCAGGAGTGCTATCAGGATGTGCGGGAGCTGCTCCTTAATTTCCGTGAACGCGTGCACAGCGAAGGCTTCCTTCAGGGCGTGCAGACTGTGATTGACCGTTTTGAGGGGCAGTCTCATGTTTCAGCGCGTCTGCGGGCAACGGGCGACGGCCCCAAGCTCACGCCTCGCCAGAAGCTTCAGGTGATCTTCATCATCCAGGAAGCGCTCTCCAATGTGCGTAAACATGCTCAGGCCACCAGTGTCACCGTGACGATCCAAAATAACGACGACCTTAAGGTGAGCATCGTTGACGACGGCGTCGGCATCGACAACGACGTGGTGGAAGCTCGCAAGGGACAGCATGTCGGCCTCTCAATCATGGCCGAGCGCGCAGCCCGCATCGGTGCGGAAGTAAAGGTAGAGCGGGCAAGCCCGATCGGCGGCACGCGCGTGACGCTGCTGCTGCCGGCTGCTGCCCGCGAAATCAGCTGATCAAAGGCTGATTTTCCAAAATCTTTATCCGAAAATGACGGAAGACTCAAGGCGCTGGAGAACGAATATGGCTTTTGCTTCAACCCGATCGAGCGCGGACTCCCGCTTTATTTTGGGCGGGCTTTTGCTGACGCTGGCACTTGCCGGTTTGGGGAGTGGATCAGCCTGCGCGGCTGCTCAGCCTTCCGTTTCGGCGGACTACGCGGCCAACGTACCGGCGCCGGGAGAGGCCCCTTCCGAAGAGCGCGCTGCCGCGCTTTGGAAGAATTTTGCGGACGCCGAAGCGCTCGACTATCGAGTGGATCTTTTGGCGCTTCAGTTTGGTCCTGCGGTTTCCCGGCTTCCCGGAGCGGCTGCTGTTGCGGGGATATCAGCAGAACCCGCGCTGCTCGCTAAGTTCTTTGCTGCCGCTGCTCGCCAAGGATTGTCGTTTGAGTCTGCCGTGGATCAAGTGCCCGAACCGAAGTCTTTGGATTTGATGACTTGGGGTATTGTGAAAGTTGGTAGCGCCGAACTCATGGATCTTGATCCGAAAACGGCAGGCCGTACAGAGCGGACGGTGCGCACAGTCGTTTTGGGAGAGCGGGTGAGAATCCTGAAGCGGACTTCGGCGACCGCTTCAGAGGCCCCGGGCTGGGCACTGGTCCAGTGCCTGGACGGCCGGCTCGGATGGATTTCAGAAAGTTGGCTGGCGCTCAAGAATGACATGGCATTTGTGTCTTGGAATCGTCAGACTGCCGCAGTCATGCGCCGGCCAAACACAGAACTTCGCCCGGAAAACGGTGATGCTCTTGTCTTTGCCGGAGCGGGCATTCAGCTCTATCAGCTCGAACATCAGCCCGATTATTGGGAGGTGCTTTTGCCCGACGGCCGCAAGGCCAAGGCGGCAGGCACGGCGCTGGAGGATGTCTCTGCATGGCAGCAGCGCGAAGAGGAGCTTCGCCGCAGCAGCCCATCGGCCTATCTCAAGGCGCTTGCGGCTTCAGCCGAAGGATTGGTCGGCAGCAAAGCCGAAGTCTTAGGCGCGCCGCTTCCCGTCGTGGTGCTTCGCATGCATGACCTCCTGGCTCCTGCCGACATCGATCGCCTGGCACGTTTGGGCGCACCGCTCTCGGGCGAGCGAGACGGCGCGGAGCTCAAAGCCGGAGATCTGGTGTTCTTTGGTGAGCACGATGAACCGCAGTCCGCCGGCATTTGGCTCGGAGAAGGGCGGTTTGCGGCCGTGGATCCTCAGGCCGATCGCGTTGCGGTACTGAAGCTGAGTGACCTCCGACAAAACGCAAAGAAAACTAAAACGCTCGGAGCGTTTCTTTGGGCCGTTCGCTTAAAGCCCCAGGAGCTTCAGAATCCTTGTCTGCTTTCCTCCCGTTCGCATCCGTTTTTTCAGACGCCGCCCGCTGAACTGAAGCGCTGTCAGCTGCGCTGACGCGAGCAAGATTGTCGTGATATGTATACGAGACTTGTAAGCATTTTTGTTTTCAAGTAGTACGAATTTCACCCTAAGCGTTAATCCCTCTGTTGAGTCCGAATGGTTCTGCTTAGCCTCGCAAAAGTTGAGTATCGGCAGCGCCGATGCTCACGCTTCTGTGGTCTGCGGATGAAAAGAACGGTGCCTCCTGCGCCGTCGATGGATCACAGAGAAGGGAGGAATAATGCGTAAAAGCATGCAATTAAAAGCGGTGGCGTTTGCCGCTGCCGCGGCATTGATGGGTGTTTCCGGAATGGCGTCAGCGAGCGAAGCTGCTCAGACCGCGCCGAGCACCTTCAAACCCGGCACTTATACTGCACAGGTCAACGGCCACAATGCGCCGCTCACCGTGCAGGTGACCGTCGGGAAGAACCGCATCGAAAAGATCGACTACTCCAAGAATCTTGAGACGATCGGCGTCGGCCGAGTTGCACTCGACATTGTGAGCAAGAAAATTCTCGATCATCAGTCGGTGGGCGTGGATGCCGTGACAGGCGCTACGATTTCGAGCTTTGCGCTGATGCAGGGCGTCAAGGACTGCCTGAAGCAGGCGGGCGGCGATATGACGGCGCTCACGAAGCATGTTGAGCAGCATCCGGCCGTTGAAGCCAAGTATCAGGCTGATGTGGTCGTCGTGGGCGGCGGCGGAGCCGGTCTTGCGGCAGCCATCTCGGCCTATCAGGCCGGTGCCAAGCACGTTCTCGTCCTTGAGAAACTGGGTTTTGTGGGCGGCTCGACCAATGTGAGCGAAGGTGCGCTTAACGCGGTTGACCCGGTTCGTCAGGGCCGTCAGGGCATTGAGGACAGCGTTGCTAAGTTCTATGACCAAACGATCAAGGGCGGCCACAACAAGGGCACACCCGCATTGGTGCATTACCTCACCGAAAACTCCATGAATTCGGTCGATTGGCTCGAAGACCTCGGCGTCAAGTTTAAGGATTGGCGCCGA
>OCAI01000857.1_pt1 | contig 21382 bp, 17 predicted proteins | sample 1538271 | NCBI WGS metagenome assembly OCAI01 (sample SAMEA2580269, study PRJEB22360) | human gut metagenome | biome: human gut; feature: human-associated habitat; material: faeces | place: Denmark | collected 2008/2010 | reverse complement strand
TCCACAGTCGAGAGGTATTCCCACCTGGTTTGTTTTGCCCGATGATATGATGTTTGGTGAGAAGTTCAGCGGTGCGATGCAGAGGCTTGATGAATTAAGAAAAGGTAAGTAAGCAATGGAACAGGGAGAAATCATATTATACCAGCCGGATGAAGCGGTCAAGTTGGAAGTGAGGTTGGAAGATGAAACCGTTTGGCTGACACAAGAACAAATAGCCGACTTGTTCGGGACTAAAAGGCCAGCTATTACCAAACATTTGAACAACATTTACAAAAGCGGCGAACTTGATATAGATAGCACATGTTCCATTTTGGAACATATGGGTAATGACGGCAAACAGAGATATACTACTAAATATTATAATCTTGATGCGATTCTGTCAATAGGATATCGGGTTAATAGCAAGAACGCAACCCTTTTTAGGAAATGGGCGAATAGTGTATTAAAGGATTATCTTTTAAAGGGGTATTCCATTAATAAACGTTTGTCAGAACTTGAAAGGACTGTCGCTCAACATACCGAGAAGATAGATTTTTTCGTGCGTACTGCCTTGCCCCCGGTCGAAGGCATTTTTTATAACGGCCAGATTTTCGATGCGTACAAGTTCGCCACCGATCTGGTAAAGTCGGCCAGGCGTTCGATCGTGCTTATCGACAACTATGTGGACGAAACGGTCTTGCTCATGTTGAGTAAACGCAGCGTCGGTGTCTCGGCCACCATTTACACACAGCGTATCACGCAGCAACTCCAACTTGATCTTGACAGGCATAACAGCCAGTACCCACCTATCGACATCAGGACGTACCGGGACAGTCACGACCGTTTCCTGATCGTTGATGAAACGGACGTGTACCATATCGGAGCCTCGTTAAAGGATCTGGGGAAAAAGATGTTCGCTTTCTCAAAGCTGGATATTCCGGCGGCTGTGATAACCGACCTGTTATAATATCCCTTGTCTTATGAATGTGGTTATCTATTCACGTGTAAGCTCGCAGTCGGCCAGGCAATCGACCGAACGGCAGGTTGTCGATCTGGAGAGGTTCGCAGCCGGACGGGGGTACGAGGTGACGGCGGTCTTTGAGGAAAAGATAAGCGGACGAAAGGCCAATATCGAACGCCCGGTTTTAAGCCGTTGCCTGGAATACTGCACAGATCCGCAGAACCGGGTGGATATGCTGTTGCTGACCGAGATCTCACGCCTGGGGCGTTCCACCCTGGAGATACTAAAGGCACTCGATACGCTGCACACGCATAAAATATGCGTGTATATCCAAAACTTGAACCTGGAAACATTACGGCCGGACAAGACGGTAAACCCCTTGTCCTCTCTGATTACTACCCTATTGGGGGAACTGGCCGCAATCGAACGCCAGGGGATCATCGACCGCCTTAATAGCGGACGGGAGTTGTACATCCAGAAAGGGGGCAGGCTGGGACGGAAGCCGGGAAGCCGGAAAACGGCCGAACAGAGGAAAGAGGAATACCGGGAGGCGATCGCCTTGTTGAAGAAAGGCTACTCGATCCGGAACGTGGCGAAGCTCACGGGAAAGGCCGTTTCGACGATACAACAAGTAAAAAAAGACTTCATTAATAGCTGATTATCGGAACAAATATTGTATTTTTGCAACAAATACGAGTAAATGCACGTAATTAAAAACGAGTATTTGCGCGTGCCTAAAAACGAGTATTTGCACGAAAATAATCAGAATCTAAATAAAAACGGTTATGGCAACAATGGCGGAGAAAATGGCGGCTTCACTGGAGGAATTAAGAAAGCTCCAGGAGAAAGACCGCTGTGTCGTCCTGCAAGGGACGGTCGAGATAGGGAGGACGCATTTAACCCGGCTGTTGGATAACGGCTGGTTGCAGGAAGTAATGAAAGGCTGGTATATTGCGGCCAGGCCGGGAACAGAGGGGGACACGACGGTCTGGTACACCTCATTCTGGTATTTTATCGCGAAATACGCGGCCGTCCGGCTGGGGGAACAATGGTGCTTGACGGCCGACCAGTCGCTGGATCTGTATTCGGGGAAAACGACCGTGCCCGTGCTGGTGATTATCAAGTCGCCGAAAGGCCATAACAACACGCAAAAGCTGATGTATGATACCTCGCTTTTGGTGTTTCAAAGCGAGATCCCGGATCAGGTATATAAAGAGCCGGAATACGGCCTTAATCTCTATCCGCTTGCCGAAGCCCTGGTATATGCCACGCCGAGATATTTCCAGGTGGAGAGGATCGCGGCCCGCACCTGCCTGGCCATGATACGGGACGCTGCCGATATATTAAAGGTACTGACGAAAAACGGGGCTTCGCTTCGTGCCGGAAGAATAGCCGGGGCGTTCCGGAACATCGGGAACAGCGAAATCGCCGACAGCATCGTTTCCACGATGCGGGGGTTCGGGTATGACGTGAGAGAAGAAGATCCGTTCGAGGATCAGCCACGAACGCCCCTTGTTTATGAGGTGTCGCCTTACGTCACACGCTTGCGCCTGATGTGGGAGAACATGAGGGATAAGGTTGTAGAACTGTTTCCCGAAGCCCCTGGAAAGATTGATGACGTGGAGGGGTATTTGAGATCCGTCGATGAAAAGTATTCGGAGGACGCTTATCATTCTCTCTCGATCGAGGGATATAGGGTTTCCCCGGAACTGATCGAGAAAGTGCGTGTCGGGAACTGGAAGCCGGAGGAAGAAGACAAGGAGCATAAAAACGCGCTGGTGGCACGTGGGTATTACCAGGCGTTCCAGGCTGTCAGGGGGACGATCTCCGATATACTGAAAGGAAAGAACGCAGGGGAAGCGGTAAGGGCGGATCATCCCCTCTGGTATATGCAGATGTGGATGCCGTTCGTTACGGTGGGGATCTTGCAAAGGGAGGATCTTGTGGGTTATCGTACCGGGCAGGTCTATATACGGGGATCGCAACATATCCCGTTGAACCCGAAAGCGGTCAGGGACGCTATACCCGTCCTTTTCGATCTCTTGAAGAATGAGCCGCACCCGGCGGTAAGGGCTGTCTTGGGACACTTCTTTTTCGTGTATATTCACCCCTATATGGACGGGAACGGGAGAATGGGACGGTTCGTCTTGAACGCCATGCTTGCGTCTGGAGGCTATAACTGGACGGTTGTTCCGGTGGAGCGTAGAAAAGAATATATGAAAGCGTTGGAAAAGGCCAGCGTGGAGGGGGATATTTCCGAATTTGCCAAAGTGATAGCCTCGCTGGTCAAGTAATGATATTTATAATAATGACAATATGAAATCAACGGAATATATCGAATGGGATAAACTGGAGCAGATCCCGTTCTGCCTTTGCCGGATCGCGGAGGATGAAGAAAACCAGGAAATAGATGTTTATTATCTGGATAAACGGGTTTGCCATGATTACGATCATGTGGGGCATTATTTTCGTACTGCGATAATCATGTTTAGAAGGATCAGGAACATAACGGCCGATTGGGTGAACCTCAAAAACCTTTGGTTGCTAAGGGACTGTATCAGGGAGAATTTTAATCATGGCCTGGAGGTGGACGATCTGATCTTCGGGGAAACATTCGACGGTGAGGATCCGGAAACTATAAAGCCGCTAACCAAAGAACGGCTGTTCAAGATTAAAAAGGTGATTCAGGAAAAAGATCCATACGCTACCGTATAGGGGGGGAGTATATAAAAACAAAACCCTGGAGTTTGTCTTGCGACAGGGACAACAGGGGATTACTACGCAAATATAGGGAGTATATCTCGTTTATACAAGGATTTTATGGCTTTTCTGGATTGATTTTAAAAAGAATAGAGGCTTGTTCCCTGGAATGTAGTATTTACTACTTTTAGTATTTTAGTATATTAGTACGCTTTTCTTTTGGAGGATTTGGGCGTTCCCGTAAACGGTCGGGCTTTCCGCCTCCAAGTCCTCGCCTAAAGGCTGTGGGCTTTCCACTGCAATCCCTAACGCATGAATACACCCACCCACCCGATTAAGGTAGGCTATTTCCGGATAGAGCCGTTCGGTGAAGCCAGCCGGATAAAAGCCGCCTGACTTTTCACTGATCGGCACAATCCGGGTACTCCGGTAGCCGATTGTCGAACCCGGTTTTAAACCCCCTTTCAGGGGAGAGAGGTATTTTAGTTTTTCCGGCGTGGCCGCCTTGCGTTTACCTTGACCGGGGTTTTTGTCTGCAAAGGTCAAACGGCTTTTTCCATATCCCAAGTTGAGCCGCAAGCGGCTTTTAGAAAAAATCTCCAGCCTGGCTAAAGCCAGGTAGTATTTTTCCTAAAAAACTTGTGCTATGGAAAAAAACGTTTGGGGTGTTCTCATACAAAAACCCCTCGGAACTCAAGGTAAACGCAAGACGACCACACCGACAGCCCCGAAAAACCAAAATGAGGTTGTCTTGATACAAAAACATCGGAATCTTAGGCATCCGCAAGGTTTGGTGGGGGAGGGTGCGAGGTGGGGAGTTTACTATCGGAAAAAATCAGGTAGTAAATACTAAATTTAGTATATACTAAAATACTACTTTTGCATATAATTATCTTATAAATAGTTAGTTAAACGTTGTTTAAATACTTGCATCTCTCAAATAAAAGTGCTATCTTAGAGGTATAGAAAAAGAGATAACAACCTTTAGAACTGGCTCACCCACCAGGATAAAGAACGGGGGACGTAGTTATGAAAACTGATTATTTCGACAAGGCAGCGCAACAGTTTGCAAATTTGATGTCAGACATAAATGATCGAGAAGATCCAGCAAGTAGAGGACAATTGGCAAAAGCCCTGGATCACCATTGCGGCGAATACACGCAATTTCTTTCCGCAGAACCTCACAGGACGCAGGTACACCGGAGGCAACGCCTTTTTACTCCTTTTCCTTTGCGAGAAATTCCAGTACCAGACACCCGTATTTATGACATTCAACCAGGCGAAAGAGGCCGGGATCTCCGTGCTGAAAGGATCGAAATCGTTTCCGGTCTATTACTTCCTTTTCTACGTGTACCACAAGGAAACACGCAAGAAAATAACCTTTGAGGAATACAAGGCGTTAAGCCGGGAGCAGCAACAGGAATACAACGTTATACCGACCTATAAATATTACTCGGTCTTTAACTTGGATCAGACCAATTTTTCGGACGTGAGGCCGGAAGAATGGGAAGCGTTAAGGGAGAAGTTCAGAGGGGGACAGGCAGAGCAGCCCGAAATAGACGCCATGCTGGAGGCGAAAAGCTGGTTTTGCCCGATACGGGAGCAGCAAGGCGACAGGGCTTTCTATTCTCCTTTAGCCGATTATATCGTAGTGCCGCTTCGCTCGCAGTTCGTCGATATGCAGAGCTTTTACGAAACGCTTCTGCATGAAATGGGACATTCCACGGGACACCCCACCCGATTGAACCGGGATCTTGCGCACCCGTTCGGATCAGAGGAATACGGCAAGGAGGAATTAACGGCCGAGTTCGCCGCAGCCCTGGCAGGAATGTTTTTCGGGATAGCCGAACATATACGCACTGAAAACGCAGCTTATCTGAAAAGCTGGATATACGTCGGCTGTTCGCAAAACCACCCGTACTGTGGAGAATGGCTGCCAAACCAAGTTTTCCGAAAGCGGGGCCTGCGGCCTATACGTGGTGCGGGGCACTCAAACAGTCTATTCCAACGTGAAACTGACAGCCGAGAGGGATGCCGACACGGGCGGTCTCGTATGGAAAACTGAAAGTCCGACACCGCTCGCAGGCGGGCTGTTGGACGAACACTATTATTTCTACTATCCCTATCAGGCACGAGCCTCAATACTGGGGCAGGGCGGCTGTTCGCCTTCATCATTACGGTGAACGAGTTAACCGTGCCCGGCTTGTCGGTGCGGAGCGAAACATACACCATCTCCGACAATAAGGCCTGCCATATCCTGGAGTCTGTCTGCCCGTGATGTTATCCTCTCATCGAATTCCTGTACTCACTCGGGCTCATTCCATAGTACTTCCTGAACACCTCCCTGAAATATCTGACATCGGAGAACCCCGAGTCATCCGAGATTTCCGTTATCGAACAGTCTTTTTCCCTGAGCAGTTGTGCCGCATATTGCAGCCGCATGGAGCGGATATAGTCAGCCGGGGCATGGCCGGTGAGCGCCTTCAACTTGTTGAAAAATCCGGTGCGGCTCATGTTCTGCATGCCACAGAGCATGTCCACACAGAAACCGGGGTTGTCGATATTCTTCATGACGCATTCCCTTACGGAGGCCATGAATTTCCAGTCCCGGGTATTGTGGCAGTCCGGCGGAACCTGTCCGACTCCGTCCTCAAGACCGGCGTATGCCCGTCTGAGCAGTGCCCGGTTTGCCAGTATGTTCCTGATATTCGCCCTGAGCACGTTTATGCTAAACGGTTTGGTGATATAGGCGTCAGCTCCGTTTTCCAGCCCCTCCAGCATGTCCTTCTCATCTCCCAAGGCGGTCAGCAGCATGACCGGGATATGGGATGTCTCAATATCGGATTTGACGGACGCGCAAAGTTCGTCCCCTCCCATTTCAGGCATCATAACGTCCGAAAGTATCAGGTCCGGATTGTATTCTCTCGCCACAAGCAGCGCGTCCCGTCCGTTGGAACAGGTTTGGACCAGGTATTCCTCTTTCAGCAGCCCCTCAAGGTAGGTCCGCAAATCGTCATTGTCCTCCACAATAAGAATACGCTGCCGGTCCCCGCCGGTCATTGTTGGAAGGATCTCACGCATGGGGCCGCAATCCGGTCCCATGCGGGTTTCCCCGGTATCCTGTTTCCTGGGCGAAGCAACGGGGCATGCCTTGTCAAGGCGTCTGCTCCTCAGGGGAAAAATAACACATACCATGGTCCCCTTCCCCTCGGTACTGGTAACGCGGACCCTGCCTCCGTGCAGCCTTACCAGCCTATGTACCATCATCAGTCCGACACCGTTTCCCGCCACTTGCAGATTGACGGCATTACTGCCCCTGAAATGGTTCCTGAACAGTTTCTTCCGTTCCTCAGGTGGAATGCCAATCCCCGTGTCTTCCACTTCCACACCCCATACATGCCGGTCCACGAAGGCACGGACCTGGATACTCCCGCCCCGTGGAGTGTACTTCAGTGCGTTGGACAGTATATTCTTCAATATAGAGTCCATTTTGTCCTTGTCAAACCGGACATTCAGGTAAGGGAAGCCGCTCTCACGGGTGATATCGATGTCCCTGATGGAGGCATATGTGCGGAATGCCTCACAGGTCGTCTCCAGATAACTGTTGAGCTCATATTCCGAGACATGAAGTCTCAAGGTGTAGTTGTCCGTACTCTCGAAATCTATCAGGCTGGTGACCAATCCCAGAAGTCCGTCCACGCTTTTCAGGGCCATCCGTACATTGTCCATCCCCTCCGCCTTCACCATGTCTTTCTCCACCACCTCTTCCAGCGGAGCCTTGATCAGCGTAAGCGGAGTACGGACATCATGGGCAGTATGTATGAAGAAGCACGTCTTTTCGTCTGATATCCTTTTCTGCCTGCGCAACATGGCAACGCGAAAAGACACCACCCCAGCCAACACACACAATGACGCATATCCGGCAATGGCCCATGTACCCGCCCACAGCGGCCGGGCGACACTCAGACCGAGGCTTCTTTCCTCATACACCTTGTATTTCTCCTCATTGGAGACGGCACGGATACGCAGGGTGTAGTTGCCTGGGGGCAGGCTCGTGAACTGTATCCGCCCGCTCTGGACCGGATGGCTCCAGCCCTCGTAGAGCCCCTCCAATTTCCATGAATATAGGATGTTCGAGGGATAGTCGTAGTTGATGGAGACAGCTTCCAGGGAGAAGGTATTCTGGTCATATGCAAGTTCCAGCCTGACGGTATTGTCAATATCCTCCCTCAAGGGGGATCCCTTGTCCCCGGGATAGACGGGGCGGTAGGAGATCATGAAATCCCGCAGGAGCATCCGAGAAAAATGCGGGGCGGGTATCCTCATGTCGGAGGGGAACATGACGGCTCCGGTGTTACTCCCGAACACGAAGCTTTCCCCGTGCCGGAAAGTGGATACCCCGGCATTGAGGCATACGCTTGCCAGCCCTTGTTCTGCCGTCCAGTTTCTGAAAGTGCCGCTCTCACGCCGGAACAGGGCCACGCTGTTTTCGGTCCCCAGTAGCAGGGTGCCGTCCGCACGGGGGACAATGGTATGGATGTTATTGGATATCAGGGCGCAGTTCTCGGTCTGGTATTGGCGGACGAACCTGTCCTCCACGCTGTCATAGACGAGAAGTCCCGCCCCGCCGGTGCCGATATACAGGAGCCCGTCCGGTGCCTGGTACAGTGCATAGACATGAACCGCCTCGACTGGAAAGGCGATATGTCTGCAGGTCCCCCCGTGCCCGTCAAGCAGGTACAACCCCATGCCGGTACCGATCCACATCCATTCCGGATCCTTCTCCAGTATGGCGGTGATGGGGCCCGGGACCGGGTACAGGCGTACTGTGCCGTCATGGGGATCGAAACGTTTGAGATTGTGGCAGCCCCCTGTCCATATACATCCTCCGGAATCTTTTCCGATGTCATTGATATACTGGTCTGGACGCCCCTCTGCTGCAAAGGAGGGGGGAAAGTATTCCACCCTCCCGGTTTTCTTTTCGATCCTGTACAGGCCCGAAGCGTACCCGCCGGCGCAGATGACACCCGGCGAGACCTCGCAGAGCGTCAGGAAGATATGGTTCCCGCCATCCTGTATCCCATCGGACCGGCTGAGAAAGGAGCGCCACCGTCCTACCGCAGGCTGCAGCAGGCTGATCCCGTTGCTGGTGGCGAACCACAAGTCGCCTTCGCTGTCTTCGATGACATCATGCACCTGATCGTTAACCAGCGACCGGCTGTTGCCCGGTGAGTGCCGGAACCATTCATAGCTCTGGTAGCGGTTATTCCGGATTGTGACTCCGGCGGGGTAGTTGGCAAGCCAGATACGGTCCCCGCCATCCACATAAATGTCATTGATATTGTCTCCGTTCATGCCGTTGTGGCTGGCGTAGTCGGCGGTTATATAGGGTTTGGGCACTAGCGAGTCCATATCCATCCTGTATACCCCCCTTCCGCCCGTGGCTATCAGCAGCTCCCGGTCATTGAGAGGGGTGATCCGGTTGACGGCCACATTCCGCAGCGTACTGCCTGCGGACACTCCGTATACAAGTATGCCCTTCCTGAAGGTTCCCACGAACAGTTTCTTCGAACCGGGGTGGTAGTAGAGTTCGCTGACCGGCGTCCGGATGCTGTCCGTGTCCGCAAGCGCCTCAAGGACACCGTCCCTTTCCCGTACCGGAAAAAGTCCGTTCACGGTACCGATGAAAAGGTTTGTACCGTCCGTCTCGCTGATAGCGGTTATATCACCTCTTAAACGGGAGACCAGCCGCTGCGCAATGCCTGTGCGGGTGTCATAGCGGATGATATGGTCACCCTGACAGAGCCATATGCGGTCCCCACGGTCCATATAGGCGTAACAGAGCATGCCCGTGGCGAAGTCATCCTGAAGACCGGGTATCCTGTATACCATCCGGAAACGGTCATGGAGGGTGTCGTAATGGAAAATACGGCCTTTCCTTCCCACAACCCACAGCGTGTTCTCCGTGTCGGTGTAGAGCCAGTTCAGATTGACTTGCGGGGCCACCTTCAGATTGCCGTCAAGAACAGTGTAATGCCTGATCCGCTTGCCGTCATAACGGTCCATCCCCTCCTGGGTGAGGAACCACATGTATCCCCTCCCGTCTTTTTGGATACGGTAAATCCTCCGGTTACTCAATCCGTCCTCTATTCCCAAGTATTTATATATCTGGGCTCCGCACATGGAGGAAATTCCCAGCATGAGGAATGCGGACAGTATTCTTCCCATATTCCGAACACGTGTCATTCTGATGTAAATTAGACAACAACTGTTGCAAATATATAAAAATATAAATTAATATACAAATTTAAACATAACCTCGGATGTCGGCATCAGGCGGTATGTCCTCAATGTCATGTACCCCGGAAAATAGCTGCATACGGGACCGGCCCATGATATGAACATATTCCGAGAGGCGGTTGTTCAATTGACCCGACGGAATTATGGCTTGCCGGGCTCGGGACTGTCCGCAAGGGTACGTTGGTCCGGTGTGCGGAATACCATCCATACCTCCGGTCCGAATTTATATCCGCGGGTGGTACAGGTGCCGGTCGAGGTTTGGCAGCCCCCAATAAAGCGGGCCGAATTGTTTGTAAGCACTCTTACCCTCATGCCCGATTTATAGATAATCTTCCAACAGTAAGAAGTTATAATTCGCATTTAAGAACAATGGCGGGCATTTCTTGTTAATATTATAATCATATAAAAGAGGCGCATCCGTTAGTGCCAGATTTGTTCACCACTTTCATCGTTGCGTATCGTATTGCGAGTTGTCCGTATCAGATGTTTATCCCCTCTTTCTTAAGACTTCCTGAGAACTGCCTGGGAAAGGACGGCTTTCCGCATTGCGACTTCATCCACAGCCCTTGGCGGTATAGCCATGCCTTTCACGGGGACTACGGTTGATTCATGCGACACAGCAGATTCCGGTGCTATAACAGGGTTGCCTACATACTTGTGCCTCTTTTCAGCTTGCTGTCCAGGTCCGAGTTGCGCACTTTACCCGCAGGTTGGACGGTTGTACATAACAATATTGATCTTTTGGGGGGCTAAAAGTCGAATATCCCCTTAAAAACAAGGAGCTGACGCATGTGTACAGCCCCTTATTTTTTTGTATAGCCCGGCCTCCTCTGGCATATTGCCGTTGCTTCCATCTGTAACAAGCAAAATCAGAATCTATATGCGGAACTTTTTGTTCCCGTAGCTGAGAAATTCCTTCGTGGCGTATTTCACACTGAATGGTCCGTAGTCACCGAGAGCCGAATGCGCAATTTGCTTGTCCGGTTCTGTCACATGCTCGACAGGTTCTCCCGTAGTATCAGTATCCTTGTATGACATAGGCTGCATGTTGGCGATGGCTGACCCGGTAGCCGCCGCACGCAATTTCCTGAACGCATAGGAGAGGATTCCGTCCATCATTGACCAGTACAAGGCGAAGAACGAGGTGCAGGAAAAGGAGGTCCCACAGTTGTAGGAGATAGCCGGGAAGGTATGGAAGAAGGAGGACGAACTGAAACAGTTGAAGTCCGAACTTGCAGCACTCGACCGAAAGATACAGTTGGAGCTTGAGCCGCCTACGCCCGAAGTCGCCGAAAAGGAGAATGACGGACAGGAGGTCAAACCGGATGCGGAAGGTGTACGAAACGTATCTCCACAACACACCGAAGATGTGCCGCAGATACGCAGCCCGGTGAATGAACGCAGTCCGTCTGGCAATTTTATTGCCGACCATATCATCATCGGGCGGCCGGGATTCAACGTCCGTGACGAGTGCAAACCGAAAGGTATAAAAATGTGAACGAGTGTGCGGATATATATGGCAGGATTGGGAACATACCATTCCTTTTCCTGCCTTTTTCCATCAATATGACATAATGGCAAGGATACCATACAACAAGCCCTCGATTATATCAAAATAGGGTGTTGAAAGTAAATCGTCATGGCAAATCCGCCATATATTCAGTATTTTCGCTAATTTTGCATTCAAAATAGTTAGGCATAATAAAATGGAACCATCTATATACAGTTATTCACTTTGTATTGCGCTACCGTTGATGTTGTTCTTCGGCTTTTATTTTTTGTTGGCTCCAACCCCGGAAAAAGCCATTTTCAATAATTATCTGCGTTCCCGGCGAATTATGGGGGTAGCCATACTGTTACTTGCCGCCAACTATTCGGTACATTTCTTTTTTGGAATCAGGTTCAAGAATACCGATGCCGCCATCCTGATGAACCTGTCCACCTATTTTTTGTGCTACTGGTTGTTCAGTTCGGCCCTCACCACTCTGCTTGACCGCTTTTATATCACCAAATGTCGGTTACGGACGCATATCTGTCTATGGATACTGTTTTCCATCCTTTCCGGCATCGTTCTGCTGTTGTTACCAAAAGGTGGTTTACAGACAACGGTGATGTTTGCCTTGGCCGCATGGTTGGTTATCTATGGGCTGTTCCTGACCCGTAGGCTTCTCCGGGCCTATCACAGGGTCATCCGCATTTTCGATGACACCCGTGCGGACGACATCGGTGCCTATATCAAATGGCTTTCCATTTTCACCTACTGGGCTGTCACATTCGGGGTGGGATGCGGACTGCTGACATTCCTGCCTGATGAATACGTCTATATCTGGATTCTGTCATCGGTACCGTTTTACATTTATCTCTTCCTTTGCTATCTGAACTATCTGCTGTTTTACGAACAGGTGGAAAACGCGATGGAAGATGGCATGACTTCTGAAGAGGAAGACCTGTGTGACACCACAAACCGGGAACAGGCACAGAGGCAGGATACTCCTTTTTTCCATGCCGAAATAGCGAAAAAAATCAAAGGTTGGATCGATGCGGACGGTTATATCCGGCCCGGCCTTACCATAAAGGAGCTTTCAGATGTGCTTCATACCAACCGTACCTACCTGTCCGGGTACATCAAAACTACGTATGACATGTCGTTCCGCGATTGGATTATCGGACTTCGTATAGAATATGCGAAACGTCTCCTTGCGCGATATCCGAGGTTGACGATAGCCGACATCTCCGAGAAATCCGGTTTTTTGTCACCAAGCCATTTTATAAGGCTGTTCAAGGAAAATGCAGGCTGTACCCCTGTCAAATGGAGGAAAACAGAGGCGGAATAATACGGTGTGTGTGGATGGGGAAAATAGACCAAACGACAAAAAAATAGTCTGAACGACAAAACCAAAATGTTCTAAATCACAAAGATGTGCGATTCTGACAATTGAGACATTTTTTATAGGCAAGAATCGGGCTGAATTTAAATCTTTTCGCTTATTTTGTATGTTAAGTCTGGATTGGAAATTTAAAAAGCATATAAAAAATGAGCAAAAGAATCCTATTCTTCATTTTGTTTTCGTGGCTGGCATCGGCAGCTTTTCCGGCTTTTGCGCAGCAGAAAACAGACACAGTTTACACCTTCCGGTTCGTTACGCAGAAGGACATGTTCTACGTGCCTTGGAATGGCAATGACACGGAACTTGCCCGCCTGTTGGAATGTATCGAAAACAACAAAGCAACAATTCTTGACGGCAAACTGCCGCTATTGGTTGACGGATATTGCAATTCGCAGAGCAGTGAAGTCAAGAACCTTGCAACAGCGAAGATTCGTGCCAACCGTGTGAAATCAGAACTGATTACACGAGCGAAAATCAAGGAAGAAAACTTCATTACCCGCAATCATGTGACAGAGGGTGATTTTGTCACCGTGCGCCTGACGGTACCGGTAAAGGAAACAGCCGTGACGGATGCGGAAGCAGAAGCACGACGCAAGGCGGAAGCCGAACGCTTAGAAACCGAGAAGCGTGCCGAGCAGGAACGGCTTGCCGAAGAGCAGCGCAAGGCGGAAGAAGCCCGACTTGCCGCTGAAAAGGCAGAAGCCGAGAAAACCGCTCAACAAAATACACTTGCCGACACGCTGTCGGAAACCAAAATCACAACTGATTATCATCTCTCCCTGCGTGCCAACCTGCTGCGCTGGGCTACCTTGACACCAGATTTAGGACTTGAATGGCGCATCTGTCCATCGTGGGGCATTGCCGTAAACGGCTCGTGGACTTCTTGGAGCTGGAGTGACAAAGCCCGCCGCTATGCACTCTGGGAAGTGGCTCCGGAAGTACGTTACTATATGGGTGAGAAGAAAGCCTGGCATCTGGGCGCGATGTTCAAGGCTGGACAGTTCAACTACAAGCTTTCCGAAACAGGCAAGCAGGGCGACCTGATGGGTGGCGGCATCACCGCCGGCTATCAGCTGCGACTAAACAAGGCATTAGATCTTGATTTCAACCTCGGTTTGGGCTACCTGAATGCCGATTTCGAAAAATATGAAGTCATCGATGGTGTGCGCGTGCGCTGTGGCAACGAGACAAAAAATTGGTGTGGCCCCATCAACGCCGGTGTGACATTGGTATGGAAGTTATTCTAATACGGAGGAATAGAGTATGAAAGCAAGACAATATATAAATATGGTAGGAATGGCAGCCGCCGTGCTGCTCTCTTCCTGCGTGAAGGACACGCTTTATGACACGCCGCATCCCGACTACGGGAAGATTGCGGTGACAGCCGACTGGTCGGCACGCGGTGAGGGTATCGACATACCTACCACATGGACGGTTACCATGGGTGACTATACGGGTACGGAGACTTCCGCCACCCATGCCCCCAACCATCTGTTTGCTCCGGGCAGCTACACCCTTGCGGTGTGGAACCCTGCTGAAGGAATCATGGTAAATGGTACCACCGCCACCATTGCCGCAGCCACGGGAAACCGGGCAGGCACGGATGCCTTTGTGAACAATGCCCCGGGATGGTTCTTCACCTATACGAAACAGGTGAGCATCGAGAAAGACAAGGACTATCCGCTGACCGCCGCAATGAAGCAGCAGGTACGCGAACTGACGCTTATCATCAAACCGACGGGGGATGCCGCCGGACGCATCACGGAGATTGTTGCCCATCTGACGGGTGCAGCCAGAACTCTCGATTTCGCTACCGATACCTACGGAGCCGCTTCAAACGTCGTGCTGCCCTTCACCAAGATAACCGAAGGTGACGATGCCGGCAAGTGGAAAGCCACGGTGCGGTTGCTGGGTGTGACCGGCACGGAACAACTGCTGACGGGTGAAATCCGCTATGCGGACGGCAACCCGACCCCCACGACGCTGAAAAGCGACATCACGGAAGCCCTCAAGGGGTTCAACACCGGAAAGGGCGAATCGCTGACCCTCGGCGGAACGCTGGTTGAGACTCCCGAAGGCATGGAAGTGGACGGAGTCGAAATCAACGGCTGGGAAGAAGTGAAAGGTGATGATGTAAATGCCGATTTGTAAATAATTAGCAAACCGAACGCAGAAGCAAAGCTTGCTTTGATTTTGCTAAGGTGCAGCAATTATTGAAATGGAATTTAACTAATATAATAACAGAATATAATGAAGACAAGATTTTTTGCACTTGCGATGCTCGCCCTCGCACTGGTAGCCTGCAACAACGACAACGAGAACCTGAACGGTGACCCCGTGGCCGCCCAGTTTACCGCCGACATCGCCCCCGCCACCCGCGCCAGCGGAACCACCTGGACTGCCGGCGACCGTATCGGCATCACCGACATCGGCAACGATACCCAGTACGGCAACGTGCCTTTCATCCTGAAAAACGGGAAATTTGAGGCAGAAGAAAAGGTCATCTATATCGAAGATACAAAGACCCATACTTTCCGCGCCTACTATCCGTACAACGCGGCGGGAGGCATCCTCACAGCCACGACCGATGCCACGGCGCAGCAGAACCAACCTGCCATCGACTTTCTCTTTGCTTCAGGAGCCACGGGAGACAAAAACAACCCGGTAGTAAGCTTCACCGACAAAACCGCCAAAGGCGGTGAAGACAACTCCTTCCACCACCGCATGAGCCAGATAACCCTTACCTTCGAGGCGGGCGACGGCGTGAATTTCAGCGTGGTCAAGCCTGAACGTTACACGCTGGACGGATTGTTACTCACCGGTACGTTCAACACGGCCGACGGTATTGCCACCGCAGACAACGGGGCACAGACCGGAGAACTGACCATGAATCTGGCAGACGGCAATCTCACGTCATCGATCATCCTCTTCCCGCAGACAGTTGCATCCCTGCCGTTGGTTGTGAATTACAAAGGTCAGGAATATCATGCCACACTCACCATGCCCGAAGGCGCACTGCAGGCGGGCAACAACTATACCTATACCGTCAAGGTACGCAACAAAGTCCTTGAAGTCAGCGAAGCCACCATTGCAAAGTGGAACGATATAGACGGCGGAGAAGTGAATGCTGGCCTGTAAGATATTAATAATTAATTGATTAGGTTGAAGAATTATGAGACATAGAATTTTTATCCCCGCAGCCACCGCACTGCTGTTCGCCCTCGCCGCCTGCACGCAGGACGAACTTGCTGGCGATAACCGTCTGCCCGAAGGTGAATACCCCGTCGTCATCCGTGCCACCGGACTGTCCGTAGAGACAACGCCGCTGGCAGCCCCGTCAACCCGTTCCGCCGTGGACGGCGACTGGCAGGGCGTCACTTCCGTGGCACTCAAGATGGGCGATGCGGTAAAGGAATACACCGTAACGGCTTCTACCGATTTCAAGAGTGCCACGCTTTCACGCGAGAACGACCCGTACTACTGGACCAGCCGCAACCCGATTACCGTATCGGCATGGTGGCCCTTCAACAATGCCAACATCACACAGATGCCTGCCGTGAAGGTGGCCGAAGACCAAAGCAAATTGGCTGACTTCCAGAACAGCGACTTCATCTCTGCTGAGAACCGGAAGGTGGAATTTAACAACCCGACTCTTGAATTTACCCACCGCACGGCACGCGTGACTATCGAACTGAAGCCCGGCACGGGATTCACGAGCGTCGCTGGTGCCACGGTGAGCCTCGTGAGTCTGTCCGCCGATAACGGCAACCCGACTGCCATCAAGACCTACAACGCAAGCGGCAACACCTACGAGGCACTGACCGCCCCGCAGACCGTTGCGGCAGGCAAGCCGTTCGTCAAGGTGGAACTCGGCGGCGGCACCTTCTACTTCCGTCCGCAGAACAACGTCGTATTAGAAGCGGGCAGCCGCTATAAATACACCGTCAAGGTGAACGCCACCGGCCTGACGTTAGAGGGTTGCACCATCGGCAGCTGGGTTGACGGCGGCGGCGAGAGCGGCGCAGCCGAGGATTTGGGCTACATCTACGACAGCAACACCAATACCTACACGGTCTATAACGCCGACGGCCTGATGAATGTAGCCGAATTAGTGAACGGAGGTAAGACCGACATAAACATTACCCTCGACAAAAACATTGACCTCACAGGCAAAGGCTGGACGCCGATAGGCACAGACTACGACAACTCATACACCGGCACCTTCGACGGCGGCGGCCATACCATCACGGGGCTGACCGTTACGACAAATGACGAATATGCGGGTCTGTTCGGCTATCTCGGTAATTTCGGTAATGCCGCCGGTACGGTGAAGAATGTGGTGATGGATGGCATACAGATAACATGCAATCACAGGTTGGGTTATGCCGGCGGCGTGGCAGGATTTAGCTGGGGCACCATTGAAAACTGCTCGGTGTCGGGCAGCATTAGCGGCACGGTGAGCGTCGGCGGTGTGGTGGGTGCTCAAAGGGACCGTTCCATCACCGGATGCAGTTCCTCTGCCACAGTGAAGGGAACGCTCAATGTCGGCGGCGTGGCAGGTCAGACGAGTTTTGGTACCACCTTGACCGCTTGCTATGCCACAGGCAACGTGATCATAGAAATAGACCGCACACAGAATATCTCTGGCGGCGGTCTGGTAGGATTCAACGACGGAATAAGCCTCCTTTCCTGCTATGCCACGGGCAACGTAACCAGTACGGGTAGTAGCACTGGCTATATGCATATCGGCGGCTTTTTGGGAAATAACTACACCACCGTGACCGCCGGCTATTGGAAGAACAATCATGAACAAGGCATCGGCTACAATAGGGAAAGCACCGGAGCCACGAAGGTGGACGGCTCTGTCGTTACCTGGCAGAAAGCCGTTGATGCCATGAACACCGCCTTGCAGAACGCAGGCTCAGAGTGGCGTTACGAACTTAACGGAGCATTGCCTACCTTGAGGAAGTTGTAAACCGTTGCGGGCGGAAAAGTTCCGCCCGCAACAAACATTAACCGAAGTATAACCCCAATAAAAAAAGGAGGACGTGATGGAACACACGGAGAATCCACCATATTGGTTTTGGCATCAAGGCATTGTCAATAATAATATAGACTCCAGTGTAAATATGGAAGCTGTAAGCCGGACATTGTCAAGATTGGTGCTCATTAAAGACAACAAATCAAGTAATTAAATAAAAAACATGGGACTTTTTCACAGAGGCAAGAAAAATAATGACGATGAGCCGGACAGTGTTCAAACCAATGTAAGCGGTTGAGCAAATACATCTTGTCATAATATCCTTTCCCGCTTATCTTTGTGTGCAAAAAGGATTTATGGCAAAATATATGACAAGGGAGGAGTTTTTCCATATTCTTCTTCGACAACGCCAAAGCAACTTAACGGTAAAGGACTTTTGTGCGAATGAAGGATATAACCGTTCCCAGTTTTACGACTGGCGCTCACGTTTCAATATCTCGGACGAGGAGCTTAAATCCGGAAGTGTTCCCACAGCTGGCATGGATGGTTTTGTTCCGATAAGCATAGACAACAACAATGTATCTGCACCAACGTTTCAGTCCCAACCTGCCTTGTGTCCGCAAAAGACAGAGAAAACTTCCGGTAAATGTACTGACAACTCGGAAATATCCCTGGAGCTTCCCAACGGGATTAAAATGAAATTTAAGGGCACGGGTGGCTGTAAAGCCGCTTTGAGCCTGCTCACTAAACTGTGTGGAACATGTTTTGCCTGAACGACTCCACGCGTTACTTTTTATGCCCCGGCAGTACCGACATGCGTAAGGGCATGTTCAGCTTGAGCGGTCTGATCCGGGAAAAAATGAACGGGGATGTCCGGAATGGAGATGTGTACATTTTTATCAACAGGCTGAAAAACCGTATAAAGCTTCTGCACGCAGAAACGGGAGGTCTGGTGATGTACGAGAAACTGCTTGAGGAAGGAACTTTTAAAATCCCCGCTTATGATCCTGAAACCCACTCGTACCCCATGACATGGAGTGATCTTGTCATCATGGTGGAAGGCATCAACGAGGACAAACGAAAGGGAAGGCAAAGACGGCTCTCCGATCAGAAAAGACACTGGCAAATATCTGTAAACAAATAGCTTGCCGGCTTGCTTTTCCGGTTGTTTTTCACTACCTTTATACAATCAAACAGGATATTGAATGACAACGAAAGAAGATATGCCGAAGCGGGTGACGGACCCCATGCTGGAACAGCTTGCCTTGCTGATGGAGACAAACCGGAAGCAAAGTGAGATCATCGAGTCCCAGGCCAAGACCATAGAGGAGCTCCGTGCCACGATAGTTGAACTGAACGCTTCCCTTGCATGGTTGAAAAGGAAAGTGTTCGGGAAGATGAGTGAGAAATGCAATCCTATAAACAACGGGGACCCCATGCTCCCTTTTGATTACGGCGACTTGGGACAGATAGAGGCGGAAATCGAAGCGGCCAGAAACAAGGCGGCGCAGATTATCACCCCCAAACCCCAAGTCGCCGGTAAAACTCCACGCCGCAACCGGATCATCATGGACGACCTTCCGGTCGTGACGGTTGTCATCGAGCCGGAAGACCTCGACCTTGGCAAATACGTCAAGATAGGCGAGGAACACACCAGAACCCTTGAGATGAAACCCGGGTATCTCTATGTAAAAGACACGGTACGCCCCACGTATGCAATCAAAGACGAAACGGAGGCAGTTGAAAACGGGAAGCGGATGGTAGTTACCGCTCCTTTGCCGTTGATGCCCATATATAAAGGTATGCCCGGGGCTTCCATGCTCGCGGAGATACTTTTACAGAAATACGAGTATCACGTTCCGTTTTACCGGCAGGTCAAGCAACCGGAACACCTGGGAGTGAAACTGTCGAGAAACACGTTGAATGGCTGGTTCAAGCCGGTCTGTGAACTTTTAAGACCTCTTTACCTTGAACTCAAAAAGAAAGTCCTCTCCTCTGACTACATACAGGTGGATGAAACCACTCTCCCGGTCATAGACCATGACAGGCATAAGGCGGCAAAGGAGTATATCTGGATAGTACGAGCGGCGGTGCCGCGCCTGCTCTTCTTCCATTATGCCAACGGATCGCGTTCTCAAAAGGTGGCGGTCGATCTTTTGAAAACGTTCAAAGGATACCTCCAGTGTGACGGCTACTCCGCTTATGACGCTTTTGAGAACCGGAAGGACGTGCGCCTGTGCGGATGTCTCGCACATATCAGACGCCACATAGAGTCATGCAGGGAAGAGAACCGGGAATATGCCATGCAAGGACTTAAATTTATACAAGATCTGTATAACGTGGAGTATATGGCTGATGAGCGGCAACTCTCCTATGAGGAACGTGCAGCGCTACGGCAACGTCTGGCCGGTCCGCTACTTGACGCCTTCGAGCTCTGGCTTCAAAACACATACCCCAAAGTGCTTAAGCGCAGTCTGATGGGGAAGGCTATAGCCTACGCTTATCCTCTCATACCAAGAATGAGGCATTATCTGTACGATGGAAGAATTTTTATAGATAACAACAGGGCGGAGAACGCACTTAGACCTATGGTTTTGACCAGAAAGAATATGCTGTTCTGTGGAAATCAGCAAGCGGCTGAAAACACGGCTGTCATCTGCTCGTTACTCGGTTCCTGTAAGGAATGTGGAGTCAATCCACGTGAGTGGCTGAATGATGTAATCAGCAAACTTCCCTATTATCTTACTCCCAAGTCAGAGAAAAAACTCACCGAGCTCCTTCCTGACAGATGGGGTGGATACCGACAAAGCCACGACACTCTCCCGACAGTCACGGGAATGTCTATGGACAATCCCAGGACTGTCCATAGACAAACTGTACACGCAACCTGAAACTCTGACGAACCGATAAGTCTTACCACTGCACATATACATAACTCAAGCAGAGTGATTTCTCTTGGGAAAAATCAAATGTACAAGATGTATTTGCTCAACCGCTTACGTTCTTCTATACGTTCATAAAGGAAGCTGTCCGAAATAATTCAGCAGTGCATAATAACAGTCGCAGAAGAACTCACAGGAGCGTTTCTCGTTTTGGTACGAGAGGTTCGACTTGGAGGGAGCACATGGGATGCCCAAGTGGTTCAAGTTGCCGTTGGCTGAATGCAGGCCGTTGCTGATTTCACGCAATGGCACGTAGTCGACGAACTGGCAGAATATCATGCTTACAAGTGGCTCAAGAAAAGACTGGAACGACTTTCACCATCTGCTGTTCTTTAAGTTAATTGCAACAAGTTCAAATCATCAGTAACCAATCCATCCAATACATGTTGAATTTTATCAGATATGGCCTTATCTATGCCATACGTGACGCACAATGATTGAAATTTGCTTACAGCATCGAACACCTGTAATATCTTCTTTTCAGGATTTTCCACAAAATCCTCGGCGAAATTGACAAAATCACTTGTGGTCAAGGCCGATCTCTTGCCCATCACACCCATAGAATGAATATGTGCAGAAGAATTTTCCCATGTATTTGCCGTGAACATTACATCATATGCAGGTGATAAAC
>OCAI01000782.1_pt1 | contig 23663 bp, 19 predicted proteins | sample 1538271 | NCBI WGS metagenome assembly OCAI01 (sample SAMEA2580269, study PRJEB22360) | human gut metagenome | biome: human gut; feature: human-associated habitat; material: faeces | place: Denmark | collected 2008/2010 | reverse complement strand
GATTGAACAACTACATAAGATTTTATTTGTGAAAAAGAAAAATACCGCCCACGCAGCGCAGCGATGATTTTGTCGGGTGAAACGGCGGCAAAATAGATCGGGTGTGTTGCGGGGCGGTAAAAATCTTCATTGGGATCAAATCCTCGCCGTTCTGTACTTTTTACAAAATTGGTGGGATTTGCGATAAAGGGTATCATGGATTGCAGGGCGCGTCAAGATGGTTTTGCAAAATTTATTGTGGTAAAGCGGCGATAGTAGGACTTATTATTTGAAGCAACATAAAATTCAGCAGTTCTGCGATTGATACCATTCATTGAAATAGCGGTTGCTTTCCTCTTCATTGTGAACCCATTTTTTTGATGATTTGAAGGCATTGAATGGAGGACTGTACCCTCTCAGCGGCGTGATTTCCTGCACGTCTTTGACATTCCGATGCTGGATAATTTCAAACTCACTGCGCTCTGGAAGATATGCAATCACCTTGTCGGCGTGAATTGTTCCTTGATATACATGGCAGGGGCAGCGGTAAAAAAGTTCACTGCGGTGTGCAAACCATTCAGCAACATCGTAAGAAAGCGACCATGAAATAGAAAGCGGTGCGCGCTCAATGCTGCCGATGCCGCCGCGATATACGGTGAACATCTCAATGTCTCTTACGCTCTCCGGCAGAGCATCGCGCCAGTTGTCAGGACGAATGATTTTGGCTCGGCGGACATACTTCCGAATGATGGGAGAATGATCGCCGTGACTGTAATAATGTTGTAAGGCGTACCGACATTTGATTTCAAGAGGCATCAGATGTTCGCATTTGTACAGCAGGTCTTCCATCATCTTGGCATCGTAGAAGGAATATTTTTCAAAGGTTTGCCAATCTTGGTCATGGGCAGCTTGAACAGCCTCTTGGAATCTGGCGTTGAGAAACAAATTGTCTCGATAGATCACGCTTCGGGTCGCCTCCTTGTCATGGTTTGGTGAAAGGTTTGCAGTTCCTGTCCCATAAAAGAAAAGAACCGCCCTGCAAGTCAAGCGAAAAATTTTGTCGGGTGAATCAGCGGCAAAATAGATCGGGTGTGTTGCGGGGCGGTAAAAATCTTCATGGGGAATAAATCCTCGCCGCTCTGTACTTTTCTACAAAATTGGTGGGATTTGCGATAAAGGGTATCATGGATTGCGGAGCGCGTCAAGATGGTTTTGCAAATTTTATTGCAGTAAAGCGGTGATAGTAGGACTTATACAAATCAAAACACCGCCCGATTCTGGTGAAGGAGAACCAGAATTGAACGGTGCAAATGGAAGAAGGAGAAAAGCGTAGAAAATCAGACGATGCAATCTGGGAGCAGCGCATGGAGCTGTGTCAGCAGTTCTTCGCAGGAATCGGAATAAATCACAAGGGTAAGCGGATTGCTCAGGTCGAGACTGTAAATGCCAAGCAGGGATTTGGCATCAATGGTATATCGCCCGGAGACTAAGTCCATCTCATAGGGATATTTGGACAGCAAATCTACAAAGTCCTTGACCTGATCGACCTGCCGCATTCTGATCTGTAATTTTGTCATAGGGTATCCTTTCTTTTACATCAGTGGGATAGAGGCAATGCAGTTCTGAATTTCCACCATGGAGGGCATTGCAGGGATTGCGCCGCCCTTTGTCGTGGTCAGACTGCCCGCTGCATTGCCGAAGCGGACGATTTCTTCAAGCTCAAATGCAGGGAGGGTACGCAAATCCTCCGCAGCTTTTCTCCGCAGCTGGTAGTGAATTGCGCCCATGAAAGCATCGCCTGCACCCGTCGTGTCCACGGTAGGCACATCATAGGTGGGAAGATGCCCTGCGCCCACAGCGTTCCGGTAATAAGCACCCTTTGCACCCAGCGATACCAGCACAAGAGATGGCCCCATTTCGAGCAGGGCTTGTGAGCCGCGGGCAAGGTCGCTTTCGTTTGTGATAAGCTGCATTTCTTCCTCGGAAACTTTCAGAAGATCCGCCAGCTTGACACCTTCCTGCATCTGGACAACGGCATCTGCCGGGTGCTCCCACAGAAGCGGACGGTAATTGGGGTCAAAGCTGACCAGCTTGCCCTGCTGCCGTGCATACCGCGCAGCTTCCAACGTGGCGGTGCGGCTCGGGTCGGAGGTCAGAGAGACAGAGCCGAAATGGAAGATGGCAGCATCGTCAATCAGATTCCTGTTGACTTCTGCCGAAGTCAGCATCACATCGGCACCGGGGTTCCGGTAAAAGGTAAAGGAGCGGTCTCCCTTGCTGTCAAGCTGTACGAAGGCAAGGGTTGTGGGAATCTTTTCGTCAATCACCAGACCGGACACATCAATGCTGCTTTCCACAAGGGTCTGGCGGAGAAAATCGCCAAATCCGTCTTTGCCGACTTTTCCGATGAATGCTGTTTTGCCGCCCAGACGGGCATTCATGGCAAGGACATTGGCGGGTGCACCGCCGGGATTCCGGGCAAACAATTCGATGCCCTGTGCATTGGTTCCGTTCGGGGTAAAGTCGATCAGGCTTTCTCCCAAAGCTACAACATCAAACATGGTATCACCTCAACCTGTTTTTTTAGCGTTCAGTTCGGACATAATCTGGTTATACGAACGCTTACTGATTCGGTAGAAGAACAGGACAATCGCTGTTATCAGCCACAGCACACCGGGAAGCAGCGAGAATGCATAGTGCATCGCATTCTGCACGGCAGCATTCTGCACCTGATTGGGGGCAAAACTCAATGCACTCAGCACACCAGCCAGCGCAGAGGTGCCAATCGCCATGCCCAGTTTGTTCCCCAGTGAAACGAATGCGTACTGGAAACCATCGTTGCGGACACCGGTTTTCCACTCGCCATACTCCACGCAGTCGGGAACGATGGCGTAGATGGCGGTATTGAATCCGCAGAAGAAGAACTGGGACAGTGCAGCGAATGTATAGAACGGAATGGGAGAAGAAACTGCACTGAAGAAATAGAGCGCAATCAGGGAAACGCCGGTTCCGGCAGCGAAAAGGGAAGCGGTGTGCCCTTTGTTGCCCAGCTTTTCAAACACGAAGGGGAATGCCGCAGCACCCAGAATGGAGGGAACGATCAGGATCATCGAGTAGATGGTAAACAGATTCTCGTTGCCTTCCACATATTTGAAGTAATAGAGCAGGTCGGCATTACGGCCATACAGCGTCACACCGAACAGGAACTGACCCGCCAGTGCAATCAGGTAGGGCTTGTTCTGAAGCGCTGCATCCAACTGCTTTTTCAGTGAGACTTTTTCCCGCTCCGGGGGCTGGACGACCTCTTTGGTTTTGGCGAAACAGAACCAGTGACAGAGGGTGAAGATACCGCCGTAAAGGACGGTCACCAGAAGATATCCCCGTGCTGCATTATCACCGCCAAAAGCAGAGATCAAAGGCAGGGTGATGATGTTGATGATATTGATGGCGATCATGGCACAGACGGAGCGGGAGGTGTTGATTTTCGCACGCTCCTCGATGTTCTGGGTCAGGGTGCCGCAGAGCGTACCATAAGGGATGTTCACGCAAGTATAGCCCAGAACCAGTACACAGTAAGTAATGTACATATACAGGCTCTTAGCACTGTCTGACCATGTGGGGTGCGCCCAGAACGTCAGCACAAGCACCACAGCAGTTGCCGGTGCGCCGAACAGCAGCCATGGACGGTAGCGTCCCCAGCGGGAACGGGTGCGGTCGCTCAGCGAACCGATCACGGGGTCATTGATGGCATCCCAGAAGCGGGAGACCAGCATCAGGAGGGACACTGCCGCCATGCTGATGCCGCAGACATCGGTGTAAAAAATCATCAAGAAGTTGCCAACGAACATCCAGCTGAAGTTGCAGCCCACATCGCCCATGCCGTAAGCGATTTTACTGATCAGAGGGATTTTGATGTTCGTATCCTGCTGTTTCGGCTCTGCTGTGTAACTCATACGGCGCGCTCCTTTCTCCTCTTGACGCGATGCTTATAATTTCTGGCAGAACTCTATTCTCTCTTTATTCGGGCCTTCGACCATGAAAAAGCGAACACCGTTTTCCCAGAACGGCAGTGACTGGATGCTGGAATGCAGCAGGTGCATCTCTGCCTCTTTTGCCGCAGCAAAGGCGGCTTCGATATCGGTCGTTGCCAGAGCTACATGGTCGATTGCTCCGGCCTTTTCCGCCGCACGATGGTTTTCATAGGTTTCGATCATCAGATCGCCAAGCTGAAGAAACGCAACGCGCTCCTCGGCGGCTTTGTTCACCGTTTCCAGCGCAGAAACAAACCCCAGCTTCTTGTAAAATGCAATGGTCTTGTCGAGATCATTTGTTGGGATGCCAATGTGCGCCACACCGGTCAGAACCTGCGGAAAGCTCATACCTTCGTTTCCTCCGCAATCTTCACCACTGCTTTGACGATGTTGGCCTTGTCCGAAATGCTCTTGTCCATGGCATTCTGGATGTCGTCAAAGTCAAAGATGTTGGTCACAATGCCCTTCAGATTGATTTTGCCGGAAGCAACGGCATCGATCGCCATGGGGTAAATGTGGCGATAACGGAACACGGTCTTGAAGGTCAGTTCCTTGTCCAGTGCAAGGCTCATAGGCAGGGTCATCTCGCCGGATTTGGAGTAACCAACCAGAACGATGTTTGCGCCCTTCTGCGCCATCTCAATGGCCTGGCGGGTAGTGATTTCTGTGCCAGCAGTCTCGATAACGAGGTCGCAGCCCAGACCATCGGTCAGGTCGAGAATCGTCTGGACAGCATCCTTTTCGCGGCTGTTGATCACACCGTCTGCACCCAGTTCAAGAGCCTTATCCAGACGCTTCTGCATGATATCTACAACGTAAACACGGGAAACACCCTCGGCTTTCAGCGCCATCATGGAGACCAGACCAATGCAGCCTGCACCCATGACCACCGCAGTCTGACCGGCATGAGCACCGCCCTGATTGGCGGCGTGGAAACCAACGGCCAGAGGCTCGATCAGCGCACCTTCCATGGTGCTTACGTTGTCCGGCAGCTTGAAGCAGAGGTTTGCTTCATGTGCCACATACTCCTGAAAAACACCGTCTACCGGCGGGGTAGCGAAGAACACGACATCCGGGCAGAGGTTGTATTTGCCCTCACGGCAGAACTTGCAGTGACCGCAGGTCTTGCCCGGCTCCAGCGCAACGCGGTCGCCGACTTTCAGATGCTTGACAGCACTGCCAACTTCCACGACTGTGCCGCCCGGCTCGTGGCCCAGCACGAACGGTGGCTTGACCACATAATTGCCGATCGCACCCGTTTCATAGTAGTGCATATCGCTGCCGCAGATGCCAACGTATTCCAGCTTGACAAGAACCTCGTCCTCTTTGGGTGTGGGGATCGGGCGGGTGGTGTAGCCCATCTTGCCGATGCCGTTCATGACTGCAACTTTCATTGTGCCTTTCATAAGATGACCTCCGTTTTTGTTTGTTTATTAACTTTTATAAAGTGTTTATGAATGTGACTACAAATTAACACACCGCACAACCAAAGTCAAGCCCTTTTTCGCGGATTCGGAGAACTGCACAAGGAAAAAGCGGCGGAATTGTGCAAAAAATCGAGGACGGCAGGTGCCGTCCTCGATGGGAAGGTTTATAGGTTCTGAATAAAGGCTTCGATATGGAGCAGAGCGGCTCCCAGCGCAGAGGCTTCCAGTCTATAGCGGCTGAACTTCAGGTAGGAACTGTCCGGCTCAAACGTATTACGCTCGACCAGCATTTCCCGGAGCGGTTCGCCAAACTCTGCCAGAAAGCCGCCAACGTAGCCGCCAACAATTACATCACAGTCGAAGGTCATGCGCAGATTATTGACTGCTACAGCAAGGTAAGAAAGGTATTCATTCCATGCCGTTTGCAAAGCTGCATTGCCGGAGCGCAACCCGTCAAAGAATAGTGCAAGATTTCCGTCGGTCAGCTGGGAGAGGACTTTTGCAGAGCAATAGGCATCCAGACAGCCCTTTTTTCCGCAGTAGCAGGGGCGGCCATCGGGAACGAGCGTGTTGTGCCCGAACTCTCCGGCACGAAGATGGTCGCCGCCATAGAGCGCTCCACCGGTCAGAATCGCACCGCCGACACTGTTGCTCAGAGAAAGGTAGACAAGGCTGCGGGGAGATTCGAGGTCGCGCACTTCAGCAAGTCCGGCAGCGTTCGCGTCGTTGATGAACCGGCAGGAGAATGGGATGTAACGGCTGAATTCTTCGGTAGGAACATTCCGCAGACCCAAGGCATGAGAGTAAACCAATGTCTGCCCCTCTTTGTCCAGAATACCGGGCAGCGAAATGCCGACGCCCAAGATTTTTTCGACCGGGCAGCCCTCTTTTTCAATCAGCCCCTGCACGATTCCGGCAAGCATTTCCGCATAGGTGTCCGACCGCTCATAAAGACGCTTTTTACGCTCATAGTGGAGAAGGTTACCGGACAGATCGACCAGAACTGCTCCGACATGATTCTGGGTGATCTCCAGTCCGACCGCAAGTCTGGCATTCCGCACGGGAGCAAATGCTCTCGCCTTGCGCCCACCGGTAGATTCAAAGGTGCCGACCTCCTGCACCAGTCCCATCGCTATCAGTTCTTTGACATTCTGCAATACGGTCGGCCAGCTGTTGTTGACTTTTGCCGCAAGCTCCGGCTGCGAGATTCGGTCGCAGGAAAAAATGCTGCGAATCGTTCGGATGCGGTTGATTTTTTTAACATCACGGTTATTTGCGCCGCTGCCGGTCATGGGCTCACTCACCTCCAAGAGCAGATTCAACATTTGAAAGAAGATTTATAAAGCTCTTTCTTATTATAGAGAATCTGGAAAGATTCTGCAAGGGAAACATTTACAAAAAAGCGTTAGCCGAAAAGAGCGAGTTGCTTATGGATAAGAAGCGATGCTACCAGCTTATGGCAAACCATAGGTCGGTGGGCATCGTGTTCTTTATAGGGACTTAATCTTCCAGCCTGCCGTGGTCGCATCCCAGCGAGAGATAGTGCTCCATCTCTCCTCCCAGCACAAGCTGAGCGTACTCCAAGGGCTTATTATACAGCAGCCAGTCCAGCTCTGCCCGCTGTGCCGGGGTGTTGCCACACTCATCCTCGACGGCGATGCAGTCGATGGCAACGGCAGAGCCATCAGCGAACCGGGCTTCTACCCGGTTAGTGTCCATGTTGTAGCGGCAGGAAAGCAGTTTGTTCATGGTGAACCTCATTTCTATATCAAACGGTGTCTGTTCGGATGTCCTAAACCCTGCCATAAAACCGGTGGTTGATTTGTCCATTGGGCTTTGTTTTGCCCGTCTGCACATTTTTGCACACTTTTTGCACACCTGAATAGCTGGATAACGGTTGCAAAGCATTACACTGTATGCAAGCAATGCGGTGTGTGCAAAGGCGTGTTTTGCGATGATACGATAAAAACAACGTTTCTTCGAACTTTTGAAATTTGACGAATGATGCACCTTGGATTCTTTTAATCAGAGGGCCAGGGATTCGAGTTCCCTCGAGCGCACCAAAATCCCACGAAGAATCGCAAGATTCCTCGTGGGATTTTCTTTTTATACGCCATTTGCACGGTCTCTGCACGGTTTTTGCACGGTCCGCATTTTTCGTGTCAGATGGAGTAAGTCTGTGAATTACTCTGCAATCCGTGCTATTTTTTGCAATTCAGGTCAGCAGAGCCAAGCGGAGCTGCGCTTTTACAGAGGGGTCTGCGTCCTTCAGAAGTTCCAACAGTGCCGATACGGAGATGGTCGGTTCTGCTTCAACCGGGGCAGCCTGCACAAGTGTTGCTCCCTGTACGGCTTTCACATCACCGCCGGAGATCATCAGTTGGTAAGCAGAGCGCAGGCTGCGCGATGGAATCGCTGAATAGCACAAAGGCATGTTGGAGTCCAGATGTAAAGAAAAAACGGCAAAGCAGATAAAATCCACTTTACCGTTTTATAGCAATTCAACTTCTTCATGTAACAGCAACAGCGTTGAATTGCATATCGCAAATTGCTGTTCTAACGTTCCACTAACTTTTTGCCTTGCGATCAAGAAAGCACTTCTGCTAAACGCTCTACATTGAAAATGCAATCGTACACTGCTATAATAAAATTGTGGTATTATCACCAAAAATTCAAGATGCAAAGCGTTTGCGATTGGCAAACATTCAGGAGGAACGCATGGTAACAGGAGCCATTAAAAATAAGGTAGACAAAATCTGGACGGACATCTGGGCAGGCGGCATCACCAATCCGCTGACCGTCATTGAACAGCTGACCTATCTCATGTTCATCCGGTCACTGGACGAGAAAGAGCTTGCCACCGAAGATTTTGAGAACATGGCGGGCGAAAAGATGGAGCACATCTTCCCGGCCAGCGCGGCAGGACAGTCCATGCGGTGGAGCCGCTTCAAGGATAAAGATTCCCGCGAAATTTTCCTGACCATGCAGCAGCGGGTGTTCCCGGCTATCAAAAAGATGAAGTATGGCCGTCTGCCGGATTTTGACGCAAACGGCGAACTGGTGGAGATCGCAGACGACCCCACCCGCCCGGACGAGGGCAACACCGCCTTTGCGCGGTACATGGACGATGCCATGTTCCTGATCCCCACGCCGCAGGTGCTGCAAAAGATCATCACCGGGCTGGAGGATCTTTACACCCACGACATTGCCGACCTTGATATGCAGGGCGACCTGTACGAGTATATGCTGGGCAAGCTGGCAACAGCAGGGCAGAACGGCCAGTTCCGCACGCCCAAACACATCCGTGACATGATGGTGAAACTGGTGCAGCCCACGCCAGACGACTTTATCTGCGACCCCGCCTGCGGCACGGCGGGCTTTCTGGTGTCCAGTGCGCAGTATCTCCGCGCCCACTACGAGGACAGCATGACCCCGGAGCAGTGGCAGCATTTTGCCGGCCCGATGTTCACCGGCTTTGACACGGACCGCACCATGCTGCGCATTTCGGCCATGAATCTGATGCTCCACTCCATCACGAACCCGGATATCGACTACAAGGACAGCGTGTCGAAGCAAAACTCCATTTGCAGCAAGTACACCATTTGCCTTGCGAACCCGCCGTTCAAGGGCACTGTGGATGCCGAGAGCATCAACGACGACCTGAAAGCCGTCACCAACACCAAAAAGACGGAGCTTTTGTTCCTTGCGCTCTTCCTGCGAATGCTCAAAACCGGCGGACGCTGCGCCTGCATCGTACCGGACGGCGTGCTGTTCGGTTCCAGCAAGGCGCACCAGAGCATCCGAAAAGAACTGATTGAAAACCATCAGCTGCGGGCGGTCATTTCCATGCCCTCCGGCGTGTTCAAGCCCTACGCAGGCGTGTCTACGGCGGTGCTGGTGTTTACCAAGACCGGCGCGGGCGGCACCGACAAGGTGTGGTTCTACGATATGAAAGCTGACGGTTTCTCGCTGGACGACAAGCGCACCGAGGTAAAGGAGAACGACATCCCGGACATCATCGCCCGGTTCCAGAACCTCGATGCCGAAACTGACCGCAAGCGCACCGAGCAGAGTTTCTTTGTGCCCAAAGAAGAAATTGCCGCCAACGGGTACGATTTGTCCATCAATAAGTACAAGGAGACCGAGTATGTGCCGGTGGAGTACCCCTCGACTACGGAGATCCTTGCTGACCTGCATGAGCTGGAAATGGAGATCACCAAGGGTCTGGCAGAGTTGGAGGAGATGGTGTGATGGAAATACAGAAGCTGAAGGATATTTGCTTAACAGAAATAACTGATGGAACACACCAAACGCCAACTTATAGTGAATACGGATATATATTTTTGTCATCGAAAAATGTAACAACACAAAAAATCGACTGGGATAATGTAATGTTCATCCCGGAAAAATTACATGAAGAACTGTATAAGAGAGTTGCACCGCAGATAGATGATATCCTTCTCGCAAAAAATGGCACAACAGGCGTAGCGGCAATTGTTGATAGGGACATTGTATTTGACATTTATGTTAGTCTTGCATTGATTCGTCCGAACACAGAAATCGTGATGCCAAGATATTTATTATATGCAATCAATAATCCTGTCGTAAAAGGATATTTTGATTCAAGCCTAAAAGGCATAGGTGTACCTAATTTGCATTTAAAGAACATTCGAGAAACACCAATAAAAATTTATGATTTAGAAACACAGAAAGCAATCGTCGAAAAACTTGATAAAGTCTGTGAGTTAATATCTCTCCGCAAACAGCAGCTTGCCAAACTGGACGAACTGGTAAAGGCGCGGTTTGTGGAGATGTTTGGGGATGCAAAACTTAATCCTAACAACTTACCTTGTTGTAGTCTTTCTGAATACATTGTGTTCCTCACTTCTGGTTCTCGTGGATGGTCGCAGTATTTCACTGATAGTGGCGAATACTTTATAACAATAAAAAACGTAAAAAACTGCAAAATCACATTGCAAGATGTTCAATGCGTTACGCCACCAGATAATGCTGAAGCTAAACGCACAAGAGTTCAAGAAAACGACCTACTCATTAGTATTACGGCTGATTTAGGCCGTACAGGTATTGTCACAAAGGAAATTGCAGAGCATGGAGCATATATCAATCAGCACTTGACCTGTATTCGATTGAAACAAGATAAATTGAATCCATTGTATGTAGCGTACTACATGGAAAGCGATGCAGGAAAAGAACAATTTATTGCAAAAAATCAGAGTGCGGTGAAAGCCGGATTGAATTTTAATGCGATTAACTCGTTGAAGCTAATGGTGCCGCCGCTTTCCCTCCAAAACGAATTTGCCGCCTTTGTGGAGCGTGTAGACCAGCAGAAGCAGACTGTACAGCAGAGCCTTGAAAAGCTGGAACTGATGAAAAAGGCGCTGATGCAGGAATATTTTGGGTGAGAGGGTTGTAAGGCGTTAATCTAAAGAAGTATAATAAACCTAACGATAGTATTTTGAAAGGAGCATACGGATATGACTTTTGAAGAAGAAAAGGACTATAACAACGCAAAATTTGATATTTTGAAGGCTAAGCACTCTTTTCAAAAACTTAAGCCCGAACTCCAAAGACAACTCGCAAAAGAACTGGTTGAGGCTGAAGCGGGCGCTTCTGCTTGGCAGATTTTTCAGGACATGAGTAATATTCAGAGGTGAGATTATGGAGCACTTTATTACAAGCATCCACATCAATGAGGTTCGGCATCTTAAAAATATCGAGATCAAGCTAAACCCTGAAAAGCGTCAGCATCTTATCCTGACTGGTAAAAATGGCTCCGGTAAAACTTCGGTATTGCAGGCGATGAAAGATTATCTGCAGGCAATCGATGATGGGGTCTATCAGAAATTGTGTATTCGGAGATCCTATAAATCGAATGATAAGCTTTCTGAACTTGAAAAAATTGTTGCCGAAACATTTGCAAAGTATAATTCTGGAGTAGAAGTAGACGTTTCAAATGTAGTAGGCTTAGACCGTTTATATAGTCAGGGAGAATTTGTAACTGCTTACTTTCCGGCAGACAGAAAGACAGTGATTCATCGCGCAAAGGGAGTTCAAGATGTAAAACTAGAAAATCAATACAGTTTGGATGATACACCAGAAAATATTTTGCTGAAATATATGGTTCATCTCAAAACTCAACAGGCATATGCAAAGAATGAAAATGATTTAAGTGTCGAGAAGAAAATCGCGGAATGGTTTTCCCGCTTCGAAAATGCGCTAAAAGTATTGTTGAGCGATGACAGCATCCGATTGATATATGACTATAAAAACTATAATTTTCTAATTGAACAGAAAGGTCGAAATCCATATAGTTTGGATGAACTTTCTGATGGCTATTCTGCAATCATCGGTATTGTCGCAGACCTAATCCTCCGTATGGACCGCAACTGGTTGCTGAAAGGCGAACTGAGCCAGTACGATGTGGAAGGCATTGTGCTGATTGATGAGCTGGAAACGCATCTTCATGTGGAACTTCAGCGTAAGATTTTGCCTTTCTTAACGGAGTTTTTCCCGAGAATCCAATTTATCATTACTACACATTCGGCTTATATTCTTAATTCTATCAGCAACGCCTGCATTTATGATTTAGAAAAGCAGGTGCAGTTTACAGATTTCTCTTCGTATTCAGTTGATGATATTGCAGAAGGTTATCTGGATGCAACGGCGTTCTCTGATGAATTGCAGAAGAAAGCCAAGCGCTATCAGGAGCTTTATGACCGCACAGACCTTTCCGATGAAGAACGTGCAGAACGCGCAGATCTGAAAAGAAAACTGAAAAATGCAGAGAGCGTTCTTGCTAAAATCGAGGAAAAGAAGGTGTCCTGATGGTTAAAATCGAACGGACGGACAGCCCAGAAGCTAGAGCAGCTGTTGAATCGTTGGGCAAAGAAAAAGTGCGGCCAAGCGGAACGTATAGAACGGAAGAGGTGAACAAAGCATTAGGACTTATGTTTGCGCATAAGTGTTACCTATGCGAACAGAAGGGATTGAGTGACCTTCAAATTGAGCATCTTATACCGCATCGCCAAAATCGCGATTTGATGTTTGACTGGAATAATTTGTTCCTGTCCTGCGCTCATTGTAACAATATAAAAAATGATAAATATACGCCGATCTTAGATTGTACAAGAACAGACGTGGACAAAAAAATTGCATTCCACAGATACCGTGAACTGTTTGAAGAAGATCGGTTGGATATCGTGGCACTGGATGATAGCCTTGAAACAAAGAATACGGCGGATTTGATGAATGAAGTGTACTATGGTACAACACCGCAGAAAAAAGCAGAGGCTAAAATTATTCGAGAAAGATTATCAAAAGAGCTTGACGAATTTCAAGACTGTGTTAAAAGCTATAATCTTGCAGATGGTGAGGATAAAAAAGACTGTGAACTGTCCATTATGATGAAATTAAAGTGGAATGCCCCCTTTGCTGCATTTAAGCGTTGGATGATCCGAGATGCCAGCGATAAATTTCCAGAATTACTGAAATACTGCCAATAATTATTCTACATAAAGGAGTATACTTTTATGTCCAACTTCTCCTATCTCTCCACCCACCCTGAATACTCCATGTTTGCGTCTGCCGCCATCGAGGCCGAGAAAGTGTTCTCCACCTCCCCGGCGATGTGCGCGGTGGGGTGTCGGAAGGCGTTGGAGTTGGCGGTGAAGTGGGTGTATGCGGCAGATAAAACCATCACGATGCCCTACAAGGACAACCTGCAATCCCTGCTGCACGAGCCGAGTTTCCGGTTCGCAGTGGACCGCAATGTGTGGAGCGTGCTGCCCAGCATCGTGAAGGCGGGCAATCTGGCGGTACATACGGGGCATAGTGTGTCGGCGGCGGATGCAGTGTTCAGCCTGCGAGGGCTGTTCGATTTCATCCAGTGGGTGGATTACTGCTACGGCACGGACTATGTGGAGCGCTCCTTTGACGAGACAGCCATCCCCGGCGAAAAGGTAGCGCTGGACGAAAAGAAGATCCGGGAACAGGAAAGCCTGTTGACCCAGAAAGATGCCGAGCTGGAAGCGCTGCGTAAGCAGGTGGAGAGCCTTTCGGCGGCGTACACAGCCAGCAAACAGCAGAACCAGCAGAGCCGCAGTTTTACCGCCGCCGACCTGACCGAGGCCGAAACGCGGCGGAAGATCATCGACATCGACCTCAAGGCCATGGGCTGGAAATTCACCGGGCCGGACGCCGATGTGCGCACCGAGTACGAAGTGGACAACATGAACGGCGTGCTGGGGCAGAAGGGCTATGCGGACTATGTGCTGATGGGCAAGGACGGCTTGCCGCTGGCGGTCATTGAAGCCAAGCGCAGCACCAAAGACCCCAACATCGGGCGCAAGCAGGCTCAGCTTTATGCAAACTGTCTGGAGCAGAAGTTTGGCCGCCGTCCGATGCTGTTTACCACCAACGGCTACACCACCTATTTCTGGGATGAGCAGAGCGGCCCGCAGCGTGCCGTGAGCGGGGTGTTCTGCAAGGACGATTTGCAAAAGCTAATGAACCGCCGCACCGAGAAAAAGCCGCTGGACACCATTGAAATTGACGATAAAATCACCGACCGCTACTATCAGAAAAACGCCATCCGGGCTGTCTGCGCCCACATCGCGCAGGGCTTCCGGCGCAATCTGCTGGTCATGGCTACTGGCACGGGCAAGACCCGCACCGCATCCAGCCTGACCGATGTGCTGAGCCGGGGCGGTCATGTGACCAACGTGCTCTTTCTGGCGGACCGCACCGCGCTGGTCAAGCAGGCGAAGGACGACTTCAAAAAGTATCTGCCGGACCAGTCGTTGTGCAACCTATGCTCCTCTAAGGACGATAAGGCCGCGCGCATTGTGTTTTCCACCTATCCCACCATGCTCAACGCTATCGACAACGCCAAGACCAAGGACGGCGTGCCGCTGTTTTCGCCCGCCCACTTTGACCTTATCATCGTGGACGAGAGCCACCGCAGCATTTTCAAGAAATACCGCGCCATTTTTGATTATTTCGATGCGATTCTGGTGGGTCTGACCGCCACCCCGAAAACCGATGTAGACCGCAACACCTACGACTTTTTCGAGATGGAGCACGGCATCCCCACCTACGCCTACGATTACGATACGGCGGTCTACACCGACCATGTGCTGGTGCCTTACTACAACTACGAGGTCAAGACGAAATTCACAGAAGAGGGCATCCACTACGACCAGCTTTCACCGGAGGATAAGGCCCGCTACGAGGACGATTTTGCCGAGGACGACACCCTGCCCACTTTTATCCCATCCGAAAAGCTGAACAAGTTCATCTTCAACGCCAACACCGTGGACACGGTGCTGCAAGATCTGATGGAACGCGGCATCCAGACGGCAGGTGGCGACCGCATCGGCAAGACCATCATCTTTGCCCAGAACAAGCGCCATGCGGAGTTTATCCGGGAGCGCTTTGGCAAGCTCTACCCGCAGCTGGAGACCCAGTACCCGGGATTCATCCAGCGGGTGGTCTGCGACGACGCCTATGCACAGTCCATCATTGACGACTTCAAGCAGCCGGATAAGCCGCCGTTTATTGCGGTCTCGGTGGATATGATGGACACGGGCATCGATGTGCCGGAGTGCGCGAATCTGGTGTTCTTCAAAAAAGTACGCAGCAAAACGAAGTTCTGGCAGATGATCGGCCGTGGTACGCGGCTCTGCCCATCCCTTGCCTGCGTGGATGCCATCGATGGCGAATATACAGGCAAGCGGCGGTTTCTGATCTTCGACTACTGCGGCAACTTTGAGTTTTTCCGTCAGAAACCCAACGGCTATGAGGGCACGGACGCCAAGAGTCTGTCCGAGAGCATTTTCTGCAAACAGGTGCGGATCGCCGCCGCGCTGCAGGATGGAGCCTATGGGGACGAAAAATACCAGAACTGGCGCAAGATCTTAACAGAGACCTGCCGTGCCGAAGTGGGAGCGCTGAACCCGGAGCTGGTATCCGTGCGGCTGCACCGACAGGCCGTGGAACACTATCAAAAGCCGGAAGCCTTTGTCAGCCTGACCGAAACGGACAAGGGTACTCTGATGAAAGAGGTGGCACCGCTCATCTCGCTGGACGACAAAGATGAAGCCGCCAAGCGGTTCGATAACTTTGTGTATGGCTTGCTGCTCTGTGAACTGGAAGGTCTGCCGGGGCTGGGCCGCGCCCAGAAACAGCTGCGCAGCACAGCGGCATTGCTGGAAGGGAAAGCTACCATCCCGCAGGTGCAGGCAAAGCTGCCCCTCATCCGGGAGGTGCAGACAGACGAATTTTTGACCTCGCATGATCTGCTCCGCTTTGAGGAAATGCGGCAGGAACTGCGGGAGCTTATCAAGTTTCTGGTGGATGGTGTAGAAGGGCAAAAGCCTGTCTACACGGCCCTTGCCGACCCGGTACTGGAACAGACCGAGGGCAAAACGCTGGATTCCGGCTACGATTTCGGCGAGTACCGGGAACATGTGAACCGCTATATCATGGAGCACCGCAGCGATACGCTGGCCATCCACAAGCTGACCCAGAACATTCCGCTTTCCCGGGGAGACTATACCGAGCTGGAACATATCTTCACCTGTGAGCTGGGCAGCAAAGAGGACTATGCACGGGAGTTTCGGGATACACCCTTTGGTCTGCTGGTGCGTAAAGTGGCAAAGCTGGACCACGATGCTGCCATGCAGGCATTTTCAAAATTTATCAATGACGAATCGCTGAATGCAAAGCAGATCGCATTTGTGCAGAAGATCATTCATTACATCGAGCAGAACGGTTATGTGGAAAGCAAAGCGGTGTTGATGAAACCACCCTTTGACCAACCCATCCTGTTTACCCGCCTGTTTGATGGCAAAACAGGCAGTGAACTGATGGATACGATCAATTCGGTGAAAGAGAATGCCACCCATGTGACCGCATAAAGTGGTAGAATGTACTGATAAAAACGGTATAATGGACAAGGAGCGGATAGACGGTTTCCGCAGCGCCTTTGCGCCGGGAGAAACTTTATTCTGGCAGGTCCCTGCTGCGGCAAGGGAGAGAATGGCGTTTTACAGTGAGAACCTTCCCCGCCTTTTTTCTGAAAAAATCACGGCGGTATTTGCGGTGTCCGACCACTATGCGCTGGAATTTATGCGATTTTTGCAGGGACAGGGCATCCGCGTCCCGGAGGATGTGCAGATCATTGGCTTTGATGATACACTGGCAAGCCGGGAAAGCGTTCCCGCTCTGACCACCATTCATCAGGATGCGGCGCTCCGGGCAAGGACTGCCATCCGCCGCCTTGAAGCCCTGCGGGACGGCACCCCCTGCGATGCCGGCGTCGTTCTGCCGGTGGAGCTGGTGGAACGGGAAAGCACAAGGAGGCTGCCATGTCAGACTTTATGAGGACCCTTTGCAAAATCGCCATTCCGGTCTGCCTTCTCTGCCTTCAAAAGGAAGCGGAACGCCCGCTCACCGTGGAGATTTGGACACGGTGGGCGGGCGTTTTATGTTTATTTTCCGAGTACAACGGAGAGCCTGATCTCCTTTTCCGTCTCGCTCAGGTCAAGAGCGCCGCCATCGGCGACGGTCACGCGCAGCTCATAGAGCGTACCGGCGGTAAGTTCCGTTACAGCCTTGCCGTCCTCGTCTGTGATCGACCACAGTGCAGGATCGACCTTTGCCAGCTTGCCGTCCACGCCATAGGCGTAGAGGGTCAGACCGGAGGTGCTGCCGGACAGGTTATTCATGCGGAAAGCTACCGTGGTGTTGGGATGTACGTTGCGGACGGTCACAGTGTTGCGCCAGCTTGCAACGGTGCCTTCGCCGCCGTCCTGCGCAAACTGTTCCTGCGAGAGAACATTTCTTGCTGCCTGATCAAGATCGACCTTGCGGTAGGGCATTTCGGGCAGATAAACGAAACGGTCCTGCAAACGAAGCAGTTCCAGATAGCCTGTCGGGCAGTAGAGCGCATTGCCGCTGTTGCCGGCATACATTCCAATGGCCATGTTGTTATAGCCGTACTTGTTGGAAACATCCATCGTGAAAACAGTCTCGCCAGTTTCAAAATCCAGAATGATGTACTGCCACATCCCGGTGGTCACATCCTGCACATAGCCGTAGATATAGCCCGTTGCGGTGGAAAGCTTCAGGATGGAGGTGTCGCTCAGGTCGTTCCGGCTCCAGATGCTCTTCATCTCGTAGCCGTTTGCGGTCTTTACGGTGTCCATGCGCTCGATGCCGGGGGCGATCATAACGTTGCCCTTCATGAGCCAGTTCTGGTCGTAAATATTAGCGTAGCTCTGGATGGAGGAGTCGTTGTTGGGGTCCGCCAGACCTGCATTGCCCGCGCCAAACCAGTTGCAGACGATGGTGCTGACGGTGCCATTGCCGTCGTCATAGACGATGGCAGAGTTCTCAACGGCTACCTGATAGCCCTCGGGCAGGTCATCCAGCACCGGGGCGCTTGCCACGACCTCGCCGGTCTTCATATCGAGCGCAAGAAGGTTTACGATATCCTGATTGTCGGTGAACAGCACAAGGTTCGGTGTCAGTGTGGGAGAGCAGCCGCCGCCCCATGCAAGACCGCCGCCGGTGGTCTTATCGCCTTCGCCGCTCACCTTTGCACCCGCGCTCTCATAGGGCGTGCACCACACAACGTCTACGCCTTCTTCTGCACGCAGAAGATAGCAGTTCTGGTTGGTGAGGATCACCGCACCGTCCTTGGAGGCGGCGATGCCGTTCTCGGCACCCTCGCCGGGGGTCAGCTCGTAGACAAAGACAGCCTTTGAAAGGTCAGTCTGCTCGCCATTCAGGATCGAATCAATGGCAGAACGGGCAATATAGCCGATGACGCCCTGCTGCTGGCGCTGCGGATAAATGCGGAAGCCGCCCGTTGCAAACCAGAGGTTTCCGTCATAATCAAAGACCACGGACAAAAGATTCTGCGTCAGCTCTTTTCCAAGCGCGGCTTCGGCGGCAGCCTTGATATCAATGTCCAGCACCTTCTCAAATTCGGGCAGCACATTGCCGTTTTCATCCGTTGCGCGGAGCATCAGCACATGGTTGTTGCTCGTGGGGCAGACGATGCGGTTGGATTCGTCAAGGAAGGTATAGGAGCTCTGGATAACGTAACCGCCGCCGTCATGCTTCTTTGGCGAGAAATAGCCGAGCGTTTTTGTTTCTTCGGCGTTCAGGTCGCGGATGGCGATGCCGCCCAGCAGCGGCACAACGGCATGGCCGTAGCTGTCAAAATAGATAGCGGGAGAAGCATTTGCATTCGTTGTCTCATAGGAAACGTTGATCTCGGGATAGATCGCAAGCGGCAGGATCTCATCCGTTGAATCTGTGTTGTAGCCGTCGTGATGAATGTTTGCATCGCTCTTGGCCATGTAGGGGTTTTCCTCCACCTGCTTGAGGTTCAAGGCCTTCACAGGCAGTGCCGCAGAGGCCGTCTCCGCAGCAGAGGGCTGCACCACGGCGGACGGTGCAGAGGGCTGAGAAGCGGCGACACTGTCTGCGGGCGTCTGCGTACCGCCGCAGGCGGCCATGGAAAGGCACAATGCTGCGGTCAGCGACAAGCCCAACGCAGAGTGGATGATCTTTCTCTTTTTCATAAGTCGTTCTCCTTGTTGTGTTCGTTGCGGTCAGGACGGCGCTGCTCTGCCGGATTTTTTTGATCCAGCCAGATGCAAAAACCCTGCCGCAAAGCGGCTTCGGTCACTGGCTCCAACAGAAAGTAGTCTGCACGCAGCCGGAAGGCATGGAGCGAAAAATTCAGATCGCTGCACCAGATAACGCGTGTTTGGGGACAAAGCGCGCGCAGATGCTCTACTGCATTCAATCCATCCACCCCCGGCAGGGCGATCACGGCATTTGTCAGCGGCTCGCAGCGCGCGGCTTCAAAAAAGCTTTCCTGATCGTGGTAAAAGTCCATTTGGGGAAACAAACAATGCTCGGCGCAGAACTGCAAGATCTGCTCTGCCCAAAAAGCTTCCTGCGCCCTGCTGTTTGTCAGCACGGCGATTCGATACACAGCGACCCTCCTTCCTTCTGCCGTTGTTGAGGTTCTCTGTCTCTAGTATACGGGCGGATACGGCTGTTTCAAGCTGTTTGGCACGAAAGCCCGGTTTCCGTCACGAAATCCCGTTTTCTGCTGCGACAGAACCGGGCAACTGTGCTATAATCAGGATGAAAGAGTTTATAAAGGAGGTTGGAAGCTATAACAATAGCTTCTTGGTACAGCATGAGATTTGCGATCGTCGATGACCTTGGTACGGAGCGCACGCTGCTGAAGGAGCGCTTGGCACGGCAGCTGCGCCAGCGCGGTACAGAAGCAGAGCTTTTAGAATTTGACAGCGGAGAAGCTTTTCTGGCGGCAGAAGAAGCGCAGCGCTTTACCGCCGCATTTTTGGATATTTACATGGATGGTTTAAGCGGCATGGACGCGGCAAAGGAACTTCGGAAAACAGACGCAGACTGTCTTCTGGTTTTTACCACCACCTCGACAGACCATGCACTCGAGGGGTTTCAGGTACGGGCATTTCATTATTTGGTCAAGCCCTTTTCAGAGGCCGAGTTGTCCGGTCTGTTGGATGAAATGCTCGCAAAACTCCCCCGCCCGGAGCCGGTTTTGACGGTGAAGGTGGATGGCAGCGACATCCATTTGCGCTATCGTGATATCATATCCGCCGAGCATTTCGCCCACATCATCAATATCCGCACCACTGCCGGCAAAACGCTTGCCATGCGCCAGAGTTTCAAGGCGTTCACAGAGCCGCTCAAAAAGGACCCACGCTTTTTTGTTTGTGGCCGCGGTACGATCATCAATATGGAGAATGCTGCCGATTTTCAGGATGCCGCCTTCTGTATGACGGACGGCAGCCAGGTCTATGTCAGTCAGGAGCTTTTGAAAGCCGCCCGACAGGCGTTTATGGAATTTCTGCTGCAAAGGGGGAGTGTGGGTTGAAGGATGTTCTGCGCCCGATTCTGGAGCTTACCGTTGTGTTTCCCGGCCTGCTGCTCGCGTATTTTCCGGTGCGCTCCTATCTGAAGCAGTCTTCCGCAAAGCTTGTGGTATGGGAGGTGCCGCTGCTGTTCGGGCTTTGCCTTGGCGGCGGGCTGTTTTGCTATCATTTCGGTCTCTCGACCGCGTTCCCCTTGCTGCTCATAACGATTGTGACAATTTTCCTGTATCTCAAAACGCTGCGGCTCTCTCTCTGGAAATCCGGGACCATCGCGCTGGCGGTCTGCGCGGTATTTGCGTGCCTGAATAGCTTGTCCCGCGCCGTTGGTACGGCGATCACGATCCGGCTGCAGCTGCCGCCGGACAAGCCGTGGTTCTGTTTTAGCGCCTGCATTTTTTATAACGTGATCTGCTGGCTGACCGCTGCTGCAGCCTATTATCCCGCCACCCACGCAGTGCGCGCAATGGTGGAGGATGACAATTTTGCGCAGACGTGGTATGTGTTCTGGGTGCTTCCGATGGTGTTCATCCTGCTGAATCTTTTTATAACCCCGCGCTACCAGATAACGCTCCGGACAGGGCGGGTCTTGCAGGTCTACATCGTTATGAGCATCGCGCTTTTGTTTCTGATGTTCATGTTCAATGCGATCTTTCTGCTGATGGCAAACAGCCTTAACCGGAATGCGAGATTGCAGCAGGAAAACCAGTTTCTTTCCATGCAGCAGCAGCGCTATGAAAGCCTGAAAACCGCCATTGATGAAGCCCGGCAGGCGCGGCACGATATGCGCCACCAGCTGAATCAGATCTCCGCACTGGCCGAGGCAGGAGATCTGGATAACCTGAAGGCTTACCTTGCAAAAACGGGCTCCCGGATCCCGGATCTGGATATGAATTTCTGCGAAAACCGTGCAGCGGACAGTGTTGTCGGCTATTATTGTGCCCTTGCAAAACGCGAGGGCATTCCCTTTTGTGCCCGGCTCAACTTACCGCAGACGCTCCCTGTGGATGAGATGGATCTGTGTCTGGTGCTGTCTAATCTTCTGGAAAACGCATTCGAAGCCAGCCTGCGCACCGCACCCGCCCGGCGGAAGATCGAGATCACCGCGTATGTCCATGCCGAGCGGCTTCTTCTGGTCGAAGTGGAAAACGCATTTGACGGCGCAGTTCACGAAAAAAGCGGGGTGTTCCGCTCTTCCAAGCGAAGGGAAAACGGGATCGGCATCCAGTCTGTCCAGCATATTGCAGAAAAGACCGGCGGGGCAAGCACGTTTACCCATCAGAATGGCGTTTTCTCTGCCAAGGTCATGCTTTGTGGAGAAAAGCAGCCGCCAGAGACCGCGGACAGCACCACGGAGTTGTACGGAAAATGTGAAAAGCAATGCGGAAAGCGCAGAAACTTGCCATATAAAAAGTGGAAACTTCATTCCCCAAATGGCAACCTCCATGCTAAAAGTGGCAAGTGACATATACAAAATGCCATTATACAGAACTGCCTACTCCCCTGAGAACTTCTCAGACGAGTGGGCATTCTTCTTCCTATATATCAAATATACCTTTGTGGTCACTCAAATCGCCACCAAGTCATGGATCAAAAATCATCATTTTTTATTTGTCCAAGAGTAAGTGCACGGTTTCTGCACTGTTTTTGCACACCGGCGGGAAAGCCGTGTTTTTCCTTGCATTGTCTGCATTCTGTGCATCGTGGCGGAACTTGTCGGGGCGAGGTCCCTCCATCTTGCTGGCGCAAGACCGTTCTGTTACTTAAAAGCCTCACTGGGGCTTTCATTGCTGCGCTGCGCTCGCAAACGCGAATCTTTCCATACTTTTTTCAGGCGAACAGCAGGCGGGTGAACTCACGCCGCTGCTCGGGGTTCATCTGCCGGACAACTTTCAGCATCCCTTCCGGGGTGATCTGGATGCTGTCCGGCAGATTTTCTTTTACCGGCACAGGAAAAAGCTGTCTTGAGCATATGTGGGTCGCTGATATGGAGTTTGCCGTTGCTCCTGAGATCGTGGATAGCAGCCCTCCGAAATCACCGTTTTCTCTGCACAGAAAACAGGATCACGCTTCTGATTGAAATATTACTTGATTTGAAACCGAATGTTAATTTCTGCGAGAAAATGAGCTGCGTATTTCAAACAAAAACCACCTACATCACAAACGATGCAGGCGGTTTTCTCGGGGAAGTAAAACGGAAATCAAAAAGTGTTAGTGACAATTTCCGGCACAGCCACCCTTGTCCTCGTGACAGGAGTGTGAGCCGCAGCTATGACCATCTTCATGGTCATGATGGTCGCAGTGGGCATTTGGATCAAAAACAAGATTTCCTGCAAGGTAATCCGCAACAACGCTGTCAGCTGCGCCAGAAATGCCGCCAAACAGCTGAATCCCGGCCTGTGCAAGAGCGTTCTGCGCACCGGCACCAATACCGCCGCAGAGAACGACATTTACACCGTTCTGAACAAGAAAGCCCACCAATGCACCATGGCCTTGACCATTGGTGGAAACGATCTCACTGCTCAGAATCTTGCCGTTTTCTGTATCGAAGATTTTGAACAGTGCGGAGTGGCCAAAGTGCTGGAACACCTGACCGTTTTCGTAAGGAACTGCGATTTTCATAGCTGAATCTCCTTTTGATTTTTAGCGTTTATCAGAATAGTTGCAAATTTGGATGGCCACACCATGCTCCATCCGCTGAAAGCCGTGCTTTTCATAGAACGGGACATTCTTTTCGTCCTCTGGCATTCCCTCGATATATAGGTAGTTCTTATATTTTTCTTTGATACGTTCCAGCATCTCTCCGGCAATGCCCTTCCCCTGATAATCAGGATGTACCAGCACATAGTGAATTGTTTTGTTACTTGGTGGTGAATGAAACGGCAGCAATATGCGGCGGTGCCGCTCATCATTTCTGCTCCCGGACGGCTATTTTTTCCGCTGCCGCTGAACACGGCGGGCGGCGTCCCGCCCGGCTGCGATCCCGCTGCCGAAGGCCCAGTGCAGATTGAAGCCGCCGCAGCTGCCGGCGCAGTCCAGTGTTTCGCCCACAAAATACAGGCCCGGGCAGCCCTGAAACTGAAAATGCGCATCCACTTCCCGCAGCGAGAGCCCGCCGCCAGTCACCTGCGCCTGCTTCCAGCCGCAGGGGGTCAGGCCCTCAAAGCGCCAGTGCTTGGCGGTGTGGGCCAGTTTCTGCCACTGCCCAGCGGTGAGAACGGCGGGGGGGGCGCCCCCGCCCCCGCCGGCCGCGCCGGCCTCCCTGT
>OCAI01000755.1_pt1 | contig 24336 bp, 19 predicted proteins | sample 1538271 | NCBI WGS metagenome assembly OCAI01 (sample SAMEA2580269, study PRJEB22360) | human gut metagenome | biome: human gut; feature: human-associated habitat; material: faeces | place: Denmark | collected 2008/2010 | reverse complement strand
GCGGGGACATATGATTTTCGGACAAAATGGTTTTTAATTTTTTTCAAAAAAAATTTTCCGTTCATTTACCTTAAACATTTTCCCTTTAAATGCTTCTGGCTTTAATTCCATTTTCGTCCCTATGTATGCTCTGTGATAATCTATTATATTCCGGCTCATTATCCCAAAGCACGCGTTCTTATCCTCATATTTTATTTATACGTTTTCCTCTTGAATAAGATTATACACCTCTTTGGTCACACAACGGTCACACGGAGCGCTTTTCCACGGATTTTGTTAAAAGTATACATTGAAAATGCCGAAAACTGTACAATTTTAGACAATTTTCGGCATTTGTGCATTTTTTATTCGTTATAATCAACTATTATTTATTATATTTTTTGTATATCTTTTCAAACGCAGGCATGGAGCATTTAAGTCATTCAAATAATTTATTACTGCGTTAGCCTTGTTAATCTTATCTCCTACGGTTTCATTTATTATTACTGCTGAAAGGCCTATAGCTTCATCAATAATCATACCTTTTAAAGTATCACTTGTTACATCAAAAAATACCCTGCATTCTGTCTTTTCCTCTTCCTTTTGATTTTCAAGATTCTGCTTTGTATGTTCTCTATATTTGCCTCACTACGGCTGCCTGCTTACAGCGACTTTCTTCGAAATAAAAACAACGGCTGCAGCATCCCCTTTCCCTGGATGATGCAGCCGATCTGTCGTTACATCGTGTAACTGTTTTAGACTCTGGCTTTGCGACCTTATGTTTCCATAAGTGTGCCTTGATAGGTGTAATTTTATCGGTTTTGGGTAGTCTTGTCAACAGACTCTATCCGGACTTCGGATGCCTTGTTTCGTGTCTTCAAATCATTTATTATCCAGAGATAATAAGTCTTGCCGTCCACATCAAGTTCATGTACCTCATCAATTTTCTGGTCATCAACCGTTACGTTACTAATGTCAGAATAATCTGTGACGCCCCATGCCGGAATTGCTTTATATTTCTTCTCTACACTGGCTTTAAATGTGTGAAGCATGCTTTGTGAAAGATCCGAAACAAAAGTCTCTTCCCATGTATAGCTGTCTTCTGCAAGACTCTCCACAAAATCAATATTTAAAACACGTCCTCCACAATAAGTATATCCCTCATTATCTTTCATGAAATCAAAACAATTTACATATGATGTATTTCCTTCATTTTCTTCTTTGTTTTGAAATTTTCCCTGCATATAAACATGAACTACCCCATTATATTCTGTCTGACATAACTGTTTTTCTGATTTCACTTTTTCATCTACATCTAATAATGCCTCATCTACAGACTTATATTTATTTGGATGTACATCATTAATATATGTCATAGCATTTCCATTTGCTCCCTTTAAAAATTCATCATCCCTATGCAAATAACTCATTATTATACATATACAAATAAACACTATTACAAATACGATTATTGCGATTATTATTTTCTTTTTTTTCTTAATCATGTTATCATTCTTCCTTTATATATTACCTTTATATCATTCATATTACTGAAGCGCTGGACACACACCATTATTTACAAAATTATTAATAAAATTAATAATTGTCTGCCCTGCACTACTTGGATCATTTCCATATAACATTGACCCCATTGCCGCAGCTGCTATTACCACAACATATACATATCCCATACGCATATATACCCCGTTTTCCGTTTTTATTGTTGTTTTTTCATCAACAGCATGTTTTTCATGAACCCCTAATTTTACATTAGATCCTGGATGTAATCCTGCACTCAAATCAAGTCCATATGAATTATCTGCCCATCCGCCATTTAACGATGCATCTACGGAGACCAAATTATCCCAGTTTAAACCAATACTTATCGGAATATTAACGTTAAGCTGGCCTAAATCAATTCCTATATTTGCATCCAAACTAACTCCTCCATTACTAAAGGTAACTCCTAACGATGTTGGGATTCCAAATTTATTCCCCTTTCCCAAATCTGCGCTTGGTATATTTAAACTGTATGATTGTGAGTTACCATCATTCCCTAGCGTTGTAACATTTTTTATCCAGCTACCTGTATATTTATCACTCGTTTTCGTTATATCATATACCTCACTATGATATGTTCCTATACCCCAATTTTTTCCAGTAACAACTGTATTTGTACTTGATCCAATCGTATCTTCCCCATAAATATACTTATTCCAGAATTTCTTCAAATCTCTCCATGATGGGAATTTTCCATTCAAATCCACCAGATCCATTGGTCTGTTCCAGCAGTAACTATAGTGGTTCATTGTAAATGGTACTGCTATATGCCCTCTCATAATATCTTCACTTACAAAGCGGCCTATTCCAGAATCATATCGTCTTGCCTGTGCAAAGTACAATCCTCCTGCGCTGTCCATCTGATAACCGGTAAAGCCGAAGCTTTGCATGGAGTCTTGAAAGATATCTTTTGCCGTCCGGATGTTATTACCAAATTCGTCAAATCCGTAGGCCTCCTCACTTCTTCCTGTCTCATCGGTTAAGCGCATCGGGCTTCCTAAGTCATCCTGGAAGTAGAAGTGGTCTCTTCCTTCTTCTTTCATTCCTGCGACATTGCCATCCCAGAAATAAACCTGGCTGCTGTGTAACAGATTTCCATCGGTTCTTCTGTCAGTTGTCTTCTGCAGGAGGTTATGGTACTGACGGGTCAGATCTAAGGTATAACGGATGGTCCGAGCCGGGGCTGCATCCCCTGTTGCAATACGTTGTCTCATTCTGTGGCCTAATCCGTTATACTGATAGACTGCCTTTTGGATGGTTCCGTCTGTCCTTCCCATGGAACTGCTCATCTGGTTTGTTGCATCAAACCCGTATGCTTTTAAAACCTCTTCCCCGCTTGTTACGGATAACAGGTTTCCCCTGTGGTCATAGGCATAGTCTTTAGTTTCATGTGCATCGGTCTCCTGCATCAGCTGGTTTTTGGTGTTGTAACGGTAGGTTGTCACCAGTTCCCCTGCTGTCTGGTACTCGGTCTTTCTGCTTCGGTTTCCAAAGGCATCATATCCGTAGGCGCGGAGTGTTTTTCCATTCTGCGATACATGAATCAGGCGGTTTAATTCATCATAACCATAGGAAAAGCTTCCACTGTCTTCCGGCAGGCCTGGTCTTTCCTTTTCTGCCGTGATTTTATTTCCCATGACATCATAACCATAGTGGTAGCGTTCTGTAAAATCTGCTCCCGTATGTAAGATCTCTTCGACTTTTCCAGCTCCGTTGTAGTGGTAGTCCGTGCGGTTTCCTCCAGGGAACTGCTTTCCGGTCAGTCTTCCGGCTTCATCGTAGCAGTACCGGATTGTTTTCTCTTGTTCCATATTGGATATGAGTTTCATGGCGGTCAGCTGCATCGCTTTGTTGTATTCGTATGCTGCTTTTCTTCCATCCGGGTAGAGAACCGCCGTTCTTTCTCCCATGCTTCCCCATTCATACCCGACCGTTTTTCCGTATGGGTCTGTGACAGAAGATACCCGTCCTGCCTCATCCATGGCAATCTTGGTTGTGCCGAGCCAGTCTTTTACTTCCTCTAACTGGCGGATGGCATTATACGTTAAGGATACGGTTCTTCCGTCTGCATAACGGATTTCTTCTGCCTGTCCGTCTGCTCCATAGCTTATGGCAGTTTCATAGCCATCTTTATCCACCTTCGCTTTCATTCTTCCAGCTGGGTCATAAGTGTAGCGCTCCACATCTCCAAGCGGGTCTGTCACTGCCAGTACATGGCCTTCCTTATCCCAGGTATAGGTGGTATTCTGTGGTTCTTCCCCATTTGCTCCGGTACAGCTGCTCTGTGTCAGGTGTCCCATGGCATCATACTGATAGAAGGTCTCATTCCCTAAGGCATCCGTTACTTTTGCAAGGTTTCCGTTCGGGGTGTATTCGTAACACGTGGTATTCCCATTCTCATCTTCTGCCTTCGTGACACGTCCTAATGCATCGTAGGTAAACTTCGCCACCCCTCCTGCCGGGTTTGTGATGGCTATTATCCTGTCAAGTGCATCATGGCTGTAATGCCAGTGCTCCCCTGCATTTGTCGTTCTGTCAGTCATGTTTCCGGCTGCATCATATGCATAGCTTTCCCCTGAGCCGTCCGGATAGAGCACGCTCTTTATCCTTCCGCCTCTTTCATAAGCATACATGGTTCTGCTTCCGTTCGGATAGCGTATCTCAGCAACATTTCCAGCCTCATTATAAATAATTCCTGTTACTGCTCCGGCTGCATCCATGACACCCGTTCTTCTCCCCAGATCATCATAAGTATATTCTGTCACATGCCCCAGCGCATCGGTTTCCGATACAAGATTTCCCTCATGATCATAACCGAAAGTGGTTACTGCCCCGTCTGCCGCTTCCATGCGCACCAGTCTGTCTGCCTCATCATATGCATACCTGGCAGTGTTTCCGGCTGCATCCGTTTCGGACAGCAGGTTTCCTGCCTCATCATATGCATACCTGATTTTTCCACCCATAGGCAGCGTATGCTCTTTAAGCCTGTTGTCGCTGTCGTATATGAACCGCTGTATTCCACCGTCCGGTGACTTTATGCTGCTTACGTTCCACATCCTGTCGTATGCAATCTCTGCACGGTATCCTTCCTTGTCCGTGTATGCGCTGATTTTTCCCAGGTCATTGTAGTCAAAGGATACTGTCTTTCCGTCGAAATCCGTAAGGCCTGTCACCTTCCCCCCGGCATTGTAAGTGTATTTCCTGACATTTCCAAGTGCGTCTGTTACTGTGCTGATTCTGTCTGACGCATCATAGCTGAAATGTATCCCATTGTTGTTTGCGTCCGTTGTTTTTATCACCCTGTTTAAAAGGTCATATTCATATGACGTGCTGTTGCCGTTTCCATCCGTTACTGCCGTGATGTTGCCTCTGCGGTCATATGAAAGCTCAGTGCTGCTTCCGTCTGCATATGTGATTTTTTCTGCCCTTCCGAATACATCATTTTTTATCGTCGTCCGGTTTCCGAGTGCATCCGTCGTGCCTGTCAGGTTTCCCTTTGAATCATAGTGGTTTTTTAGCCTTGTCCTTCCGTTGATGCTCAGACTGGTAAGGTTGTTGAAAATGTCATACGTGAAGTTTATTCGGCGCTTTCCCGCATCCACTGTCTGGGTCAGGTTTCCCCTGCTGTCATATGACATGCGCACGGTGTGGCCGTTCCTGTCTGTCCTGCAGATGCACTGGTTCCTGTCATTGTACAGGTATTTTTCCCTTGTTCCGTCCTCATACAGCGTGGCTGTATTTCTGTACCGGCTGTCATGCACGTATGTTATCCGGCTTCCGTTTCTTTCCGTGAGTGTGACGCGGCTGTTTTTGTCATCATACTCAAAGTCCATCGTGCCGCCGTCCGGGAACTCCTGGTGTGTCACCCTGAACAGGCTGTCGTATCTGTTCCTTACGGCCGTGACATTTCTTGCATTTACTGTCTCCGTTATCCTTCCGTTGTCTCCGTAGCTGTATGTGTACACTGCTCCTGACGGTGTCGTGACTGTCTTTAACATGCCTCCGTCATACTCAAGCTTTACCTTTCTGCCCACATGATCTGTGACTTCCATGAGCATGCCTTCACTGTTATATGCATACTCAAGGAAGCTTCCTGTATCGGTTTCTGCCTTTGCCAGCCTTCCTCTTTCATCACGGATAAATGTGATTCCCCTTTTGTTTGTGTTTTCCTGTCTTGCCGCCTTTCCGTTTTCATCAAAGTACACGGCATCCATGCCCGGATGGCATGTAAGCTTATAGCCGTCTTCCGTCCTTTCCAAAAGCCCCATCGCCGCGTTTTCCGCCACATAGCCTGTGTCTGTTTCCGCAAAGTAGTAAAACTGTCCGTCATGCATGCGCACCGCCGCTTTTTGGTCCGGCTGCTTTTGCACTTCCATTTCATAATTGTGAAGGAAACAGCTGCCCATTGTGCCGGTGCCGGTATCCTTTGAGTTGTAGTATCTGTGAAATGAAAGCGGTATCTCTCCGCCTGCCTGCATGTCTTCATGGTCATAGATGAAGTTTCCAGTGCTTAAGTTTACAGGATCACTGCTTTTTTTGCATGATGTATCACCTGCGCCGAGCTTTTCCTTCTCGGTCTTTTCACTCTTTGCTGATTCAGGATTTTTTATTCTCGCAGCATCCGCATCAAGCGTCCCCTTCATTCCTGCCATGTCCAGGTTTCCGCCGTCCGGGCTTATTGATGCTGCAAGGTCATTTATGAGTTTTATTATGTTATTGCCGCACGTTATCTGTCTGTTCATGGCTGCCATGCTTTTTGTATCCACTGACTGCACATTTGAAAATATAGTGTCTATCTTCTTTTTAGTGGCATTATTCTTGTCTATTATCTTCTGGTGGTATGTATCCACGTCGTTTATATAGTTTTCTATTCCGAGCTTTCCTGTCCAGCTCTGGAAATCCATTCCCCTGTCCGAAAACCAGTCCTTTATCTTTCCCCATGTGGATGAAGCTGCGGCATCATCCGCATAGCCTTCAAGCTTCTGCTTTGCTTTTTCTGAGAAGTCTCTTGTCATTTGTTCTTACCTTCCTCCTGCCTTCTGTGCCGCATTATTTTCCTTTGTATCTATGGATGATTTTCTTCCCTTCATATATGACAAAGTATTGTTGAGCAACAGCACAAATGAATCCTGCATTCTTTGAAACATATTTCCTATCTCCTCTATTGCTATTATCGTACTTCCTCCACATGCCCCTACATCCGGAGCTGCTTCTGATGTATCAAGCCATGTATTATATAAGCTTTCCAACTGTGTTATCTGCAATCCGAGAGCCTCACTGTCTATAACAGTGGCTGCCTGTCCTGTTCCTCCAACCTGTGTTGTCTTTACTTGCATTTTCTATTCCCCTTTCTTTTAAAATAAAAATTCGTCACTTTCATCAACATCTGATATAAAAGTATTACAGGTTTCCTTGGCTGTCTGACCAAGTTCTTCTACTACATTTGATAAATTTTTTGCATACGAAATGAATGTGTCCAATGCATCTGCCGTTGCTCCCTGTTTTATCGCATCTCTTCTGATATTCTCAAGTATTTGTATATATCGGTCAATACCTTCCTGCAGATTTGTTGCTCTTGTATTTAAAAAATCCGCCATTTCATTTACATAATCATCATCTATTATCAGTTCTGTTCCTGCCATATTGATATTCTCCTTCTACTTTCTTATTTTTCTTTTTGCTTTTTTCTTTGGCTTTGTGTTTGTTTTTGCTTTTTCAGCTGCTGCCTTTTGAGCTTTCTGTGCTTCATCTGCCTCTATTCTTGATATTTCACTGTTCATGTTGTTTATCTGTGTATTGCAATTATTTATGCTTGAATTCAAATCGGATATCTGTGCCTGCTTTTTGGCTATTTCATTTGTAATTGTCGTTATTGCACTTTCAAGACCATTATGTACTTTCGTATAAGGATGTCCCGTAAGCAAATTTCCCATTCCATCATAAATGCCTGATAGTATTTTATGGCTCACATTATTTAAGCCTGTCGTAGAATCAAGTTTAGCTTTACTGGCTCCTTTACAGTCAGCCAATGTATTCTGTAATTCAACTATCTTTCCTTTTACCCTGTTCAGTTCATCTATATCATTTTTCAGTTGTGCAATTTGCGAGTTATATTGTCTAATATTCTGCTGATTTTGTGATATTGCTGTCCTACATTGTCCCTTTGTCATGTCGTTTCTCCTTTTTATTAAAACATATTGATTCCACTATATTTTTAAATACAGGATGCCATTCAACTGTATCTGCGTTGCTGCATGTACACTGTAATAAATGAATTGTGTCCTGCTCTTTATATATCAATGACATTGTATACAGTGTGTCATTTAAAATATAATGCGTATACAATATGGCACATACTTCATCATCATCTGCCCTTTTGTATATACCATGACATCTATACCCGGGAACTGTTCTTTTATAAATATGTGACATAAATTGAGCAGTCTGCTCTATATCCATTTTTTTAAGGTTTTCTATACGATCGGTGTCTACACAGCTGATCCGTATTCCATGCTGTCTGTCCAGTAACACAAAGTCAGGCAGCTTACGATAATTTCCAAATATTTTTCTTTTTTCACCTATCGTAGCAACCTGAAAACTATCTGGGATTTCTACACTTGCTATCCCTTTCCATATAACGTATTGTTTCATATCATTTCTCCTTATTCATCCCAAGTCTCACCCGATATTTCCCACTCTTCCTGAGGATAATTTACATTTACTAATTCATAACCTGTATTTATATTTTTCACAACAAAATGTACAGACCACTCATCTTCTCCTGAAAATAGCTGTATTATTTCCTCGCAGTAAATAACCTGTATAACTTGAGTATAAAAATAATCTGGTGATACCTTTTCTTTACTTATCTGAACATTTAAATCTGTAAAATTATCATTAACCTCAAATATGCAACCATCTAACTGGTTTGCCTCATCCAATACTCTTTGTATTGATTTCTTTGCCGAATCTATCCACCAACATTTCTGTTCTTCTGTAAGCTTAATCTCACATTTTCCATCTTCCGTCAAATAAGCATATCTACAATGTCCTGTTTCTCTTACCTGCTTTATTGCCTCTTCCTCACTATCTGCAAATATTCCAGTTAATATGCAAGTTTCTAGTCCAGTATCATCATAATCCTCATAAAAGCTTTTAGTCGTATCATAGCTTTCTGTTTCATTCAAATCAGCTACTTTCTTCATGGTTGCCTTTCCCCATGGAGTAGCCCATGATACCTCTGTTTGAGGTTCATTTTCTTTAGATTTTAAGCTCTCATCATTTTTATACTGCCTAACTCCCATTAATACTGATATTACTATAATAGATATAAAAATAATTGTGCTGACATATTTTTTCACTATAATTTACTCCCTTCATTCTCATTAAATATACTGTGCCAACTGCATTAAAGTTTCTAGTATCTGAGTCAAAGAAATACCATCTGCTATAAATATTTCTGCTTTCTTCATACTTGATTCTCTATATAAAGGATCCATTTCCCAATATACTTGATCTAAATTTTCTTTTTCCTCTTCTACTCTCACTGCACTCCAATTTTTCATATCCACATTATTTGATTTTTCAAGTTTGACACTTGAAGTTACTGCTAAATTTTGTTCTAATTGTGTTGTAACTTCGCATTGTATTGATATTGAAGATACATCTAACGAAGCTCCATATTTCATTTCAGATTCTCCATTTTTTATTACCGAATTTAAAAATATTTTTCCATCTTTTTCAATACCTGCTTTTATCTTTTTATTATCCCATTCATTTGAAAAACTTACTCCATCACTATTCATTTCCGCTGATAAATTTTCAATCTCAAATTTCTGTGCATTAGCAAGCACTATCTGCTGCTGATCAATCGTTACATTTATCGTTTCACTGCTATCTGTCTCTGCTGAACCTGACACAGTTACATTATAAGTAGCAGACATATCCACACCGAGCGGTACCGTTATCTCATATATTCCCTCTTCCATTTCAACATTAGGATATAATGTAGTCAGCCAATTAGAAGTTCCACTTAAATATGCCATCTTCTCCTCATCGCTTAACGCCATAAATTCATCATATGTCAAATCAAGATTATCAACTACATCCACATAATCAGTTGCTTCATCCACTTTTCCATCACTTACAAGTGTTTTAACCACACTCATATTTGCTGCATTCAATTTCTCTTTATCCGCATCCAAAATTGCTTTATATTTTTTAATATCAAGATTTCCGCCATTCGGATCAATTAACCCCGAAAGATCATCTATATATTTAACCCACAGGTTTCCTGTATTTATATACTGTGAGAGTTTTCCCATATATTTTGTGTCTACGCTTTGTACATTTGCAAATATTTCTTCTATCTGCCGTTTTGTTGCCTTGTTTTTATTGATCAAATTACTATAATAATTTCCAACACTATCTATACATCCCTTAATTCCCAACCGGCTAACTATAGCGGGAATACTGACATTATAAAATACTATTGTAGTTGCTATTTCTTCCCATCTTTGTTTTGATATTATACTATCCACATATTGCAGGAGTTCCTGTTTTGCCTCGCCTGAAAAGTCTCGTACCATTGCATTATTCTCCTTATCATTCATTCTCATATAGGATATTGAAGGTAAATGCGGCAAATGCCGCATTTACCTTCAAAAAATGACTCTGATTAGCCTCTTACTGCTGCGGCTCCTCTTGCATCATCGTCCTGTCTGTTCTGCATGTAGCTGTTGATGAAATCAGAAATACTCTGTACAGCTTCTTCTACCTTATAAAGGGCAGGCTTGTATTCACTTTCGAATCTCTCGATGAATGCATCGGCTGTCTGGTTTGTCCATCCATCCTGTAACTGTCCATTCATATTTACGAGGGTTTTGATGACATCATCAATTGCTCCCGCCTGATTTGAGTATACTGATACTCCTGTTGTTAATACGTCATAATCGACTTTGTTAATTGCCATTTTCATTGGCCTCCTTTAAATTTATTTATGGTAAAACTGCTAAGCAGTATTCCATCATGATTGTCTGACAACTTTAATCTTTACCAATTCATTGTCCTTTATATAATAAGCATCCCCTGTCTCTATAGGTTTTGAATATTTTTTACTTGCACTAACTGAGATGTCACATATCTTAATATTACATACATCATCAAATACCATGTAATGCCTGTTATCTTTCACTATCTTAAGCATCTCAGGAGAATTAAAGCTGATAGAATTATTTTCTATATCTGGCATAAATACGAATATTTTCATGTTCTTATATTTACCGAGCCATTCCTTCATATATTTCATTATTTTATTATCTCCACTCATATTCAACATGATATCTGCACTATCTATCACAAGAATAATCCATGGTTCCATCTCTAACTCGTCAAACATTCCTGCCGAATACATCTCATATCGTTGCTCAATTCTCTGATTTATTTCCTCAATCATAGGTGGTACATCATGATATGAGGTCAGATACATTGCGGTGTTAGGATTAAATTCACATTCTCCCATTTTCTTTGTCGCATCATCCAATACATATAGCTCCGTATTGCCGGATGCCTTTTGAACAATTGTATCCATGAAATATTTTGCAAAAGTCTCCCTGTCTGTCTGATTCTTTCCTGTCAGGGAGAGCACATCTCCGCTCTTTAATTCAACTGCCACCGGTAATATACTTGTATAATCCAGACCTATTATCACTTTGTCATCACTTATACTTTCCGTAAATTGTGACTGAATATATGTCAATGTCAGTTCTTTTGGAATTTCTGGAATAACTTTTGCTTTTTGATTTATATATTTATCGTTTTGCTCATCGACAAAACTCTTTATCTTCTGTACACGTTCATATTCTTTTTCTCCCTCAAATGATATAAACAATTGTGCCTCCAATACTTCTTTATCCAACTGCACCATGCATCGTCCCGGTGTATTAGGAATAGACAAACGTACTCCGTTTAACATCATACTGTATTCTGAAGAGTCATTACAAAACAATGTTATTCTTCCTTCAAAATTGCTTAGATACCTCTGTCCAATTCCGGATGTCTGTAAATTAGCTACTACAAATGTCATTCCAACAGCAATTCCATCCCTGAATAAAGGCAATAAATAATCTATATCCTGTAAATACATCTCCTTTAAAGCTGTCATATTATCTATCAGGACAATTATCTGTGGAAGGTCTGTTTTTCCGGCTTCCTTATATGCCAAAAATGAGCTTACACCTATCTCTGCAAGTTTTTCCTTTCTTAAATTAATCTCTTTATTCAATAATTTAAACAGATTCTTCAGCTTTTCATCATCATCAGAACATACCACTCCTCCACAATGATTTAAATTTGCATAGTTTCTCAATATCATGGAACCAAAATCTATGATATATAAATTAACCTCCTGAGGAGTATAATTTTCAGCTACTCCTCTTATGATTGTCTGTAACAAATTAGTCTTTCCACTCTGTGCTGAACCTATAATCATATAGTTCTGCGTTGAAAGATTTAATTCCAGTTTTTTCTGAAGCTGACGCTCCGGTTCATCAACTATACCTATGTTTACCCATATTTCACTTCCTGACTTTTTCTCTGACTGTTCATAAGCAATTGTTTCCGGAAGCGGTGGCATACATATACTTGGCAGCCTCTCTATACCTGTCTGCTCACAAAAATCTTTTATATAATCCACAACTGCTTCCAACTGTGTTTTGCTTTTCTGTTTTTTCTTCTTATTCTGATAAACAAGACTCCTTTTGCCAGAAAAATCCAACTCATAAATTGAAAATTCCTTATCTTCTTCCCCTTCTGATACAGCCGCTGCCCCACTGTATGCTGACTGTAGTAACTCGAATATTTCATTATTTCCAACTTGGAGATAAGCACGTCCTGGTTCCTTTATTTCAGCCGCCAATGGTGTTTTTAATACTTCATTACTATCCTCTTTTGATTGCACCTTCAAACACAGCTTAAACTTTGAATTTGACCATATTTGTCCATCTACAACTCCACTTGGTTTTTGAGTGGCCAGTATAAGATGAACCCCAAGACTTCGACCTATTCGTGCTGTACTAATAAGCTCCTTCATAAATTCAGGCTGTTCTGCTTTAAGTTCTGCAAATTCATCAACTATTATCACAAGATGTGGCAATGGCTCAGATACCTTATGCTCTTTATATAACTGAATATATTTATCTATGTGATTTACACCGGCCTCCGCAAAATAATTTTGCCGCTTCATAAGCTCTGCTTTGATAGATTTTAACGATCTCTGTACTTCATTTCCATCTATATTAGTTATAGCTCCAATCAGATGTGGTAAATCCTTGAACTGATTTACCATTCCTCCTCCTTTGAAATCAATTATCAAAAATCCAATCTCATATGGATGAAACAATGTAGCTGCTCCAAGTATAAATGTCTGCAAAATCTCGCTTTTTCCAGAACCCGTTGTTCCTGCCACAAGTCCGTGCGGTCCATGAAATTTTTCATGAAGATTCAGATACACTATTTCATCCTTAACATTTACACCAAGTGGCACAGCCATCGTCTCATATATCTTTGAATTTTCCCATCTGCTATCAAGATTCAATCCTTCCACTGAATTAACTCCAAGAAGTTCAAACAATGAAATATTTTTTCTCAATGCTCCTGCAAGACTGATTTCTTCACACTCTACCGGTGCCAGAATGCGGACTATATTTTCCATACTTTCATCATCTATACTCTCATACTCAAAGTATTTCTTATGCATCTTATTCTGCGAATCATATACCATGGCACTCTCATAATCAAATATATCTATGATATGACTACAGTAAAGTGGCAACAGTGAAAGCTTTGACTCAAAAAACAAAAATACTGTATCAAGTTCTGAAGCATGCTCTATAAACTTAGAAATTGGATGACTTTTTATTCCATAGTCTTCCATAACAACGACAATATTAAATCTTCCACTTGTATTTTCATCCTGTCTCAATGTCAGCTCTTTATAGAGATTATCGAACACCCTGTTTCTGCTTTCCTGATCACAAACTATATTTCGACATCCTCTGGTTCCCTGTATTGATTTTAGGTTTTTTAACCATTTGTATTTTTTTTCATCCTTATCTATCAATGCATAAAGATTAATATCTCCATAATATTGCCTACTTATTATATCCACTATTATATTTTTCATCATGCAATAAAGTGATTCTTCATTACCCACTATTCCAACAGCATTAGCATCCCTGAGACTCAATGTAAGAGGGGCTTTTTCTATATCTCTGTATTCATCGGCAACATGATTTGGAATACTACTCAATTCATCTCCAACCTCCAGCTTCTCCTGTTTCTTATAATTAATCTGACGTAATGACTCTACATTTCCACGTCCTAAGTACACTTCCAGAAAATCATGATCTGTTGGAATACGGTCAAACAAAGTTGTATCAAAATTTTCTATATGACTTATATCCTGTACTGTACTGTAATACTGATCATTTAGGCAATCCAGCTCCTCTCTTCGAATATTCTCAATTTCTTTACGTTTCTTTTCGATATATAATTTATAAGTATCTTGTCGTTCAATACAAGTCTTCTTATACTGCTTTTCTCTGTTTACAATACCAAATATTGATGTAAGTACACCCACTCCCATTGAACATACACTAAACATCATAAATGAACTACTTGATCCGCTCATTGTACCTTTAAGCAGCATCATCATTGCCATCATAAATACTGGTGGAAACAATGTTGTAATCAAATTTAATTCTGGCTTTTTAGGTACAGTTCCGGGTTCAAGTATATCTATCGGAGTCTCATCCATTTTCACCTGTATCCTGGTATTACGAATAAAAACAGGGTATGTTGTCTGTATACTCATACTTTCCGGTCTGACATCTACACCATTAGTTTTGATAACTCCATAATCAAAATAAATCTTTCCTCTATTGTAATATGCCATAAAATCACCTATCGATATAAAGTCATGATTATTTATCTTAGCGGATTTCTGTATTATTTTATCATTAACACATGTATCGTAATCACCACTATACTTTGATAGTATCGAATACATCATGCTTTTATCCATCTGCAATGCTATTCTTGCTGCCCTTCCATAAGCCCCCTGCAGCTGTATATGAGCATCCGGCGTATCTCCTATAATAAGAGGTGTTCCCGGAACTAAAGCTATTGACCATCCAAAATTATCCATTTTCATTATCTCCTGAATATAATTGATGAACCATTTCTGATTCCAAAATCTGCAAGTGTCCTGTTCCCTTTTAAAAATGCTATTGGATATTCACATGCCATATAACACTCTGTAGTATTATTCTCATCTAAATTTAAATCATATGCTCTTTTTAATGCTATTATTAAAGTATTTGCAGATATATTTAGGGGTATCTCCAATTCGTGTGTCTGTCCCCTGATTTCGTCTATAAAATTTACTATTTTCTTTTCATTCTCATCCATTTTCGCACTCCAATACTTTTCTATTCATTAAATATAAATTCCTCATTAGCTAACATCAGACAGTCTCCCGGTAATATCTCTGTTTCCTGCCCCGCCTTTATTATCCTTCCATTGATAAATGTGCCATTGGTAGAATTTTGGTCCATTACATAATAACGCCCGTTTCGCGTGGTTATCACTGCATGCACCCTGCTGATATTCGTATTGTCTGCTACCGCATAATCTGACTTTTCCGGATTCTTTCCCAGCACAAACGATGGTTTGCCAAGCTCTATCTTTTCACCTGTTACCTGCCTTGTAAGACTTACAAAATGATAGTTCACCGGTTGCATCTGCTGTATCTGTTGTACGGATATGCCATCATCTGACAACACTGTAGTTCCATCCATGCTGCCCTGCATTACCTGCTGCATTGTCTGTTGCTGCATTGTCTGTTGCTGCATTATCTGTTGCTGCATTGTCTGCTGCATTGTCACTGCTTTGTTTTTCAGCACGTTCACAACTGCACGCTCTTCGCGTGAGATATATTTTTCTATTGCATTGCCGTTGAAGCCATGGAAGCTTCTGACATAATACATAAATCTGGATATATAATTCGTATCCTCATTGATAACAGGTGTCATTGTATAAATTATGTTTTCTATAAACCCGACAATATCTGCACTTTCCTGTCCTCCTACTATCGGAAAATATATAAAGTACATCTCTTTTGTCATCTCGTTTATGTATACGTCATCCATATTAAAACGAACACTGTTTACGTTCAGTCCGTTATTGTATACATCCTCAACCATTATTACTATCTGCTCAATCATGAAAAAGAAATCATATTTGCTTATGGCTTTTTTCAATCTATCGGTAAGATTTATATTTGCAGGGCACGTATATATGACACTGTCTTTTTTTGTTTTTGTCACATGCATGATTCCACATGGTTTTATTCTGGCTAGCTGGCTTAGTTCGGTTTCATTTATTCTTTCCTTTCGTCCTGCCTTCATCATGGCAGTAACGGTCGATTTTTTTATGCTTACTTTTAATTTAGACATTCGCTATTTTCCATTCCTTATGAGATACATTCTGTCGTATGTAAAAATTCTATTTTCTTTGTTACTTCGAACCTGATATTGGTTTTTTGCAGCTTTTCGGTTATATCTTCCAATACTGTGGTTTCATCCTGCAATACTTCTGTCGGTGCATCCAGCACAGTAGTTTCATCTATATTTTGTGTATATCCCGGCTTTTTCTTATTCTCCCCTGCCAGGTTATATGACGGTGCTATCGGACCGGACGATGTTATGTCAATATGTCCCGCTGTCTGCTTTTGTACAATTGCTGCAATTCCTTTCCGGGCAGATTTTCCGGTAAGTGCACCTATGACCTTAGGTATTTCAAGCACTATAAGTATGACTATTGAAGCTATAAGCATTATGGCAAATGCGGTGAAGGATACGTAAAATATCATCCTGTACTGATTATAAGTCATCTTTGTTTTCCTCCTTCACGCTCTGTGCCTTCTCAATTGTTTTGTCTATATTATCCTGCAATCCTGTTATTTGCTCGCGCATTATGGATTTATCCAGCTTTTCTGTTTTGTCCTTTATTGTCTGTAATAAATCCATAACTTTATCCTTATCTGTCACTGCTATAAATGATGTGATATTTGTGTCAACTATATCATCTATCTCATTCCATACCTGAATCTTTGCGTCTAAGCTGTCAAAATCCTCTGATTTTGCATATAGCTCATTTATTTGCTTCCATAGCTTTTTGTATTCTTCATATGTTTTTTCTGTCTGTTGTATCTTTGCTCCATCATACTGGCTAATCAATGTCAGACAATCTGATATCTCACAGTATATTCCTGCCTCCGGATGATTCTCCTTTACTTCCTTGAACCACTGCGCCGCACTGGAGTATCTGTCTTTTTCCACATTGATTTCGTAGTAGAATAAAAAGCTTTCACCAATCTTATAGCATACATCCTCATATCCCTTTGGATTTTTTCCTTTCAGCTTTGCCATGACATCATATGTATGCACCCGGCCATTGTGGTCCTTGCAATCTATACCTACCATCAGCCTGTTCAATATCTGCGCCTCATCCCTGTCCAGCACAAAATCGTCTGTCAGTTTGTCATTCAGCTTAAGATATGCCTCCGTCCTTGTCGGGTCGGTGACTATAGCCGTGTAATATCCATTGTCATAATTGTCATAGGTATCCGCTTCTTTTAATATGCTATTATAGTTTTCATTTTTTTTGTGTTCTGCCGCACAATAGCTTAATACTGTGCTTGTTCCGAGCAGCATCGTCAAAACTGATGTGGTGATAAATACCGCAAGCTTTCTCTTTAGATTCTTCCTATACATGTCATCAATCTCTGTATAGTGCTCAAGGTCATACATCAGCTCAGCTGCGCTCTGATATCTGTTGTTTGGATCCGGCTGTGTACACTTTGTAATAATACGTTCAAGACCACCTGACAATGTTGGGTCAATTTCTCTGATCGGCCTTATTTCGTAAGGTGGCTCACAGGGATTCATTCCCGTAACAAGATGATACATTGTGGCTCCCAGACAATATATATCTGTTCTCGCGTCTGTCTGCCCCATTCCACCAAACTGTTCCGGTGCAGCATATCCCATCGTGCCAAGACATGTTGTATCCTCTATGTTATTTTCCTTATATTCCCTTGCTGTTCCAAAATCTATAAGCACCACATTTCCATCAGGCTTTAGCATTATGTTTGCCGGCTTCATATCACGATATATGATTGGCGGGTTCTGTGAGTGCAGATATCCAAGAACATCGCATAGCTGTTTGGCCCACTTTATCACATTTTTCTGCGACTGGGCTCCGTACTCCTGCAATGCTGTCTTGAGAGAATTTCCCTCTATATAATCCATTACGATAAGGAATCTGTCATCCTCATCTATGACATCGACAATATCAGGAAGACTGGGATGGCTCAGTTTTTTGAGCATATTGGTCTCCGCAACAAGACTTTGCTTTACTACCTCAAAATCCTTTACTCCATCCTTTCTGACCTCTTTTATTGCCCACTGTTTGTTTGCCCTTTCATTCATAGCCAGGTACACAACGCTCATTCCGCCGTGTCCAACTTCGTTTAGTATCTTGTATTTTTCGTCAATTAAAGAGCCTATTTCAAGCATCTGTTCCTCCTACTGTGCCTTTATGAGCGCTGCTGTTATATTATCGCGCTCTCCTCTTTGCATGCTTAGTCTGATGAGCTGCTCCAGTCTGTCGTGCATATTCTGCCCATCTACAGTTGCTGCCGTTTTCAGCATCTCATAGATTTCATGTTCTGATACCTCATGCCTGAAGCCATCTGAACAAAGCAGAAGTGACATTCCATTTTTCATTGCCCCGGTCCTGTACTCCGGCTTTACTTCTGCTGATGCCCCGACACACTGCAGCAGTACATTCCTTCGCGGATCTCTCATAGCCTGCTCCTGTGTCATATTTCCATTCATAATTTCCCGCTGTACATATGTCTGGTCTGTCGTAAGCCTTTCTATATGGTCTGAAAGGCTATATATTCTGGAATCGCCCACGTTTATAATGTAGTAGGCTTTTTGCGTGACAAGCAGCGCTACCACTGTTGTTCCCATGTTTACTGCATGTGCTTTGCCATATGCTTTTATTTTTTCGTTCTGCTGCTGTATTACTTCATCCCACTGTCTTTCCAGAATCAGACTGTCAATATCCGGGTTCGACGATTTGCAAAGCTCAGGCAGCTGCTCGTCACTCCATCTGTCAAATGCTCTGACTACAGTGGCACTGGCCAGCTCACCCTTCGATAAGCCGCCCATGCCGTCACATAATACTGCAAATGCCATGTCTCCTTTGCATGTTGAGAAGCACTTTACCAGCAGACTATCCTGATTAGTTTCTTTTACGATTCCTCTGTCCGTGTCAGCTGCTATTTCAAATCTCATACTCACTCCTCCCAGAATTCAAAATCTTCGTTGCCAAGTCTGCCTTGAAGGGCATGCGCTTTCGCGCATGCCACAGACATTGTTGTTTTTCCCACACCACCACATGGTAATGTAAATACATAGGTAATTATCTTATTGCTCATCATTGTCTTTCTTTTCTTTCATCTTTTTTCTCATATAATAAACGATTATCAATATCGCAATTATAAGTACAAATAATAATATTGCTCCAATTATATATACTGCCTTATCATTGTTTGTTTCTACTGATTTGACATCTGACGAATTTGATTCCATAGGTACATCATCTTCGGCAATCTCTGTATCTGCTTCTGTATCCTTACCATATATTTTTTTCACTTTATTGGTCTTTCCACCTTCGTCAACAGAACAGTCTGCACACTCTACCATAAGCCTTGAATCACCGTCTTTTGCAGAGAGCACCTCCTTAGGTACTTCAAACTCTATCTTTCCGTCATGCTTGTCCAGATAGTCAAGCATATCGTCTCCCGACATTTCCTTGATAACCTTTTTTTCTTTGTCATCCTTGCCCACTACAGTAATCTTTACACGTCCAAGCTTTCCGCCATCATCCTTCGGCATCAATACTGCATTCTTTGAGCCAATATAGTTTTCATTGTTTTTATCTACACCTGTCAATGTATATGTAGGTGCTGTCTTGTCCACAATAAATTCAATATTTACACTCTTCACATCACTGTAGGCAACTGAATCTGCTTTGTCCTTTGTCTCCACAACGATATTGTACTGACCCTCTTTTTCAAATACCGCATTTGATATCACATATTCGTACTTATGCCAGCCATCGCTTTCACTTACATTATTCACACTGAAGTCTGTTCCCTGCTTAAGTGCTTTTCCATTTACTTTGACAGTACAGCTGGTAACTTCATCCGGATTTATCTCTCTGACTACCACATCATGGTATACCTTCTGCACATAGTAATCCTTTACAAGCTTCATCGTATTGTCATCCAGCGAGAAGATTGAACCGCCTTTGTTTATGGAGAAATCCATCAATTTTTCTCCCTGCCCTGCAGTCTCTGTCACCTGCTTTCCGCCTGCATCTATAATATTGACTGTTTCATAAGAATTTCCGGCCTTATCCTGTGCATGGCATGTCAGTGAATACACTCCATCCTCATTGAGATTTCTAAACTCTACACGTTGTCCGTTTGTAATTGATATCACATTTCCGGTAATCGTTTTTCTTACGAATCTGCTATTTTCATATACCTCAACTGTAAGCACCGGTGAAAAGTATTCAAGATTAGTATCTGTGCACTCTATTACAAATGACATATTTCCTGAATTATTGTTTACTGAGCCCGGGGTTACTCCGTTGATTGTTACAACAGGCTTTGTCGTATCTATGCAGAACTCCTGCTTTGCAAGGTCTTTTGCCTTATTGCCGGCTTTGTCTGTATATGCAAGTGACCATGTATATGTGGCATCCGCATCAAAGCTTAATGTTGCCGTATGTATATCACCATTATCTGACCAGCTTCCAAATGCCGGTGCTGCTACTGATTTTCCTGCATCCTGCGCAGTCATGCTCAGTGCTATTCTGCTTGTATCAAAATTGTGCTCTGTGATTGTCACAGTTGCTGTTCTCTTGTTATTATAATAGTTTCCGTTTGATGCACTGTTGTTATCATATGCTACCGAAATAACAGGTGCTGTCGTATCAATTGTAAATTTTGTCGGTGCAAGCGAATTTGCATAATCCACTCCTGCTGCGGCATTTCCCGCAATGTCTTTTACTCCGATTCCAAATGTGTAATCGTCATCATGTCCGTAATATATTGTGGCAACATGTACTGTATCATCACCGTTACCGCTTCCACCTTCTGTGCTCCAGTTTGAAAGAGCAGGTGCCTTACCTGCTGCGGCTTTTATTTCCGCTGCTACCTTTGATGCATCAAAGTTACGCTCTGTTACTTTTACGGTTGCTGTTCGCGGTGCTTTGAAGTATGCTGTGTCTCCAAATGATGTATCTGCACTGTTATTGTCATAGCTTACCTGCACTGTTGGTGCCGTTGTATCTATTTTTATGTATTTTGTTACTGTGTATGCCGTTCCTGCATTGTCTGTTGCGGTAACATCTATACGCACTTCATTACTGTTGTTTAAAGCCGCGCTTATGTCAAATTGCTCTGTTACATGATTTTCCAGGTCTTTTAAGCCCGCTGCTGTCTTATCATAGCTATATAATGTTCCACCCTGTGTCGGCTGTCCCATATTTGTTACCGTATAGTTTACGCTCTTTATTCCTGATGCAACTCCTGTGGCATTCTCATCTGATACCTCTATACTTACCGGCACATCTGCACTGTACACTCCTGATGCTGTCTCAGGTGTGATGACTGATATTGCCGGTGCGCATGTATCAACTACCAATCCATTTGTGCTGATATATGAAACATTACCGCTTAAATCTGTAGCCCTGACATATACCACGCAGTTTTTGTTCTCGCATTCTATCGGTTCACTGAAGGTGCCATCCTCATTAAGGCTGTCAAGTGTCTTCCAGTCAGCCTCCTGAATACTGTCTACGTCAATTATTGCATCCTCTGCTGAAACGAAATACTCTGCTGACTTGATGCCGCTATGCTCATCTCCAAGCTGTCCGGCAATATTGACCTTCTTGGCAGCAAATCTTGAAATCTCATATTTGTCTTTTGGCAGCAATAAATCCCACACGGTATCCATGCCTGTTGAAAGTCCGTCAAACCTGATATTTCCTGTCGGCGACTGTACGTCAATTACAAACTCTGCTGATTTGTCTCCTTCTATCTCAAATCCATTATCTGAATTACCACACAAATCTTTTGCACTGACACTCAGCTCATACTTGTGTCCTGCATTGAATACGAGCTGCTTACTGTAAACAGCTTCTGCTCCCTCGCCTGTCTTTACCCAGTACGACTTTTCAGACCATGCATCTGACTGTGTCTGTTCATTTCCATCAACCTTTACATTGATTTTTGTTTCATCTGGGTCAAAGAAAAGCTCATTCTCTTTTACCGAAATGGTTGCAATCCTGTTTTCCCTGTAATACTCAGTGCCTTTTACACTGCTGATGCACTGTGGATCCGGCTGCTCAGGTGTACCATATGTCACTGTTATTGCAGGCGCTGTCTTGTGAATATAAAATGGCTGGCTGCCGCTTGCTGTCAAATCCACTACAGTCACGTTTCCTGCCTCATCAACAGCTTTAACATATACATCTACCTTTTTATCCAGATAAGCCTCAGCCGATACATTTATGATTCCTGATTCATCAATCTCATTCCATGCACCTTCATCATCCGATACTGACTGATCATCTGTCACTATCTGGTATTTTGCTGATACAACACCTGAAATGCTGTCAGCTACACTTGTTTTTATACGGACATCGTCATTGAAATATTTTCTGTTTTTGCCCGCTTCAGGCTCTATACTGACATCAGGTGACTGACTGTCCATGCTGAACTTGAAGCTGTCACCTTTAACCTCTGTCTTAAGACCGGCATAATCAGTTGCCTTTACTGAAAGCATCAGATCAATTCCGTTAAACTGCTCTGTTGCCGGAATGGTTATCCTTCCTTCCCCGCTTGCGTCAAGCTCAACAGTCTGTCCTGATACAATTTTCCTTTTCCCATCAAATACAGTGTATTCAACACTCTTAATTCCTGATAAGCTGTCATCAGCCTTAACGATATAGCTTATATCATCCTTATGCCAGCCTTTTTCATCGGCTGCTGTCATGGTATCCTGGGACACTGTAAGCTCCGGTGGCAGGGTATCAACAACCAGCTTCGATGTGGAGAAAAATGCTGTCTCGCCATTACAATTGTCCTGGGCCTTTACATATACGTTATATGAAGTATCCTTCAGATCAGATGTATTAATCTTGTACTTATATCGGGCATCATATGTATCCTCAATAAGCTCTAACGGCTTCCATGCTGAATCATCAAGCGCTTTTACCTGCTCATCATTTAAAATACTGCCACTTTCATCTGATTTATTCACATAGTAGAATGCCTGCTTTATTCCGCTGATATCCTCCAGCTGTCCATATACATTTGTTGCCTGCTGACTGGCCATATTCTGCTCGTCTATTAAATCAGCATCATATCCAATAGTACCTGAAGGCGCTTTTCTATCCACATAAAACGGCTGCTCTATTGAGCTTGTATCATTACACTCATGCTCCGCCTGATCCTTCGCATACATTCCGATTATCTGATATTTGTGTTCCTCATCCGCTTTTGTACCAAATGTGATGCAGCTGCTATAATCAGCCCCTGTCACGATCCAGTCACTATACTCTATTCCTGCATCAATCAGCTTCTGGGCATTATCGACATCAAATACATCGAATTCTTCCCGGTCATCAACCTTTACCCAAAGCTGTGTGGAACCATCATCCAAAGAGACATCGTGGATATTCATGTCTACTTTTCTGACATTTCCATAATAATCCACAGCATCCTTTGTGAAAGCAGGTTTATCATCCTCCTTTGGATTCAATGTTATCTTTGGAGGCTGTGTATCATATTTGTAGTCGAGCTGCAGACTTCCAATATCTGTGATAGCTCCGCTTTCCTTGTCCTTACGTGCTATTACAAGAGTCTGTCTGTTATCACCCTGCTGTGGCATAAGCTGATATTTATCAGCTTCAATCCATTCATCACCTTTTCTAACCACATATACCGCCTGATTGTCACTTGCCAGCGATAATGTAGGTGCTTCTACATAAAATTTTGTACCCTGCAGCATTGTCCCTGTCAGGCTGTTATTCATACTGCTGTAATCATATTCTTTGATGGTAACAGTATATTCTGCCTCTGCTGACTTATATTTGTCATCTTCTGCTTTTGTCACCTTTATCCTTACAGTTCCGGTATCCTTTGCTGTCCATATACCGTTTGATGCAAAGTCTGTATCCTTTTCAATCAGATTTTTGCCTTCTACAACAGTGTATTTTAAATTGTCAACGGCTGCATCCGCCCTGTCGGATTTTACCACCGGAACAACTTTGTTCCCCACATAAATATCATCCGCCGGTGTATACTCTACCGTCAGCTGCTGTGGCTGTTTTTCCTCGGTGGCATTATTATCCGAATCCTGTTCATCTGGAATTTTACTGTCAGATATATCATCCGAAGCTGCGTCGTTAGATATATCATACTCTGAAGAGGGTGTATCAGCACTTACCTGTGTTGCCGGAAGCGATGTCGCACCCATTACAGAAGCTAGCATGATTGCTAGTAACCTGTTAAGTTTTTTATTAAACACTCTCATATCTCCTTTTCTATAGTATTTTTTGTAACTATTCCGTTACGATTTTATTTATATTCCC
>OCAI01000754.1_pt1 | contig 24498 bp, 22 predicted proteins | sample 1538271 | NCBI WGS metagenome assembly OCAI01 (sample SAMEA2580269, study PRJEB22360) | human gut metagenome | biome: human gut; feature: human-associated habitat; material: faeces | place: Denmark | collected 2008/2010 | reverse complement strand
TCCGCAGTTCTTCCTGTTCCTCCGGGGTTAAAGGAACCGGCTGTAAGGATGGTGGAATATAGCGTCCTAAAAAATTAAAGTAGATTTCAATTTCCTGCGTGGTATCCTGACTGCCTTTTCGGGAGCGTTCATGGACAAGGATTTTCTCTACAAACTCGTTGAGCATGGTATTTGTCAGCGTGTCAAAATTCTCGTACTTATCAATCAGGGCTATAAATTTCTCTGCTGATTTCTGGCTCTGCTCATAGCCGGTAACAGCCTTTTCCAACTCCGCAATTTCAATCTCAAGTGCGTCCTGCTCTTTGGCATACTGTGCATCAAGCGCCCTATATCGTGCATCCGGCAGCTTGCCGAGGGCGTTGTCCTCATAGATTTTGCAAATCAGTTTTTCCAGTTCTCCGGCTCTCTTTTGGGCAGCAGCCAGACGCCTGCGCTTTTTCGATATATCGGCACTCTGTTGAGCAACCTGCGTCTCCTGAACAGTGTGAATAAATTCCGTCCGGTCATTTCTCGAATATTCAGCGATAGCCCGGAGCGTGTCGGAAACCAATGTCAGGACAGCACTCTCATTGATACGGTGTTGTGTAGGGCATAGTGTCCCACACGGAACTTTGGTATAATTGGAACAGGTATATTGAGAAATCCGCTTGCCATTGTTGGTGCGGTGGACATACATCTTGCCGCCACAATCGGCACAATAGAGTAAGCCTGTGAGGGGAGCTGCTTCGCCCCAGCCGTTTGGATAACGCCGTACATTGCTGCGGATTTTCTGCACCAGATCAAAGGTCTGCTGGTCGATAATGGCTTCATGGGTATTCTCAAAGATCGTCCACTCGTCCTCAGAAACATAGTGGCTTTTCTTGTCCTTAAAGTGCTTGCGGGTCTTGAAATTGATGGTGTGCCCCAAATACTCTCGTTTTTTCAAAATGTTCACGATGGTAGATGATCCCCATCCATAGGGGTCTTTGACCGGCTTTGAACGGTTCACACCCTCGTTGAAGCGGGCAAGGTGTACGACAGGAATTTCAATCCGGTCTGCGGATAATTTGCAGGCAATCTGATAAGGCCCATATCCCTCCAGCGTGAGGGAGAAGATACGGCGTACCACTTCGGCGGCTTCCTCATCTACCAGCCAATGCTCCCGTTTTTCGTCCCATAAGTAGCCGTAAATCACAGTGCCGGTCAGGTGCTTGCCACTCATGCCTTTTGACTTAAACACAGAGCGGATTTTCCGGCTGGTATCACGGGCGTAAAATTCATTCATGATGTTGCGGAACGGGGTAAAATCGTCATCGCCTTTCAGACTGTCCACACCGTCGTTGATGGCAATCAGACGAACGCCTCGCTGCCGCAAAACCTCCATAACTTGACCGACCTTCAGATAGTCGCGTCCTAACCGGCTCATGTCCTTGATGACGATTGCCTCTACACGCCCTGCCTCCACTTCCTCCATCATCGCCAAAAATCCGGGGCGGTCAAAACGGGTGCCTGAGATACCATCATCGGTAAAGTGCGTAGGGTTGGGCAGCCCATTCCGGCGGGCAAAATCCTCTAACATCTGTTTTTGGTTGGATATGGAATTGCTCTCGCCCTGTAACTCGTCGTCCCGGCTCAGGCGCTCGTACAGTGGGGTAATTTTTTCATTTCTCATGGCTGTACCTCCTGAAACAAAAATGCTCTAAGTGATTGCTTCACTAACCATGACAAAATCATGATTAAGAAGTCACTTAGAGCATATATCACCGGCAGCCAGCTTGTAAAGTTTGTACTGACGTCCGGCAAAGCTGTTGGGCTTCTTTTTTGCCAGTTCTTCAAACAGCAAGTCTACCGGGTTCTGGTATTCCTCATCGTCCTCCAGCACTTGCATGGTGTTCAGCATTTCCAGAAGGGTCGCGAAATTCTGCTCCTCCACCGGGGCTTCATAATGCAGATAGGCGATCAGGGCGGTGAGCAAAAGACGCTCCGATTTTTCCCAGAATGGGTCCCCGCCGGACCCTTCACCCTTGGTGTTGGTCATCAGGGTTGTGACCAGTTTCAGAATGTCCTTTTCGCTGTGGACATAGGCGAAGGGGTTATAGTGCATCGACTTTTTGAAGTTGATGGTGTTCAGAATCCTGACCTTGTAGCCGTTTTTCAGAAGTGCGTTCCCGCACTCGACCACGATACTACCTTTCGGGTCAGTAACCACATAGGAACTGTGACATTGTAAAAGGTTGGGCTTGAGCCAAAACCGGGTCTTGCCGCTGCCGGAGCCGCCCACCACCAGCACATTTTTGTTCCGGGCATTCTTGGGGTCAGGCGGACGGTTGGACATCATCAGGCGCTCTGTTTTGGTCAGAATGATATTGTCCTCAAACTTCGGAGCCATGAACGGCTCAATGTCCTTGGGGGTGCCCCACCGGGCAGAGCCATACTCCATGCCGTGGCGGTACTTCTTGGCGTTTTTACCACGCAAATAAACCGCCAGCCGCAGCCCTGCGCCGCAGCACAAGCCCACCAGAATATCAAGCGGATGCAGGCTGGGCAGAGGGTTCGCAAACGCCAGCGGAACGGTGCCCATCATGGACATGATCTTATCGCCCAGTTCCTTGCCCTCGGCAAGCCGCCATGCTTCACCAAAGTTGGTTGCCACCAGCCCCAACAGGATATAGGGCAGATACAGTGCCAGCAGCTTTGTCAGCTTTTTCGTGGTCACAGTCCACGCTCCTGTTCCTTGTGCCGGACTTTGCCGGGGAGTTCTGCCGCTGCCTGCACCAGTTCCTGCAACCGTGCCAGTACCGAGGGGCGTTTGTCCTTGTTCAGCAGGGATGCCGAATACTCTTTGAACGCCGAGTTGAATGCTTCTGCGTCCGGTGCTTTGAAAAAGACCAGATACCGGGGCGGCACCTCGGAGGTGTCCTTGCGGATGGCATAGTCGATGCCGTACTTTTTGGCATAACGTTCCAGACCACGGATGCCGGTCTTGCTGATCTCCACGCTGGACACGCCCCGGTTCTGCCGCAGAAGAGTGCGGACGCTCTGCTTACCTTGGGATGTTTTGGACTGGTATAGCCGAAATGCCGCCTTTACCGCCCGGAGGACGGTCCGGGCAGACAGCTTTGTGGTGGAGATCATAATGTTGAATGACTTCTGTTCGATTTCTTCCTGCACTGCCATCACCTCCCATGCAGCAGGATGCTTTTAGCGGTCATACTCTGCCGGAGGCTTGGTGCGGGGCTTTTCTGCGGGAGGTTCATCCGGCACCGGCAGCACCAGCAGACGGTTGCCCAACTTCAGAAAGGCTTCCGGCTGATGAAAAAGCTGCTCATACTTCTGCGCCATCTCCGGGGTCAGGGATGCAAAATCCTCCTCGCCCAGACCCACCACGAGAAAGTCTCCGGCAACGGCATCATACATTTCTCCGTTTTCATCCCGAAGGGCACGGTTCAGGGGCAGTCCCATGAGCTTGCCGTCATCGTTATAAACGATGGCAACCGGGTCGGCAAAGGGATAGCTTGCGCCGATGGAACCGCCCACCGCCTGCTGCAAAGCCTTCAGGTCGTTATCAATCTCGACCTGCTGTGGATACTGTCCCGGTGCAATTTTCAGCACGGACAGGGTGTTTTCATTCTGTTCCATTCACACCTCAGTCGATGCAGATGCAGGTCAGCTTCTGCCCATCTGCCATCAGGGTGGTGCTGTGGCTTTCCAGATAGGTCTGAAAGCGGTAAATATCCTCCACCGTCAGGGATACGATGGTGCTGTGCCCATCGGTGCGGTAGAAGATGACCGGACCGGTCAGGTACCGCTTGCCTGCCAGCTTGAGGACCTGCGCCGGATTGTAGCTGATAAACAGCGGCGCGCCCTTCACGGTGATCAGAGCATCGTCCTCGTCAAAACAAGGCAGAACGGAAGGGGCATCCTCCTCCATGATAATGGTCAGCTCCATGTCCGGGCCGATAGCGGCAAGGTACACATCCCTGCCTGCTGCCTCGGTCAAACAGGATGCCGCCTGCTTCAGCATGGTCAGGATGTTCACATCCACCGTGATCTGCGGAGCATGGGGTGCGGAGTGAAAAGGAATCGTATTGTTCATAGGCGTTACCTCCAAGTTTTTGCAAACAAAAAAGACCCCATGGGGTCTTACTTTACGGTCAGCGCTCGTTGCGGCGCTGCTGTTTTTTCTGCCACGCATCCAAAAGCTGGATGATCTTCTCCTCCATTTGCTTTGGGGTGTAGCTGCGGGGGAAATACTTCCGCAGGGTCTCGTTTTTGATGGTCACGGTGTCTTTCTCGCTCTTTTTCTCCTGCCCCATCACATCGAAGGCTTTTTCGTAGCTGAACTCTCCCTGCTGTGCCATTTTTTTCAGTTGCTGCGCTTGGGAAAGGGACGGTGCATTCTGGGTGTCCTCCATGGCTTCTAAAAAATCCCGCTGTTGGCTTTCGTCCAGATAGGACAGCTCCACAGCGGGATTAAAGGAAATTTTCTTTTCGTCTACCATGTCCAGCAGTTCGGGAACAAGGTTTGTCAGGCGGATGAAACGCTGGATTTGATTGCGGCTTTCACCAAGTTCTTCGGCCATGATTTGGTCGGAACGTTTTTGTGTCCCAATTTGGGACACATTTTCTTTTGACGTTCTACCGCTAGTTCTTCGCATGGCATCCAGTTTCATCTTGTACGCCAAGGCCCGTTCACTGGGCAGGATGTGTTCACGCTGAAGGTTGGAATCCACCATCAATATCACAGCAGCATCGTCCGACATCTGCCGCACAATGACCGGCAGGGTATCCAGCCCGGCAAGTTTAGCTGCATACTGACGGCGGTGCCCGGAGATGATCTCGTAGCCGTTACCGTCCGGGCGGGGGCGGGCGATCAGCGGAGCCAGCACCCCGTACTGTGCGATGCTTTCCACCGTCCGGGTCATGGCTTCATCGTCCAGCACCTTGAAGGGGTGGTTGGTGAAGGGGTGCAGCGCATCAATGGGAATCTGCTGCACCTGTTCCCGCTGTTCCTCCTGTCGGTTTTCCTCGGTGGAAAACAGGTCATCTAGCCCTTTCAGAGCTAAGTTTCCGCTGTCGATCGGCATCTGCCAGCACCTCCTTTGCAAGAGATTGGTAGGCTTCTGCCACCTTGCCTTTGGGGTCATGCTGGAGAATGCTCTTGCCTGCCGCACTGGTTTCTGCTGCACGGACGGAGCGAGGGATGGTCTGTTCAAACACCTTCAGGTGCTTTCCGTATGCCTGCCGGATCAGATTGCTGATCTGCTTTCCATAATTGGTGCGGCTGTCGGTCATGGTCAGCAAGATGCCCTCGATTTTCAGCTTCGGGTTGATTTGCCGCCGGACTTTCTGCACCGTCTGCAAAAGCTGTTCCAGACCTTTAGCCGAAAGATACTGCGCCTGCACCGGAATCAGGGCAGCGTCTGCCGCCGCTAGTGCGTTGATCGTCAGCATCCCCAGCGAGGGCATACAGTCCAGCAGAATAAAATCGTACTCTCGCTTGGCACTGTCCAGCACCTGTTTCAGCATCTTTTCCCGGTTCATGCTGTTCACAAGGGCAACTTCCAGTCCAGCCAGTTCAATGTTTGCCGGAATCAGATCAACGCCCTCTGCATGGTGCAGAACGCCCTCTCCGGGATGGATGGGCTGGTCGTTCATGGCTTTTGCCATCAGGGTGGAAAGAGTGGTGGGCAGTTCGTCCGGCTGTTTCCAGCCCATGCTGATGGTCAAAGACCCCTGTGGGTCAGTGTCCACCAACAGGACTTTTTTGCCCTCCATTGCCAGCCCGACGCCTAAGTTCTCGCAGGTGGTGCTTTTCCCCACACCACCTTTTTGATTGGTGACTGCGATAATCGTAGCTTTCTTTGCGATAACATCACCCCGCTTTCGGTGAACCGCGCGCAAAGTCGTGGTTCGTTTTGTTCTGATAGTAGAGGTTCATGGTGGTGGGCGCATTGTAGAGCATCGCCAGCAGATACTGCTTCATGTTCCGCACCGGGGCGGTGTTTTCTGCCAGAGAATCCAGCACAAAACGGATGTGGTCAGCGTTCAGCTTTTTCAGCCGACTGCGTACCACCTCGGCAGGTTTGTCATCTCCGGCGATCCGCAACATCTTGCGTTTGGTGGAACAGGTATCCACAAGCAGGTCTACGATCTGGTAGATAGTATCCTCATCATCCGGGCAGAGCCGAAGCAGGAGGTCTACCTCCAATGCCTGATAAAAATAATCCTCAAGCTGCTCCCGGATGCCCCCGGAACAGATAGGGTCAGGATCGTTCCACTCTGTTTTATTCTTATCAGTCTTATTTGCTTGCGGTTTTGGCTGTTCCAGAGTTGCGCTTTCGGCAGCGCCTGAATTGCCGTTTGGGCAATTCTGTACTTGCGCTTTTGGCAAGCCGGAGGAAAAGTCCTTGACGTAGATCAGGCTGGGTCTGCCCAGACCACGGCGTTTGCGCTCGATGAGGTCGAAGTCCTCCAGTTCCCGGAACAGCTTGACCGCCTTGTGTTCGGCGCAGCAGAGAGATTCCTGCACTTCGCGGACGGTGTAAATGATATACACTCGCCCCCGCTCGTCCAGCCAGCCGTTCTTGACCGACAGGCTCATGCGGTCCAGCAGGATGCCGTACAGTGTCCGGGCATCGGTGGAGAGTTGTCGGAAGCGGCAGTCATGGAACAGTGCCTTGGGGATGCGGAAATAGGAGAACAATTCGCCCGACTGACCATAGAAGTAGTCTAGCGTCATTTGGTGTGACCTCGGATTTTCAACTGCGAGTGCTTGTTCATGTGGAAAACCTCCTCCCTGATTTCTGCAAAAGAAAAAGCCCACCTTCAATTTTGAAAGTGAGCTATGTAAATCGAAAATGGTAACAGTAAGTGTCGAGTTTCGTACCCAAAAATTCTTGGGTACGGTTCTGGGTACAAAGAGCCGTTTTAGAGACTAAAAGACACCAAAAGTTACGTCAAAGTACACAAAGGCACTTTCATAGAATTATCAGATAGTCACAAGATTTCACAAGAAAAACGGGATTTCAAAATTAGCGACGTTCTCATAACCGCTTGGTCCCGGGTTCAAGTCCTGGCTGGCCCATAGAAAAAAGCACGAGATTTTGCTCTCGTGCTTTTCTTTTTGCATGAATAGGCGCTTTACTTGTACAATTCTTTGCTCATCTGTTTGCGAATCTCTTTGCGCCGCGTGTCATAAACCTGCGTGTAGATTGCAAGGGTCGCACTGGGCTGTGCGTGTCCGGCTTCTGCGGCCACCGTTGCCACACCGATATTGGGATTGGACAGCAGGATGCTCACGAAGGTGTGCCGGAACATATGCGGATGGATTTTCTCGATTAGGGGTACATATCACAGAGCACATGATACGCTGGCCGTTTTTGTTTGCCCCCATTGCGGCAGATCCTGCTTTCTGCCGCAAATTGCATCAGATCCCGCCGTTTGCTCAATGAGTATTTCCCGCCGTCCCGTTATACTGGGAGGGAAATGGAATTAAACGATGGAGGAACAGACCATGAAATACGGTGTCATCGATGTGGGTGGCGGCCTGCGGGGCATTTACGGCGCTGGCGTGCTGGACCGCTGCCTGGAGGAGGACCTCCGCTTCGATCTCTGCATCGGCGTTTCGGCGGGCAGCGCCAATATGACGTCCTATCTGGCAGGCCAGCATGGGCGGAACAAGCCCTTTTACGATGAATACTCCTTCCGCAGGGAGTACATGAGCGTGCACAACCTCATCCGCAAGCACTCCTATCTCGATCTGGGCTATGTCTACGGCACCCTCAGCAATGCAGGCGGCGAGAATCCGCTGGATTACGCGGCGCTTGCCCGCAGCCCGGCAGAGCTCTGCGTGGTGGCCGCTAATGCACAGAACGGCGAGGCGCAGTATTTCACCAAGGCAGACCTCCACCCGGACGACTACCGCATCCTCATGGCGTCCTGCTGCATCCCGGTCATCGACCAGCCCTGCGTCATCGACGGCGTGCCTTATTTTGATGGCGGCCTGGCCGACCCCGTCCCGCTGGAATGGGCCTTTGCCCACGGCTGCGACCGGGTGGCTCTCATCCTGACCAAGCCCATCGGGCTGGTGAGTAGTAATGCCCGGGACGAGCATCTGGCACACCTGCTGCAGTCGCATTACCCCGCTGCAGCCGAGGGGCTGCGCCGCCGGGCATGGCGGTACAACACGGCTGTCCAGCGGGCGCGGGAGCTGGAGCGACAGGGCCTTGTCTGCATCATCGCCCCGGACAGCACCGAGGGAATGTCCACCCTGACCAAGAACCGCGACGGCCTTGAAAAAATGTACGCCAAAGGCAAACAGGACGCCGAAGCGCTGGTGCGGTGGATGCAAAACACCAAACAAGATGAATCGGTGGGCACCTAGAGATGAAACCCGTTCACTTTCCTTGACAATATCCGCCCCGGACATTATAATATGATATGTACATACAGACAAAGGAGCCTGGAGCGGTATCGCTCTGGGCTTTTTGCATTTTGTTGTTCTGCTGCGGACAGATAGAGGGGGTCCGCAGCAGAGGATAGGAAACATCCGTCGGCCCGCCGCAGCGGAAACGTGTCCGCCGGGCAGGGTAAAAATGGAAAAGGGGCGTTTCAGTAGGAATGTCAAAAAGTGTCGGATGCAGTTCATGACAAACAAAAGGCATCTGCAGCGGTTTCGGTCAACGAAACAGCGCCGCAGATGCCTTTCTCATTTTGTTCTTATCTGCACCACTTGGCAAACTCTTCGTCGGTGCACTTGACATAGTGGCTGCCACTCACAAGGTGATCGGTGCCCTTATTGTAGTCGATGCCGGAAGTGGCGTAGTCGTAGGTCTCAGCCACACGGCGTTTTTCCACCACCGGGTTCGGCAGCGGGATGGCCGACAGCAGGCTGCGGGTGTAGGGGTGGATGGGGTTCTCGAAGATCTCTTCGGTGGTACCCGTCTCCAGCAGGTGGCCCAGATGCAGCACGCCGATGCGGTCCGAAATGTACTTGACCATGGAAAGGTCATGCGCAATGAACAGGTAGGCCGTGCCGGTCTCCTGCTGGATATCCTTCATCAGGTTGACCACCTGTGCCTGAATGGACACGTCCAGCGCCGAGATGCACTCATCTGCGATGATGAGCTTGGGGTTCATGATGAGGGCGCGGGCAATGCCCACGCGCTGGCGCTGGCCGCCAGAGAACTGGTGGGGATAGCGCTCGGCATGTTCAGGCGCAAGGCCCACCTTGGCCAGAATTTTCTCCACCTTTTCGCGGCGCTCTTCGCGGGTCTTGTACATGTGGTGGATGTCCAGACCCTCGCCGATGATATCCTCCACCTTTTTGCGGGGGTTCAGGGACGCCATGGGGTCCTGAAAGATCATCTGCATCTGGGTGCGCAGGGTGTTGTTCTGGCTGTGGTTCAGCCTGCCGCTGATATCCTGCCCCTCAAAGGTGATCTTGCCGGCAGTGGGGTCATACAGGCGGATGACGCTGCGGCCGATGGTGGACTTGCCGGAACCGGACTCGCCCACCAGACCATAGGTCTCGCCGGGATAGATCTCAAAGCTGACATTGTCCACAGCCTTGACGGTATAGCTCTTGCTCACGCGGAAATACTGCTTCAGGCCCTCGACCTTCAGCAGCGGAGCAGCATTCTGTCCTGCCATTTATTCCGCCTCCTTGATCTTTTCTGCCTCGGCACGCATGCGGGCAATGCGCTGAGCAAGCTCAGGCGGCATGTCCACCTTGGGTGCGCGGGGGTCCAGCAGCCATGTAGCTGCATAGTGGGTGTCGCTGATCTTGAACATGGGCGGGTCCACTTCGTCGTCGATGTTCAGGGCAAAATGGTTGCGCGGCGCAAAGGCATCGCCCTGCTTCTCATGCAGCAGGTTCGGCGGCGAACCCGGAATGGTGTACAGACGGTCGTCTGCGGTGTCCAGATCGGGCATGGCGGAAAGCAGGCCCCATGTGTAGGGGTGGCGCGGCTCGTAGAAGATCTCGTCGATGGTGCCGGTCTCCACGATCTTGCCCGCATACATCACGTCCACATAATCGGCCACCTTTGCCACAACGCCCAGATCATGGGTGATGTAAATGACCGAGATGCCGCGCTCACGCTGGATGCTGCGGATCAGCTCCAGGATCTTGGCCTGAATGGTCACATCCAGTGCCGTGGTGGGCTCGTCACAGATCAGCAGGTCGGGGTCGCAGGCCAGTGCAATGGCAATGACCACGCGCTGGCGCATACCGCCGGACAGCTGGTGCGGGTAGCTCTTCATGCGCTTTTCGGCATCGGTGATGCCCACCTCTTCCAGCAGCTGGACAGCCTTTTTGTAGGCGGCATCCTTGGGCATCTTGTAGTGCCACAGCATGCCCTCCATGATCTGCTTGCCGATGGGCATGGTGGGGTCAAGGCTGGTCATGGGGTCCTGAAACACCATGGCGATGCGCTTGCCGTTGATGTGGCGGCGGATCCACTTTTTGTCCTTCTGCAGCAGGTCCACCGTCTCGGGGCTGCCGTCGGCGTGATGGTAGCTGAACTGGATGGAGCCGCTGTTCACAATGGCGTTCTGTGCCAGAATGCCCATGGCGGCCTTCATGGTAACGGACTTGCCGGAACCGGATTCGCCCACCAGCGCCACCGTTTCGCCCTTGTACAGGTCGATGTTCACGCCGCGGATGGCGTGCACCGGGCCTGCGGTGGTCTTAAAGGTGATATCAAGGTCTCGCACCGACAAGACCTGTTCTTTTTTCTTTTCAGGCATGGGGTGTTCCTCCTTACATACTCTTCATCTTGGGGTCCAGAGCCTCGCGCAGGCCGTCGGCCACGAGGTTGAAGCTCATCATCAGCAGACTCATGACCACCATCGGCGGGATGATCTGATAAGGATGGGTGGTAAAGCTGTTGTACAGCTCGCTGATCAGAGAACCCAGCGAGCACTGCGGCACCGGGATGCCCAGACCCACAAAGGACAGGAATGCCTCGGTGAAAATTGCGGTGGGGATGCTGAACATGACCTGCGTGATGATGGGTCCGATGATGTTGGGCAGCACTTCCTTGAAGATGATGAAGAAGCTGCCTGCACCCAGCGTGCGGGAAGCCAGCACGAACTCCTGATCCTTCAGCTTGAGCATCTCAGCGCGGGCAATGCGGCTCATGCCCACCCACTCGGTGAGCATCAGAGCAAAGATAATGGTGATCATGCCGGGCTTGAGCACCAGCAGAAGCAGCGTGACGATCACCAGACGGGGGATGCCGTTGGCAACTTCCAGAAAACGCTGCATCATCATATCCACCTTGCCGCCAAAGTAGCCGGAGATCAGGCCGTAGCTCATGCCGATGACCATATCAATGATGGCGGCGGCAACCGCGATGATCAGCGAGACGCGGGCACCCTCCCAGGTGCGGGTCCAGATATCGCGGCCATAGGTGTCGCTGCCGAACCAGTAGTAGACATCCTCCTTGCCCTTTTCCACATAGGCATTGACCGTCTTGGAACCGGTGGTGGTGCTCATTTTTTCGTCACCGTTGAAGATGCCGAAGTTTTCCAGCACCTGCACGCGGGGCGCAAAGTTTTTCTGGCTCAGTTCCTGACCGGAGTAGGTATACTCGTTCATGCCGGGGCCAAATGCCGCCAGCAGCACGATAAAGACCACGAGGATCAGGCCGAGCACCGCGCTCTTTTTGCGGAAGAAGCGCACCCGCACATCCTTCCAGAAGCTCTGTGCGGCAAAGTTCGAGTCCATTGCGATCTCTGCGTCGTTATGCTTGAGCGCAAAGTCCTTCTCGTTGAAGGTATGCTCGGAATACATGGTATCCACTGCGCTGACGATGGCATCAGCCGTGGCTTCGCCGCCCAGGCGAATCGCTTTTTCTGCCATATCAGTTGTCCCCCTTTGCCAAGCGGATGCGCGGGTCGATGATGCCGTACAGCAGGTCAACGACCAGCATGATGCCAATGTACATGGCACTGTAGATGAAGCTCAAACTGATGACCACATTGTAGTCGTTGGACTGGATGGCCGTCACCAGCAGGCTGCCCACACCGGGAATGGCGAAGATCTTCTCCACCACCAGCGAGCCGGTCATCAGGTCCACGATCAGCGGGGCCAGCACGGTGATAATGGGGATCAGCGCATTGCGCAGCGCGTGGCGGAAGATCAGCGCCGGGCCGGAAATGCCCTTGCTCTCGGCCAGCAGCATATAATCGGAGTCCAGAACTTCGATCATTTCACTGCGGGTAAAGCGGGCAATGGAAGCCATGGTGAACATGGACAGCGAGATGCTGGGCAGCACACTGGAGCCGAACACATCCTTTGCGGAAAACAGCATGGGGAACCACTTGAGCTTGAAGCCAAAGGTATAGCTCAGGGCCAGTGCGATCACGTAAGACGGCACCGACACGCCGATGACCGAGATGATGGTGGCCAGCGTGTCGAAGATGGTGTCCCGCTTGAGGGCTGCAATGATGCCGAGGACAAGGCCCACGATGGCACCCAGTGTGACAGCCATGCCGCCCACACGGATGGAAATGGGCAGACGGGACTGGATCAGCTGGGAGATGGGCGTGTTCTTGGAGATATTGTAGCTGACGCCGAAGTCACCGCGCAGCATGTTGGTCACATAGCGGAAGAACTGTACATAGATGGGCTGATCCAGACCGTACTTTGCGTACAGGGATGCGCGCATTTCCGGCGTCAGCTTTTCATCGTTGAAGGGCGAACCGGGCATCAGCTGCATGAGGATGAACAACACCAGCAGGATGGCCAGCAGCGTAAACAACGAAGTGATGATACGCTTGAGCGTGTATTTTTTCACGTTGGGTAGACCCCCTTAAAGTTTCTCTTCTCCGCCCCGCACGGGGCAGAACGGCTCCCGCCTGCCGCGGTCAGCCGTGCACCGCACGCGGACAGTGCAAAAGCCAAAAAGTCGCACAGCGGCATTTTCGCTGCCACTGTGCGGCATTTCAGTTCTCGATCAGGATCAGACGCTCTTCTTTGCGTCCTTGTAGACGCGGTTCAGAGCAACCGGGTGGAAGTCCACGCCGGTCACGGCAGAAGAGATCATCTCGGCGTTGCACTGACCATACAGCGGGAAGATGGCGGCCTGCTCCAGCACGATGGACTCAGCGTCATACATGGCTTCCCAGCGGCCCTCGGGATCGGTGCACAGATCACCGGTGGTGCACTCTGCGATGATGGCATCGTAGTCAGCGTCGCTCCACAGACCGTAGTTGTTGGAGTTGCCGGTGACCCACATGCCCAGATAGGTCATGGGATCGGCGTAGTCGGGGCCCCAGCGGGTCAGGCCGATCTCAAAGTTGCCGTCCTGCATATCCTGCACGCGCTGCTTCTTGGGCTCTACCTTCAGCTCCAGAGTGAAGCCGGGCAGGGTGGTCTGCAGCTGCTCCTGAACGACCTGAGCGACCTTCTGGGGAGCATCGTCGGCATCGACGACCATGGTGAAGGAGAAGGAATCCTTGCCCAGCTCAGCCTTGGCCTGCTCGTAGTACTCTGCAGCCTTGTCGGGATCGTATGCGCAGAACTCTGCAAACTTGGTCTGGTCGGCGCTGAAATCGCTGCCGTCCGGGCCGGTGGCGAACTGTGCGGGCACTGCGGTGTAGGCGGGAGAAGAGCCGTCCTTCAGCACGTCATTGGTGATGGAATCACGATCCAGTGCAAAGGTGATGGCACGGCGCAGGTTCAGGTTTGCCAGCTCCGGCACAGCGTCCATGTTGGGGCTGATATACCACAGGTAGCCGGCGCCCACGCTGGTGAACTCGGGGTCGTCCTTGACCTGCTCCACCTGCTCACCGTTCAGCAGGGTGATATCCAGATCGCCGTTCTGATAGCTCATCAGAGCCTGCTGGCTGTCCTTGATGACCTGATAGTTCAGGCCGTCCAGAGCAATGCGGTCAGCATCGTAGTAGTCGGCGTTCTTCACCAGCTCAAAAGCGGTGGCGGCCGGCTCATAGCTGGTCAGCACGAATGCACCGTTGGACAGCACGGTGTCTGCGCTGGTGCCGTAGGTATCGCCGCAGCTCTCAAAGAACTTCTGGTTCATGGGGTAGAAGGTGGGGAAGTACATCAGGCTCAGGAAGTAGCTGACCGGAACATTCAGTTCCACCTTCAGGGTCTTGTCGTCCACAGCGGTGATGCCCAGATCGGTGACAGGCTTGCTGCCTGCAATGATGTCGGCGGCGTTGACCACCTGACCGATATCGCTCAGCATGTAGGCATACTCGGATGCGTTTGCGGGGTCAACAGCACGCTGCCAGCCAAACACGAAGTCTGCTGCGGTAACGGCATCGCCATTGGACCACTTTGCATCCTTCAGGTGGAAGGTGTAGGTCTTGCCGTCCTCGCTCAGCTCATAGCTCTCTGCCAGAGCCTCCACGGCTGCACCGTTCGAATCCATCTGCATCAGGCCGTCGGTGTAGTTAGCGATGACCTCAAAGGAGGTGCCGTCGGTAGCCAGCTGGGGGTCCAGAGACTGGACTTCGGTCTCCAGCATGACGTTCAGCACACCGCCCTCAGCAGAGGCGGCTGCACCAGAAGCAGCGGTGGAGCCGGAAGCAGCGGTGCTGGAAGAGCCGCCGCAGGCAGTCAGAGCCAGTGCAGCAGCCGATACGCCTGCAGCAGCCAGGAAGCTGCGGCGAGAAATACGACGATCGAATTTCATATTTTTTCCCTCTCTCTCATGCCTCATTGCTTTATTGTGGTAAAGCAGTAAGTTCTAAAAAATGCACAAAGGTTTTTATACTCCTCCTCCGGAGCCTTGCACACCTTTGTGCGATATCCGCATTATACGCTGTTCCGCCTAAAAAAGAAAGGCTTCCGGCTGTTTTTCTGTGCTTTGACCAATGGTCAGTGAAAAATATGTTTTTATTTTTGTGCAGATTTGAAGATGTAGTGTATCCCCGGAAAATACAGTTTCATGAAAACATGAGTTTTTTGTGTTTTTAAGGAAAACAGATGAAGAGATTTCACCTGCGTATTTTCATTTTTCGTGCATAAGTCGTACTTTCAACCTGTTTTTTTGTGCACATACCAGACACAAAAAATCCCTGCTGAAAACGCACCGTTCTCAGCAGGGAAACACCGTTTTTTCGGTTTTTAGGCAAACAGCGCCACCACATAGGTCTCGCCGCCGTACTGGATGAACACGGCGCCCATCCGGCTGCAGCCTGCCGCGCAGCGGCTCAGGCTCCGGGCAGCCTGACCGGCAGCCGGTGCATACAGGTAGCCGGTAAAGGCCCGGCTCTGGTTATCCAGCACAAGGCCGATGGTCACGCTGCTGGGGATATTGACCCAGATGTTGGAGGATATGCTGGAATGATCGATAAAATCATTCAGGTTCGTATCCGTCATGTTGCCGGAGTCCGCTGTCAGCTCCACCTTGCGGGCAAGCAGCCCGGACTGGGTGCCCAGCTGTCCGGGTTCTTCCACCAGCCATTCTGCCAGACGGCTGGCCGCAGCTTCCAGCTCTGTGCTGTAGGCAAGACCGGTGTCGATCTCCTTCATCAGGGCCGCAGCCTGTTCCGTATCCTCGTGCACCGTACCGGCCAGCACGCTGCTGCACCCGGCCAGCACAGCCAGCGCCAGTGCCGCCGCCATAAGTGCCGTCAGGATCATCCTTGTGTGTTTCATGCGGTGGTCTCCCCTTTCGAGCTGTTTTTCTCCATGATACCCTTTTTGCAGCCGGATCGCAAGTGCTTTCCGCAGCAAAAAGGGCCGCTGCACCCAATCGTACAGCGGCCCTCTGATCCCAAATCTTTATTTTGCGTATTCCACAGCGCGGCTCTCGCGGATGACGTTGACCTTGATCTGGCCGGGGTAATCCAGCGTATCCTCGATCTTCTTGGCAATGGAGCGTGCCAGCAGGATCACCTGATCGTCGCTGATGACGTCAGGCTTTACCATGATGCGCACTTCGCGGCCTGCCTGCACGGCAAAGGCCTGCTCCACGCCCTCAAAGCTGGAAGAGATCTCCTCCAGATTTTCCAGACGCTTGACGTAGCTTTCCACATTCTCGCGGCGGGCACCCGGGCGTGCAGCGCTGATGGCGTCGGCAGCCTGAATGATGAAGGCCAGCGGGGTCTTGGGCTCCACGTCGCCGTGGTGGGCCTCAATGGCATGGATGATCTGGGTGTTTTCCTTGTACTTGCGGCAGATATCCACACCGATCTGCACATGGCTGCCCTCGATCTCGTGATCCAGTGCCTTGCCGATATCATGCAGCAGACCGGCACGGCGTGCCATGGTCACGTTCACACCCATTTCGCCTGCCAGCAGGCCGGCCACCCATGCCACCTCCATGCTGTGGGTCAGGGCGTTCTGGCCAAAGCTGGTGCGGTACTTCAGTCGGCCGATCAGCTTGATGAGGTCGGGGTGCAGGCCATGGATACCCAGCTCCATCACGGCACGCTCGCCCTCGCGCTTCATCTGCAGCTCCAGATCGTGGCGGCACTTTTCCACCGTCTCCTCGATGCGGGCGGGGTGGATGCGGCCATCGCCGATCAGTCGTTCCAGCGTCATGCGGGCGACCTCGCGGCGGGTCTGGTCGAAGGAGGACAGGGGGATGGCCTCCGGGGTATCGTCGATGATCAGGTCTACACCGGTAGCCGTTTCCAGCGCACGGATGTTGCGGCCCTCGCGGCCGATGATGCGGCCCTTCATTTCGTCGCTGGGCAGCGGCACCACGCTGACGGTGGTCTCGCTGCAGTGGTCGGCAGCGCAGCGGCTGACGGCCTGACCGATCAGATTGCGTGCAATGTTGTCGCAGTTTTCCTTCAGGTCGGTCTCATAGGCGGCAACGCGCACTGCCTTTTCGTGGGTCAGCTCCTCGTCCACCTTGTGCAGCAGCACTTCGCGGGCATCCTCCTGGCTCAGACCGGCCAGCGTTTCCAGCCGCTCCATCTCCTTGGCACGCAGGGCGTCGATCTCCGCCAGACGCTCTTCAGCCTCAGCGGAACGCTTTTTCAGCTCTTCTTCCTTGCGTTCCAGCGCCTCGGTCTTGCGGTCGAGGGCGGTCTCCTTCTGGTCGATGCGGTTCTCCTGACGGCTGATCTCCGCACGGCGCTGTTTGATCTCCTTATCGGCTTCTGCCTTCTGGGCATCCACCTCGGCCTTCAGCTTGAAGGCCTCGTCCTTTGCTTCCAGAACCGCTTCCTTGCGCTTCTGTTCTGCGGTCTTGATCGCTTCGTTCACCAGACGGGTGGCCTCGGCTTCCGCGCTGCCGATCTGGGCTTCGGCGGTCTTTTTACGGTTGTTGTAACCAATAAAATAGCCTGCACCGATGCCCGCAGCAAGCGCGACGATCAAGATCACGATCCAGATGATCGTGGACATCGCATTTCACTCTCCTTTGTTAAAATTCAAAATTCTGAATCATAAGCAGGAGACGCTGTAGGGCAGGTGTAGGCTGCAAACATTTTTTATAAGTGAGCTTTCAATGCAAAAAGTGGCAACAAGACCACACGCACGGCAAATGCCGCACGGACAGGCTGCAAGCTTTTCTATCTACGGTTCTATCTTATATAAAAACAGGCAGGCTCTGCCTGTAAGGGACACGGGTCACGGGAACGACCTGCACACAGCGTCTTTTATTCCATACTACTATTTATATTACGAAACAATCGTGCGATTGTCAAGGGAGAAAGGCCTCCTGCAGCATCATTTTATGCAAAAAAACAGGGCGGCATCCGCTGCGGAGCACCGTCCCTGTTCTATTTTATTCCAGATACATCCTGCGCAGGCGCATCAGGCGCGCCGGGGTCAGGCCGTACTCTGCCTCCAGATAGTTCTCCGCGCTGCCAAACTGGCTGCGGATCGTATCCAGCACAAAGGGGGCTGCTTCCGGGCTGACGCCCGCCATCCTGTAGTAATGATTTCTGCAGGATGGGTCTGCCGCGATCTCATCGGCATGCTCCTGCATCACAGCTTCGATCTCTGCCCTGCGGCAGACATTGGTCTGCGCGTAATCGGCACAAATGGTCTCGTCGGACGCTCCCAGTGCCAGCAGGATCAGCATGGCCGCCACGCCGGTGCGGTCCTTGCCCGCCGAGCAGTGGAACAGGATGGGGGTCTCACCCGCTTCCAGTGCGCGGAACAGCTCCTTGAACGCCTTGTTGCCGGTCAGCATCCGGCGGTACAGCACCCGCGGCACATCGTACCCTTCCGGAGCCGAAGCCATCAGCCTGTCGATGTCGCCGGGGGCAAAGGCGATCTCGTGCCCGTCTTCTGCGCACAGGCCGCAGATCTGCACAAGTCTTGCGCCGTCCGGCACATAGTCCGGTTCTTTTTTTGCCTCTTCGACGCTGCGCAGATCAAGGATCAGGCGCAGGCCCAGCGCGTCCAGCTTCGCGCGGTCAGCCTCCCCGGTGAGCTTGCAGGTGGGGATGCCGCGCCAGATCTGGCCCCACTTCACATGCTTGCCCTCGTCGGCTTCATAGCCGCCCAGCTCCCGGAAGTTGGTGCCGCCGGCAAAGTCCAGCTGGGTGCCGGGCACCGGGTGGGCCGGTGCAGCCTTTGCCGCAGCGCTGGACAGCACCGGGAAATTGTAGAACGGCTTTGCGGGCCGTCCGCGGCGGGGCGGCAGGCTGGCCGAACCGCCCAGCATCTCCATCAGGTAGCCGCGCAGCAGGTCGATGTAGGCAGAGGAATGATCCCGCCGCTGCACCAGAGAGACGCACAGCGGGGGCAGGTCTTCCAGCAGCACATCCCGCACGCGGTCCAGCTCCCGCCGGGCACCCGGCTCGTAGCGGGTCAGGCAGGTGCACAGCTGCTCCTGCACAAGATAATAGGCCTGATAGAAGCTGGGGCCGATCTCCGCATTCGGCGCAAAGCCCGCCCGGGCGCAGGCCGACCACAGCGGGCTGAACAGATCCTGCCGCAGGCTGGGCAGCAGCACCCGCTGACCCCGCAGCTCTGCCAGCGGGATGCTCTCCTTATCCCAGAACGCGTGCCCCCGGGGCACCAGCAGACAGGCGGGGTCTGCCCGCAGGGTGGTGCGGGCCAGCACCGGCGCAGCGCAGCCCAGATCGATGACCAGACCTGCGTCCAGCTCCCCCTGCTCCACATCGTCCGCCACCGCATCGTTGTCCATCATGCGGAAGCGCATCTCCACATGGGGGTACTGCTGGCGGAACTTGTCCAGCTGGGTCTCCAGCCCGGGCAGGTAGTCCGGCACCAGCGACACGCTGATGCCGATGCGCACCGGCTGTGCCGACTGGATCTCGGCCCGCAGGGATGCCTGCATCTGCTGGAACTGCTCCACCACCGGCGCGGCATGGCGCTGCAGGCTCATGCCGCGGTCGGTAAGGGTGAGCTTGTGGTGGGCGCTGAGGAACAGCGGCCCGCACAGCTCGGCTTCCAGCGCAGAGATGCTCTGCCGCAGTGCCTGCCGTGACAAAAACAGCCGCTGTGCCGCGCGGCTGTAATTCATTTCATCGCACAATACCAGAAAGTAGTGCAGCTGGCGGATATCCATGGTTTCCTCCCTGAGAAAAGTATCGTATAAAGAATACCGCCTTTTTACGCGATTGTAAAGCCGTTGGCAGCAAAAAACTGCCGCACGGCATTGCACCGTGCGGCAGTCAGAGCGCGGAACGATCAGATCAGGCTCAGAGCTTCCTCATCGCCCACCAGCGTGAAGTCCGGATGCATCTGCAGGATGCTTGCGGGCACCTCCGGAGTGACGGGGCCAAAGAATGCCTTCTTGATGATCTCGGCCTTGCCCTTGCCGTTGGCCACCATGAGCACCTTGCGTGCCTGCATGATGGTCTTGATGCCCATGGTATAGGCCTGCTTGGGCACCAGATCCACATTGCCGTCAAAGAAGCGCTTGTTGGCCTCGATGGTCTCGGCGGTCAGGTCCACACAGTGGGTCTCCAGCTCAAAGGCTTCGCCCGGCTCGTTGAAGCCGATGTGGCCGTCGTGGCCGATGCCCAGCAGCTGCAGGTCGATGCCGCCCACAGCGTGGATGATCTGGTTGTACTTTGCGCAGGCGTCCTCTGCATCGGGGTTGGTGCCGTCCGGCAGGTTGATCTTTGCAGGGTCGATGTTCACCTTATCGAACAGATTCTTGTGCATGAAGCTCCAGTAGCTTTCCGGGTGCTCCTTGGGCAGGCCGCGGTACTCGTCCAGATTGACGGTGGTCACCTCAGAAAAATCGATGTCGCCCTTGTTGTACCAGTCCACCAGCTGTGCATACGCGCCCACGGGGGTGCCGCCGGTCGCCAGCCCCAGCACACAGTTGGGCTTCATAATGACCTGTGCCGAAATGATATTGGCTGCCTTGCGGGACATATCCGCATAATCCTTTGCACGAATGATCTTCATCACAAACGACCTCACTTATCATCTTTTTTTCCGCTCTGCACGGACTGCGCAGAGCACTTCTGCGTTTAGTTTATCACATTTCGCAGACAAGCGCCAGTCATCCCGGCCATCTTTTCGGCGTGTTTGCACAAAAAGATGCAAAGTTTCACCCTTTGGGCCGACATTTCCGGTCACGAACGCGCAAAAACGCCGCCGGACGTTTCCACATCGGCGGCGCTACATGTTGAAAGATCAGTTTCCGCTGCACAGGCCGCAGGCGGCACAGGCGGCGGGGGTGGCGGCACAGCCGCCAAGGGCGGTCTCGCGCAGCTCGGCAGGCAGGCGCTTGCCCACGGCGTACATGGCGTCCAGCATCTGGTCGAAGGGGATCAGCTGGCGGATGCCGCTCAGGGACAGTTCCGCTGCAATAAGGGCGTTGGCCACACCGGCAGCGTTGCGGTTCTGGCAGGGGTACTCCACCAGCCCGCCTACGGGGTCGCACACAAGGCCCAGCATGTTCATCAGCACGGTGGAAGCCGCGTCCAGACACTGCTGCGGGTCGCCGCCCATCAGCTCCACGGCGGCAGAAGCAGCCATGGCGGACGCAATGCCCACCTCGGCCTGACAGCCGCCCACGGCACCGGCCACGGTGGCGTTGCGCATGGCAAGATAGCCCACGGCACCGGCGTTGAACAGGGCATCCACGATGCGCTGGTCGGAGATGCGGTAGCACTCCTGCAGCGCCAGCATCATGCCCGGCACCACGCCTGCAGAGCCTGCGGTGGGTGCAGCCACGATCAGGCCCATGGAAGCGTTCACTTCCAGCACGGCCATGGCGTAGGTCATGGCCTTCTGCAGCACGTCGCCGCAGATGTTTTTCTTCTTATTATAATGTGTTTCCAGCTTTTTGGCCTCGCCGCCAATGAGCCCGCCCATGGATTTGATGGGCTTTTTCAGCGGCTGGGTGGCAGAAGCGCGCATGATCTCCCATGCCTTTGCCATGCGGTGATCCACAGCATCCCGGGGCACTTCGCCCAGAATGCATTCCCGCTGGCGCATCACTTCCGAAATGGGCAGTTGGTTTTCCTCGCACAGGTCCAGCAGCTCCTTGGCGGACTTGAAATCCATGTTCATCGCTCGTCCCTCCTTACGGCTGCACGACCATTACATCGTTGATGTTCGGGTTTGCCAGCAGCAGCTGATCCACACCCTCGGGCAGGCGCTCATCCGACTCCACGATGGTGTAAGCCGTGTGCCCCTTTCCCTCGCGGAACAGGCGCATGAATGCGATATTCACGCCGCGGTCGCTGAGGATCTTTGAGATATGCGCCACCACGCCGGGCTTGTCCTTCTGCACCACGATGAGGGCGTTGTACTCGCCGGTAAAGTCCACCTCCACGCCGTTGATCCGCACGATGCGCACCTTGCCGCCGCCCAGCGATTCACCGCGCACGGTCATTACCTGACCGGCCGCATTCTCCATGCGGATATCCACCGTGTTGGGGTGGATATCGGTCTCCACCTCATTGGGGGTGAAGCTGTAGCCAAGGCCGCGGTCGGTGGCAATGGCAAAGGAATCCCGGATGCGGGTATCATCGGCCGAAAATCCCATGATGCCGCCCAGCAGGGCGCGGTCGGTGCCGTGGCCGTGGTAGGTCTTGGCAAAGGAACCGTAGAGGGTAAAGTCCGCCCGCTTCAGCGGCGGGGCGATCATCTTCTGTGCCAGAAAGGCGATGATCTCCGCGCCTGCGGTGTGGGAGCTGGAAGGGCCGATCATGTTCGGGCCCAGAACATCAAAAACACTGATAAATGCCATGGGGTGTCACTCCTGTCAGGTCAAAAACCGCGCGCCGCGCATCAAACGCTTGCGCTGCTCTTGTTGATGAACTTCTGGTAGATGGTCTCCACGATAACGCCGATGGCGTTGTCGCCGGAGACGTTGCAGGCAGTGCCGAAGGAATCCTGCGTGATGTACAGAGCCACCATGATGGCGCAGATGGGGCCATTGGGGTCACCGGCCTCAGCGCCAAAGATCATGTACAGGAAGGGCAGAGCGGTCATGATGGAGCCGCCGGGAGCACCGGGAGAAGCCACCATGGCAACGCCCAGCGTCATGATGAAGGGCACCACGGTAGCAAGGCTGATGGGCAGCTGGTTCATCAGGCAGACGGCAGTTGCGCAGGCGGTAATGGTGATCATGGAGCCTGCCATGTGGATGTTGGCGCACAGAGGCACCACGAAGTTGCGGATCTGCTCGCTCACGCCGTCAGCCGCAGCGCACTGCAGGTTGACCGGGATGGTGGCTGCAGAGGACTGGGTGCCCAGAGCGGTGGTGTAGCCGGGGATCTGGTTGCGGATCATCTTGAAGGGGCTCTTGTGGCTCACAGCGCCTGCAACGCAGAACTGCAGGAAGATGCAGACCAGATGCATGATGATGACCACCAGGAACACCTTCCACAGGATGCCCAGAATGGCGTAGGTCTTGCCGGACTTGGTCATGTCGATGAATGTACCGCAGACGTACAGGGGCAGCAGCGGGATGATGACGCTGTGCAGCACCTGATCGATGATGCCGGAGAAGTCCTTCATGCCATTATAAAGGGTATCACCGATGGTCTTGCCGCGCAATGTGGACATGCACAGGCCCAGCACGAAGGCCAGCACCACGGCAGACAGGGTGTCCAGCAGCGGAGGGATGGAGATGGAGATGTAGCTGGCCAGAGAGTTGTCAGCCGTGGCGGCGATCTGTTCCAGAGCGCCTTCGCTCATGAAGCTGGGGAACAGGTTTGCGGACACCAGATAGGATGCCGAGCCTGCGATCAGGGTGGAGCCGTAGGCCAGAGCCACCGTGATGAGCAGCAGCTTGCCTGCGCCGCTCTTCAGGTCGGCAATGCCCATGGTGACGTAGGCCACGATCATCAGCGGGATGATGAACTTCAGGAACGAGCTGAAGATGCTGGATGCCGTGACGACGACCCGGCAGAACCACACCGGGAAGAACTGGCCGATGATAATGCCCAGCACGATGGCGATGAGCAGCTTCGGCAGCAGTCCGAGCTTGAATTTTTTCTTTTCCATAAGAATAAAATCCTCCTTTTCCTATTCTGACCTTTGTGCGGCACCTGACAGCGCTCTCTCCGCCGCAGCCCGCACGGCCAGCCTTTCACGAAACGTCAAATTTTTACTTGACGTGTTGACACATTTAGTTTAACATAGACATACGCATGATTCAAATTCATAAAAATAAAGTTATGGTTTAAAAATCTTAATAACAAAGGAGCTTTGCCATGGAAGTGCGCCAGCTGAACACCCTGATCCGTGCCGCCCAGTTCCAAAGCTTTTCCAAGGCAGCGGAAAGTCTGGGCTATTCCCAGTCTGCCGTTACCGTGCAGATCAAGGCGCTGGAAGAAGAGCTGGGCGTGCGCCTGTTCGACCGCATGGGCAAGCGGGTGATCCTGACCGCACAGGGCCAGTGCTTTCTGGAATACGCCAACAGCATTCTGGACGCCATCCACAACGCCCGCCGCGCCCTGAGCGAGGACGCCGAGCTGGAGGGTTGCCTGCACATCGGCACACTGGAATCCCTCTGCTTTTTCCGTCTGCCCGGCCTGATGCATCAGTTCCGGCTGGAGCACCCCAAGGTCAGCCTGCGGGTCACTACCGGCTCCCCGGAAGAGCTCATTGAAAAAATGGAGCGCGGTCAGGTGGACCTGATCTGCATTCTGGACGAGCCCCGCTACTCCAACAGCTGGCACAAATGCAACGAGATCCCGGAAGAGGTGGTGTTTGCGGCATCGCCGGACATCGATCTGGGCCACCCCGGGCCCTACCGGGTGGCAGAGCTTCTGGACAAGCCTTTTTTCCTCACCGAACGCAATGCCAACTACCGCCGCACCTTTGACCGGTTTCTGGCTTCCCGCCAGATCGAGCTGACCCCCAGCCTTGAGATCAGCGATACCTCCTTTATCATCAAGATGCTGGAGCGCTCCTCCGGCATTTCCCTGCTGCCGCGCTTCGCTGTGGCCGAGCCTGCGTCCAGAGGAGATCTGCGCATTCTGGAGGTGTCGGACTTCCGGCTGACCATGTACCGCCAGATGTTCTACCACAAGGATAAATGCTGCACCCGGGAAATGGACGCCTTCATCCAGCTGGCCTCCGGGCCGGACCTTCCGCTTTTATAATACAGATAATACAGAAAGCAGCAGACCCCC
>OCAI01000746.1_pt1 | contig 24679 bp, 23 predicted proteins | sample 1538271 | NCBI WGS metagenome assembly OCAI01 (sample SAMEA2580269, study PRJEB22360) | human gut metagenome | biome: human gut; feature: human-associated habitat; material: faeces | place: Denmark | collected 2008/2010 | reverse complement strand
TCATAACAAGAACACTCCTTTGTGATCCGGTAGCTCTATTATAGTATAGAAAATACAGGAAATCAATAAGAAATCTCTAAAATAGCGACAAATGCGTAATTGACATCTCCATAAAGTAGGTGTATAATCGAATCAAATCCACGAATAACAGCTTTTTGGTGTTGATTCTGGACCGAAATCGTATTTGTTCGGTGTTTTTAAGAGGTGATATTATGAGAAAAGAAAACGTAAGATGCCCGATGTGCGGAACCATGAACTATGATGTAGATCTTGATGCAACCGATGGCTAGACAAAATGCCGTCTGTGCAAAGCAGTAACCTGCTCTATGGATGAGTGGAAAAAGCATACAGTGTCCGTTCCTCTGTTAAACGAAAAACAGTTCGTGGCACGCAGTATGACTCGCAAGTAATGCACGCTGCATTCTGATAAATCTGCAAAAAGGAGGAATTCTGATGTGTGGTGATTACAACCTTCGCCGTGAGAAAAGATACGGTTGATTTTGTTGCAGGCGTTCAGGCACATGCCGACCGGCGGGGTGACCAGACCAATGGCCAGACCGGTGATCATCATGGCACCGAACTGCAGCGGCGAGAATCCGTACTGCACCATGACCGGCAGCAGGATGGGGGTGAGCAGCAGGATGGCCGGGCTGACATCGATGAAGGTGCCGATCATCAGGATCAGCACATCAAAGATCAGCGCAATGGCCCATGCGGGCATGTTCAGGGACATGAAGAAGGCACCCACCGTCTGCGGCACCTTCTGCATGGTCAGCACCCATGTGAAGATGGTGGTAAAGCCGATGATGAGCATGATGGAGGAGGAGGAGATCAGGGTCTTTTTCAAAGCCTCCCAGACGCCCTTCCATGTCAGCTCCCTGTAGACGAAGAAGCCCACCAGCATGGAATACAGCACGGCCACACCGGCACTTTCAGATGCAGTGCACACGCCGAAGGAAACGCAGATGATGATGAACAGCGGCATGATGAGGGCAGGGATGCCGGAAAGCAGGCTCTTTGCGGCGCGCTTGCCGTCAAACTTGACCTTTTCCGGGTGCCAGCCCTTCTTGGCACTGATGATATACACCAGCACCAGCTGGGTCAGTCCGATCAGGATGCCGGGCACGGCACCTGCCACGAACAGCGCGCCCACCGATGCGCCGGAGATCATGGAGTAAACGATCATGGGCGTAGAGGGCGGGATGATCATGCCCATGGTGGAGGATTCAGTCATGGAAAATCCCCCTTTCTTCGATTATGGGAAAGGGCGGCAGCACTTTTTGCTGTCGCCCTCTTGATTACCGAACAGCAAAGACGGGCGGGGCTGTCAACGGCGGCACATTTGCGCTGTTCATCTTGACCGTTGACTGGCTCGGCTGGATTTGCTATTTATTTCCTCACCATTCCTGTGTCTTGGCTTCCTTCCGGATTTTCATTATCTGTATTTGATATATACTGCCAGGAATTACAGAAACCAACGCAAAAATACCAAAGATTATAGATTGCTTTGTAACTGCGAATAGTGCAAACATGAGCAGTAGAAATAGCCACGGATTGCGTAAGTTGCGATAATATTTTTCTTTATCGTCATAAGAGGTATGGAGTTCAAAAGGCTTTCCATCATTTGCTTTTTCCACAATCAAGATTTCTCGATTAAAAGTTGTTGTGTTTGTCGCAATACGACCGCCCCTTTCTGCCCATGGGCGCCAACGAACTTTTCCAACAGAATAGTTTAGATTGATATTTTTAAAAAACACCTTATATCCCATATCCTCCAAAAAATTAGCATAATCTATTGAACTCTCTTTTGATTTTTCTCCGATAAACTCTACACAATAGGTCACTTCATCGGGCTTGCATTTTTCAAATTCGTATAACAGTTTTCCTGTCCGAACAAGTCGATAACCCTTTTCAGACATTTTGTTTAGCCATTTTTCCTGCGTATTTAGCAATCCGCCAAAAAAGCGATAACATTTTTTACTCATACTGCACCTCCAATAATTTCACTTGCAATGCTTACAAGTTCATTTAGTCTTGCAAGCTCTTTTTCTGCAATTTCTTTTCCCTGTGCTGTAATGTGGTATTCTTTTTTTCTTCCCTCACTATCTCCATAAGGTTCAATCCACTTCTTGTCCTGCAAAGAGTTTAATGCTCCATATAAAGTGCCTGCGCCTAACGAAAGCCGCCCGCCCGTTTTTTCTTCAACAAACTGCATAACGGCGTATCCGTGTTTTGGTGTATAAAGAGAGAGTAAAATATAAAAGGTCACTTCTGTAAGTGCGCCACTTTTTGCATGGTCTCTCATAGTCCAGCCTCCTTATTACGATTACTGTAATAAATATATCACTAACCGTAATATAGGTCAAGCAGCTTCAAGGAAATTATTTAAGGGGGCATGAAAATGGAGCAGCAACATTTTCGTGTTACTGCTCCATTTTGATACAGAATAGTAGGGTACGCTGTTCTCAATTTGTGTTGTTGCTTCTTTACCGTATATGAGCATTGACCCAGGGGTTCTCCTGACCGTCTGCAACGCCGGTCTTCAGGCCCTTCAGGTCTGCGGGAGCCTTGATGGCATGCTCGGAGTTGGAGAACTGGCGGTAGCCGCCTGCATCGCACAGGTTGATGATGACGGTGCCGGTCTCGCCCTCGGCCTCAGCGCACACCTTCTGTGCCAGATCGCTCTGCAGCAGAGCCGTGACCTGTGCACGGGTATTGGTCAGGAAGGGCAGGGTGAACATCAGCAGACGGGGGCTGAAGTCGAACTGACCGCCGCGCATGCCCTGCACGGTGCCGGCCACGACCTGCTCCAGCATCTCCTTCTCGGTGCCCAGCTGGCCGTTGCCGTAAACTTCGATCTTCACATGGCCGTTGGTGGCCTCTGCCACATCGGCGGCAAACTGCTCCATGGAAACAAAGCGGGGGTTGCCCTCGGGCTGTGCATGACCCACTACTTGTATACAGGCTATTGTATACTTCATTCTCATACGTTGACAATCTCTTTTAGGCAGGCTAAAATAGAAATATCTTATCATCAACTGTGTAAATGGAGTGTGAGCACATGGCTGAACAGCTGCATCCGGAGGACATCTACCAGACGTTGGAACATGATATCGTTACGCTGAAGATCAAGCCCGGAGAGACCATCAGCGAAAATCAGCTGTGCAAACGGTTCGGCATTTCACGCACGCCGGTGCGTGCTGCCCTGCAGCGGCTGGAACAGAACGGCTTTGTGCAGATCATTCCCTGCAAGGGCACCATCGTCACCCCCATCAATCTGGATATCGTGGATCAGATCGCATACCAGCGCACAGCCGTTGAAAGCATGGTGCTGCGCGATTTCATTCAGGTCTGTTCGCCCAAAGAGTACATCGAGATCAAGCACAAGTACGACCTGCTGGAGGAAATGGCCCAGACCATGACCGACCCGGAGAATGTGGATATCAATGCCTTTCTCATGCTGGACCTAGAAATGCACGCCATCTGGTTTCGCAGCATGAACAAGTGGTACATCTGGCAGAACCTGACCAAGCCGCAGCCGGACTACTCCCGCTTCACCCGTCTGGATGTGGTGCGGGCAAACAATGTGCCGGATGTGCTCAGCGAGCACCGGGAGATCCTGCGCGTGATCCGGGAAAAGGATGTGGACGCCATTGAACCGCTGATCCGGCATCACCTGTACGGCGGCCTGCGCCGCATGGGCACCCAGCTGTATGCGGAGAAATACAAATCCTATTTTACCGGCATCTGAACCAAAAAAACAGGCGCATCCGCCAGCCTTTCGGCCTTTGGATGCGCCTGTTTCGTTTTTTGTATGATTTACTGCTTGTGGTACTTGCGGTCCTCTTCCTCGTAAACGGGGTCACAGGTCAGGTACATTCCCAGCCGGTTCAGGGTGCTGGTGTCCACACTCGAGAGCAGCACAGTGGAGTGCACATCGCAGCCCTTGAGGTTCGGCAGCTGGTGCATGGCCGCTGCGGCCTGCTCGTTGTCGGCTGCAGAGCTGGACAGGGCAATGAGGATCTCATCGGTGTGCAGGCGGGGATTCTTGCCGCCCAGATAGTTGGTCTTGAGGGTCTGGATGGGCTCAATGGAAGCCGCACTCACAAGGTCGGTCTCCTGCGGGATGCCGGCCAGCACCTTGAGGGCGTTCATCAGGGCAGATGCAGCCGCACCCAGCAAGGGGCCGGTCTTGCCGGTGACAACGGTACCGTCCGGCAGCTCAATGGCGGCAGCGGGGGCCCCGCCGGTGCTCTCGCTGCGGGCATGAGCCTGCTTTTCCACTTCGCGCTGGCCCACGGTCAGGTCGGCCTGATTCAGCAGCAGCTCCAGCTTGTAGCGCTCGGTCTCCTTGACCGTGCCGGTGATCTTCTGCTCACACAGGCACTTGAAGTAACGGCGCAGGATCTCCTTGCGGGATGCTTCGCGGCAGACCGCATCGTCCACGATGCAGTTGCCTGCCATGTTGACGCCCATATCCGTGGGACTCTTGTAGGGGCTCTTGCCCGCGATGAGCTCGAACATGGCGTTCACCACCGGGAAGATCTCGATGTCGCGGTTGTAGTTGACGGTGGTCACGCCGTAGGCTTCCAGATGGAACGGGTCGATCATGTTCACATCGTTCAGGTCGGCCGTGGCGGCCTCGTAGGCCAGATTCACCGGGTGCTTGAGGGGAATGTTCCAGATGGGGAAGGTCTCGAACTTGGCGTAACCGGCCTTCACACCGCGCTTGTACTCGTGGTACAGCTGGGAAAGGCAGGTCGCCATTTTTCCGCTGCCGGGGCCGGGGGCCGTGATGACCACCAGCGGGCGCTGGGTCTCGATGTAATCGTTCTTGCCGTAGCCCTCGTCGCTGACGATGCGGGCCACATCGTTGGGGTAGCCGGGAATTTTGTAGTGGCGGAAGGTGCGGATGCCCAGACCGTTCAGCCGCTTTTCAAAGGCCTCCACCTCCGGTGCGGCGGCGTACTTGGTCACGCACACGCTGCCCACATACAGGCCCACCTCCTGAAACGCATCGATCAGGCGCAGCACGTCCAGATCGTAGGTGATGCCGTAGTCGCCGCGGATCTTGTTGCTGATGATGTCCTCGGCGCTGATAACGATGACCACCTCGGCCTGATCCTTCAGCTGAAGCAGCATCTGCAGTTTGGAATCGGGCTGAAAACCCGGCAGCACACGGGATGCATGGTAATCATCGAACAGCTTGCCGCCGAATTCCAGATAGAGCTTGTTGTCGAACTTCTTGATGCGCTCACGGATGTGCTCCGACTGCATCGAAAGATATTTATCGTTGTCAAATCCAATTTTCATCGTTCGTTTCCTTTTCCTCTTTGCTGTGCCCGGCACACCGCACCGGAACTTTTCCATAACAGAAACAGTATACCACACTCAAAAACCGGGTGCAATCCAAAAGGAGGCCCTTGCGGCTTTTTCCAGCAAATGCGGCGTTTCGCCTTATTCTTTGCCCTGTTTTTTGTGAAAATGGTTCTTGCCGCCTTTTTGACAACGGGTGTATAATGGAGCTGTTCGGCAAACGCCTTTGAAAACAGAGAGGAAGTCTATCATGAACTCTGCCGAGGATTATACATACCGTTATCTTGAGACCGACGATCTCGATCAGTATAACGCCCTGCTGCGCTATACCTTTCAGGTGACCGAGGAAGAGCTTACCGCCACCGGCTGGAAGGACGACGAGATCAAGCAGTCCAAGTTTCCTGTGCTGGAACGCGCCGATGTGCTGGGCTGCTTTGACGGCAAAAACCTCGTCTCACAGTTCGCGGTCTACCCGCTGAAAATGAACATCTACGACACGGTATATCACGTAGGCTTTGTGACCAGCGTATGTACCTACCCGGAGTACACCGGCAACGGCATCATGAAGCGGCTGATGATCCAGGGCCTGACCCAGATGCACAAGGAGGGCAAGAGCTTCGCCCTGCTCTACCCCTACTCCATCCCGCTGTATCATCACCTTGGGTGGGAGATCATCTCCAACAAGATCTCCTTCAACATCAAGGACCGGCAGATCCCCACAAAGGTCTCCGCGCCCGGCTATGTGCGGCGCGTCGCATGGGACAACACCGAATTCCACGAGCTGCACTCGCACTTTGCTTCCATCACGCACGGGTGCCTGTTCCGCAACGCGCTGGCATGGGAAGAATACTGGCGCTGGGATGAGGACGACACCAACGTTGCCGTCTACTATAATGTAAAGGACAAGCCCTGCGGCTACATGGTGTACCTCATCAAGAACGACATCATGCACATCAAGGAAATGATCTACCTGAACCGCGAGGCCCAGAAGGGCCTGTGGGAGTACATCCATGCCCACGATTCCATGATCGATGAGGTGCACGGCAACACCTATTTCAGCGAGCCCATCGCCTTTGAAATGGACGACGGCGACATCAAGGAGGCCATCCGCCCCTATGCCATGGGCCGTATCGTGGATGTGGCCGGATTTCTGGAGGATTACCCCTGCGACCCGGACGGCGGCGAGCTGTGCATCGAGCTGGAGATCGAGGACACTCTTCTGCCCTGGAACAACCGCACCTTCCGCATCCGATTTGCAGACGGCGGCTGCAAGCTGACCAATGCCCCCGCCGAATACCACCTGAAAATGGGCATCGGCACCCTTTCCACCCTGCTGCTGGGCTACAAGACTGCAGAACGCCTGTTTGAGCTGGAACGCATCGAGGGCCGGGAGGAAGCCGTGGAACGGCTGGACGATGTACTGTTCCATAAGATCCCGTACATTTCGGACTATATCTGATGGCTCATACTTGACAAAGTACACACCAGCGTCTATAATGAAGACAGGAAAAGGCACTGCCCGCAAACGGCAGACCCCTTTTCGGCTGAAACTTAACTAAAAAAGAAAAGTAACCGCTTAGATTGGGAGTCGTGGGCGGTTACTTTTTCTTTTTATCCTTCTGATCCTTTGCGCGATCCTGCGTGATGCTCCAGGTGATCTGAAACGTCACAAACACCACGTTGACCAACAGCGCCAACAGCGCTATGACCACCGTGAAGATATCTGCTATGGACATCCGGCATCCCTCCCTTCAGCCTAAGCGTCCGGGAGTATGAACTTCAAGAAAAAATCCGACCTCCCGGCGTTTTGAAAAAACAAAAACCTGCCGATTGAGGCCGCCGCCTGCGTTTTATGGACAATGCCTTTCCACAGTCTTTCAACTGCAGACCCAGCATATCATATTTGAGGCAAAAATGCAATCTTCGCGTAATACAGCAAGCCCCCGGGTCTCCCCGGGGGCTTGCTGCGGCTTTATGAAGTATCTCGAATATGGAGGGAATAGCGTTTATTCTGCGTCGGTACGGTTTTTCTTGAGCAGGCTCAGGATCACGGCACCCAGCACGCTGCCCACGGCCAGAGCCACACAGTACAGCACTGCGTGGTCAACCACAGGGAACACGAAGATGCCGCCGTGCGGTGCACGCAGAGCGCAGCCGAAGGTCATGGAGAGCGCACCGGCCACCGCTGCACCGGCCACGCAGCTGGGCAGGACGCGCAGGGGATCTGCTGCTGCGTAAGGGATCGCGCCCTCGGTAACGAAGCACAGGCCCATGACGTAGTTCACGATGCCGTTGCGGCGCTCGTCGGCCGTCCACTTCTTGGGGCAGAAGGTGGTGGACAGGGCGATGGCGATGGGAGGAACCATGCCGCCCACCATGACAGCGGCCATCACCTCATAGTTGCCGGAGGCAAGGGCTGCCGTGCCAAAGACGTAAGCTGCCTTGTTGAAGGGGCCGCCCATATCAATGCTCATCATACCGGCTACGATGGCACCCAGCAGCACCTTGGAGGTGCCGCCCATGGCGTTCAGGCAATCGGTCATGGCCGTGTTGATCATGCCCATGACCGGGTTGATACCGCACATCACCGCGCCGAGGATGAGCATACCGCCCAGCGGGTAGATGAGCATGGGGCGGATGCCGTTCAGGCTGGCAGGCAGCTTTTCGGTGATCTTTTTCAGCAGCTCAACGATGTAGCCTGCAGCAAAACCGGCCAGCAGCGCCGCAAGGAAGCCGCCGGAAACACCGGTGGTCTCACCCGCTGCAATGCCTGCAAAGTTGGTGCCGTTCATGGCCAGCACACCGCCCGCAAAGCCGACTGCCAGACCCGGACGGTCTGCAATGGACATGGCAATGAAGGCCGACAGAATGGGCAGCATGTAACCGAAGGCTGCGTTACCCACCGTCTTAAAGAAGGCAGCGACCGGGGTGTTCATGCCAAAGTTGGAGGGATCGATGGTGTAATCGTCCAGCAGGAACGCCAGTGCGATCATGATGCCGCCGCCCACCACGAAGGGCAGCATGTGGGAGACACCGTTCATCAGGTTCTTGTACAGGGTGCGGCCAAAGCTGTCCTTGCCGGAAGCATCCTCGGCGGCCTGTGCGCCGCCCTCGGCGTGGTAAACAGGCACCTCGCCGTGCACGATCTTCTTGATGAGCTCCTCCGGCTTGTGGATGCCATCGTCCACCCGGGTGAACAGCACCGGCTTGCCGTCGAAGCGTGCGGTCTCCACCTTCTTTTCTGCCGCCACGATGATGCCATCGCAGTTTGCGATCTCTTCTCTGGTGAGGATGTTCTTGGCACCGTCCGAGCCATTGGTCTCCACCTTGGTGGGCAGGCCCAGCTTGTCGCCTGCCTTGGTCAGGGCTTCAGCGGCCATGTAGGTGTGGGCAATGCCGTTGACGCAGGCGGTCACGGCCAGAATACGGTAGCCGTTCTGGGGGATCTCCTGCTGGGTGAAGCTCTCCGCACCGAACTGAGCCTCCTCCTGTGCATCGATGCAGTCAAGGAACTCTGCCGGGGTCTTTGCGGCCTTCAGCTTTTCTACAAAGTCCTCGTTCATCAGCATCTGCATCATACGGGCCAGCATGTCCACATGCAGGCTTCCGTTTTCCGGAGCTGCAATGGCAAACAGCAGGTCAGTGGTGCCGTCGTCCTCGGCATTGTACTGCACCGGGCTGCTCAACCGCAGCGCCGCCAGACTGGGCCGGGTGACTACATTGGTCTTGGCGTGGGGCACCGTGATGCCGTTGTCCACATAGGTGGAACCCTCCGCCTCGCGGGCATAAAGGGCCTTTTTGTAGGCTTCCTTGTCCGTGATGTTGCCATGGGTGGCCTGCAGCTCCACCAGACGGCTGATGATCTGCTCCTGATCGGTCAGAGCCTCATCCAGTGCGATGGACTGCGCGGTGAATAATTCCGTAATGCGCATGATTTTTCTCCCTTCCTGTATAACTGCAACCTTCTCCGTCACAGAGGGTCAGATTTCCTTCATCAGTTCGTCGATTTTTTCTTTGGTAGCAAGACCCAGACTGAACGCGGTGGCGCTGCCGCAGGCGGTGCCCAGACGCAGCGCAAAGGAATAGCTCCGGGTCTGCATCCAGCCAGCCACAAAGCCGGCCACCATGCTGTCGCCTGCGCCCACGCTGTTTACAACCTTTCCCTTGGGGCAGCCGATGCGGTGTACCTGTCCCTGCTCGTCCACCAGCAGGGCACCGTCCCCCGCCATGCTCACCAGCACGTTGCGGGCGCCCTTTTCCTGCAGGGTGCGGGCCGCAGCAATGATCTCTTCCTCTGTTTTCAGCACCTTGCCCACGATCTCGCCCAGCTCGTGATTGTTGGGTTTGATGAGGAAGGGGTGATACTGCAGAACATTCACCAGCAGGTCGCGGGTGGCATCCACCACCGCGCGCACGCCCCTGCCTTGCAGCCGGGCCAGCAGCCGCTCGTAGGTATCCTGTGGCAGACTCTTGGGAATGCTGCCCGCCAGAATGAGGATATCATCCTCGTTCAGGCTGTCCAGTTTCTTTTCCAGCTCCTGCATGGCGCTCTCCGGGATGTCGGGGCCTGCCCCGTTCAGCTCGGTCTCCTGCCCGGCTTTGATCTTTACATTGATGCGGGTCATGCCCTGCTCCAGATGTACAAAGTCGGTCTTCATGCCCTGTGCTGCAAGGCCCCGCTCCAGCCATGCACCGGTCTCGCCCGCCACAAAGCCCAGTGCCACGCTCCCGCAGCCCAGCTGCGCCAGCACACCGGACACGTTGATGCCCTTGCCGCCCAGCACGCAGTCCTCACCGGCTGCGCGGTTCACCTCGCCTACTTCCAGCGGTGCTTCCAAGCGCACCACATAATCGATGGCCGGATTGAATGTAACTGTGTAGATCATACTTCCGTCTCCTTTACCAGTGTGAACTGTTTGTATTTCGGATTGGGGCAGCGGTTGGTGAGGATGGCACCGCCCTGCAGGTCAGCGATGACCGCCGGGTAGATGCGGGCAAACTTGGCGTCATCCACAAGGAACCATGTTTCCCGTGCCCGGTGCACCGCTGCCGCCTTGACGGCGGCTTCTTCCGGGTCCGGGGTGGTAAAGCCTGCTTCCAGTGCCACACCGTTGGCACCCATGAAAGCCTTGGTGAAATTGTATTGCTGGATAATGCTCACGGTAGGCGCACCCACAATGGCCTCGGTCTGGGGCCGCAGCAGTCCTCCGGGCAGATACACCCGGCAGCCCTTCTGGGCCAGCGCCCGGGCGTGGGCCACGCCGTTGGTCAGATAGCTGGCCTTGAGGGCATCTCCGGTCAGGGCCCGCACCAGCTCCAGCGTAGTGGAACCGGCATCGATGAACACAAAATCGTTCGCATTGATGAGCTGCGCCGCAGCCTGTGCGATGCTGCGCTTCTGCTCCACCGCCAGCGTTTCCTTTGCTTCCATGGTGGGTTCGTCTGCCAGAAATCGGCTGTCCGGCAGCGTGGCACCGCCATGCACCTTGTTCAGCTTGCCCTGCCGATCCAGCTCGGTCAGGTCGCGGCGGATGGTGGATTCGCTGGTGTTCAGCGCCTCACACAGCTCCTGCACCGTGACGGTGCGTTTGCGGTCCAGCTGTTCCATGATCAGGCTGAAGCGTTCTTCTGCCAGCATCTGCATCCTCTCCTTTGGCTTTATTTTTGTTTGACGGTTTGTGACCGTTTATGCGTTGTTTTGGTTGATCGCATCTTTATTATAGCAAATATAGCGCCAAAATCAATCATTTTCAGTCACTTCTGCTCATTTTCGTTCACAAAAAATTGTCTTAAAATTTGTGCATGGAGCACAAAAGCTGGGATACAAGCATTTTGTGCAAACAAAAAAGCCGCCGTGCGTACCAATCGCACAGCGGCCGGAGAGAAGGTCTGGTTCAGGAAAGGCTTACTCGGCAGCCCAGTAGAAATCGTCGCCGGGCATTGCGCCGCCCACCGCCTTGGGGTCGGCGTCAAACAGCACCTGCAGATAAGCGGATGCGTTGGTCTTGAGCTCGTCGCCGGTCAGGCATACGATGTTGCACTCGGGCAGAGCCTTCTTGGCGATCGCAGCCTTGGCCACAACGCCCTGCTCCTCGCACAAAGCAGCGGTGCCGTCCAGATCGGTATTGGCAGCTTCCACGCTCTTGGCGTAGTCGGTCAGGAATGCAGCCACCACGTCCGGGTGTTCCTCGGCATACTCCTTGCGCACCACGGTCACGCCCGTGATGAGCTGGGTATCGGCTACCTTGTTCCACTCCTCGGTCAGGTCCAGTGCCACACGCAGGGTGTCGTCCTGCAGGCCTGCAGCGGTCACGTAGGGCTGGGGCAGGACGGCAATGGCATCCTCGGTATTGGCCATCTGAGCCGTGACCTCGGTGGCCTCGCTGTAGTATTCAATGGTCACGTCCTTGTCCGGGTCAATGCCGTTCTGGGTCAGCAGGTAGCGCAGCACGTACTCGGGCGTGGTGCCCTTGCCGGTGGACAGGATGGTACGGCCTGCAAGGTCTGCCATGGACTGGACCGTATCGCCGCCCTTTTCCACTACGTACAGCACGCCCAGCGTGTTGACGGCAACAGCCTGAATGCCGCCCTCCGTCTTCTGATACAGAGTCGCAGCCAGATTTGCCGGGATGGCAGCCATGTCCAGCTCGCCCTTCATCAGCAGGGGCACGATCTCATCGGCAGCACCGTAGAGCTGCAGATCGTAGTCCATGGAAGCGGCACCGTCCTCTTCCATGCTCAGCAGGTTCACCAGACCCATGGTGGTGGGGCCCTTCAGGCCGGCAATGCGCAGCGCATCGGTGGTGGACAGCTCCTTGGCTTCCTCGCTGGAAGCAGCTTCGGAGACGGCTTCGCCGGAGGCAGCGCTGGAAGCAGTGGTGCCGGATGCTGCGCCGCCGCAGGCGGCAAGGCTCAGCGCAAGGGCCAGAGCCAGCAGCACAGATGTCAGTTTTTTCATGCGGGGTTCCCTCTTTTCCTCATCAGACAGCACGATTCCTGTGCCGCAAAAACTTTGCACAGAATCATCGGACTGTCTTTTTATATTTTTTACAAAGCAAATTTGCAAAATCATTTGCTTTGCGGGTCTAAGTTTACTATAATAGAATCAAAAATACCGTTGCGTGTGCAACGGAATTGCAGGAGGGCTGTGGAGACCCCAGGTCTTTCCCACAAATTTGCGATGAAAAACTATCTTTCGCTGTTATGCTCCACCTCATTATTCAATGGTCTGACCGCCGAAGAGCTGCAGACCCTGCTGAGCCAGCTGGGCGCCGTGGTGCGCAGCTACGGCAAGGGCGAGGCCCTTGTGCTGGCGGGCGAACCCAGCCGTCGGGTAGGCATCGTGCTGAACGGCGAGCTGGAAGCCTACCGTCCCGGGCCGCAGGGCACCCGTATTCCCATCACCCACATGGAACCGGGCGGGGTGTTCGGCGATGTGCTGGGCGGTTCCAGCCGGACCAGCCCGGTCACGGTGGTGGCATCGGCCCCCTGCGAGGTGCTGCTCATCCCCTACGAACAGCTTCTGCTGTCGGACGGCAGCCCAGCGCATCAGCTGGCGCTGCGCAATCTGGTGCGCACCATCAGCGATAAATATTTTTCCCTCTCCCGCCGGGTAGACCTGCTGGTGCTCAAAAGTCTGCGGGCCAAGGTGTGCGCCTATCTTCTGAGCGAGAGCGAACGGGCCGGAAGCCTGACCTTCAGCATCCCGTTCTCCCGCATCCAGCTGGCAGATTACCTGAACTGCGACCGCAGTGCCCTCAGCCGTGAGCTGAGCCAGATGCAGCGGGACGGCCTGCTGGACACCTACAAGAGCAGCTTCAAACTGCTGAAACCCGAGGTGTTGAAGCAGATGGTGCAGTAACCATTTGAATAGCCGCCGCGTGCGCTTTGGCTGTATTCAGCGGAAACTTTATTTTTATATTTGAGTTTTAGAAAAATCTGCGGATTTTTCTAAAACTCTTTTTCACTGGAAGACCGTAACCGTCAGCGGCATTATCTTGTTATTTTTAAGGAGTATTTTTAAATATGTCAAAACCGATTTTATGGATCGTAATCCCCTGCTACAACGAAGAGCAGGTGCTGCCCATCACAGCACCCATGTTTCTGGAAAAGATCCATTCTCTGGCCGCACAGGGCCTTGTGAGTGAAAAGAGCCGGGTGCTGTTCGTGAACGACGGCTCCAAAGACAAGACATGGGAGCTGATACAGAATTTTGCCGCGCAGGACGAGCACTATATCGGCATCGCCCAGAGCCGCAACCGCGGCCACCAGAACGCCGTGCTGGCCGGTCTGATGGAGGCGCTGCACAGCGGCACCTGCGACATTACCATTTCCATCGACTGCGATGGTCAGGATGACATCAACGCCATGGACGAGATGGTAAAAAAGTATCTGGACGGTGCCGAGGTGGTCTACGGTGTGCGCAGCCGCCGCGATACGGACACCTTCTTCAAGCGGTTCACCGCCGAGGGCTTTTACCATGTGATGAACGCTCTGGGCGCGGACATCGTGTTCAACCACGCAGACTACCGCCTCATCAGCACCCGTGTGCTGGAAAGCTTTGCCGACTACAGGGAAGTGAACATTTTCCTGCGCGGCATGGTGCCTCTGGTGGGCTTCCGGAGCGAGGTTGTCACCTACGCGCGCCATGAGCGCCTTGCCGGTGAGAGCCACTACCCCCTGAGCAAGATGCTGGCACTGGCCTTTGACGGCATCACCAGCCTTTCCAACAAGCCCATCCGCATCATTACCGGGGCGGGCATCGCCGTGAGCCTGATCGGCTTTATCGGGGTCGTCTGGGCCATCGTGTGTGCCGCCATGGGCAGCAGCGTAGCCGGCTGGGCCTCCATCGTGTGCATCGTCTGCTTCATGAGCGGCGTGCAGCTGGTGTGTCTGGGCGTTATCGGCGAATATATCGGTAAGATCTATATGGAGACCAAGGCCCGTCCGCGCTACATCATCAGCGAGCGCACCTGGGCCCCCTACGAAAGGAAGTATCACGGATGAGCAAACAGAGCTGGCGCGGCAGCACCCTGCTGAACCCGGAACCGCCGGTACTGGTGTCCTGCGGCGGGCTGGAAAAGCCCAATCTCATCACCATCGGCTGGACGGGCACCATCTGCACCCAGCCCAGCATGGTATCCATCAGCGTTCGGCCGGAACGCTACAGCCACCACCTCATTCAGGAAAGCGGACAGTTTGCCATCAATCTGCCTACCGAAGCGCTGGTGCGTTCGGTGGACTGGTGTGGCGTGAAAAGCGGCCGTGACGTGGACAAGTTTGCCGCCTGCGGCCTGCACGCCGCCCCCGGCACTGTACTGACCGACTGCCCCATTCTGGAAGAAAGCCCGGTGAATCTTGAGTGCAGAGTGACCCAGGTGATCCCGCTGGGCAGCCACGATTTGTTCCTTGCCGAAGTGGTGGCCTGTGATGTGGACGAAAGCCTGCTGGACGAAAGCGGCAAACTGTGTCTCGAAAAGGCAAAGCTCATCGTCTACAGCCACGGCGACTATCTGGCACTGGGCAAAAAGCTGGGCACCTTTGGCTACAGCGTGCGCAAGAAAAAGCCGGTAAGGCGTAAAAAATAATTTGCATTTCATCGCTTGACTTTTGCCCAAAACTGCATATACTAAAGATAGGCAATGTAGAGAGATTGAATCCATCGGGTTCATGCCGAAACACGAAGCCCCCGGTAGTGTCAGTACCGGGGGCTTCTTTTAGTGTTTGCTGCCCTTGCCGATCTTACCGTCAATCCATGTGCACAGATAGTAGGCAACTACCTGTGCGGCAACGGTTTGAATAAATGTAGAGAGAGTTTCCAAGGGGTTCACCTCCTTTCCGCGGTTAGGGGAATGGAGAAGGGCCGCAGGAACAGTATAGCACAAAAACCGGTATCGCGCAATTTTGACGCAATACCGGTTTTCTTTTGCATTTATTCGTGCTTTACGCGCTGGATCTCGCCCAGATCATAGGGGGTATTCTGGTAGACATAGTAGTTCAGCCAGTTCTCATACAGCAGGTGGGCGTGGGCACGCCAGCGGAACAGCGGCGGTTTGGACGGGTCATCGTCCGGGTAGTAATTCACCGGCACATGGATGGGCAGGCCCTTATCCACATCGCGGCGGTACTCCGAATCCAGCGTGTACTTGTCGTACTCCGGGTGGCCGGTGACAAAGATCTGCCGTCCGTTCTCGGTGCTCATGAGGAAGGGCCCGGCCACATCGCTCTCGGCAAGGATGCGCAGAGCCTTGCAGTTGTCCACATCCTCGCGGCTGATGCCGGTGTGGCGGCTGTGGGGCGCATAGAACACCTCGTCAAAGCCGCGCACCAGCGGGTTCGACGGGCGGACGACCCGGTGCTCGAACACGCCGAACATCTTTTCCGGCAGCAGCTGCTTGTGCACGCCATAGTGGTAGTACAGGCCCGCCTGCGCGCCCCAGCACACATGCAGGGTAGAGTAGACATTCGTCTCGCTGAAGTCCATGATCTCGCACAGTTCCTGCCAGTAATCCACCTGCTCAAAGTCCATGGTCTCCACCGGTGCACCGGTGATGATCATACCATCGTAGCGGTTGTTCTTTACCTCGTCAAAGTTCTTATAGAACGATTCGAGATGTGCCGCCGAAACGTGGGTCGCCGCATGGCTGGCCGTCTGCAGCAGGGTCATGTGCACCTGCAGCGGGGTATTTGCCAGCAGACGGGCGATCTGGGTCTCGGTGGTGATCTTGGTGGGCATCAGGTTCAGGATCAGGATCTCCAGCGGCCGGATGTGCTGGGCGAGGGCGCGCTCGCGGTGCATGACAAAGACGTTCTCCTTGTACAGGGCATCGTAAGCAGGCAGAGTCTTGGGAATGATCAGCGGCATAGTGTCGTACTCCTAACGATTTAGAATAGCCTCCGCTGACGCTCTGGCTATCTTCAGCGGAATTTATTTTTGTACTTTGTACTCCAGAAAAGCCTGCGGGCTTTTCTGGAGTACCTTTTTATGGAGAGGGGCCCAAACCGGCAGATGCATAAAGCTCCCCCCTTGGGGGAACCGCTGAGCGAAGTGAAGCTGAGAGGGCGAACCCGTTTGCCTTTTAGATCTTATCCAGCGCCTGTGCGATATCCGCAATGAGATCCTCGCTGCTTTCCAGACCGCAGCTCATGCGCACCAGCTCTGCGGGCACACCAGCAGCCTTCAGCTGCTCATCGTTCATCTGGCGGTGGGTGCTGGATGCAGGGTTCAGGCAGCAGGTGCGGGCATCGGCCACGTGGGTCTCGATGGCTGCCAGCTTCAGATTCTTCATAAAGATGCTTGCAGCCTCACGACCGCCGGCCAGACCAAAGCTGACCACGCCGCAGCTGCCATTCGGCAGATACTTCTCCGCCAGTGCATGGTACGGGCTGGACTCCAGACCGCAGTAGTTCACGTAGGCCACCTTGGGATGGCTCTCAAGGAACTCTGCCACGGCCATACCGTTGGCGCAGTGGCGCTGCATCCGGACATGCAGGCTTTCCAGACCAAGGTTCAGCATGTAGGCGTTCATGGGCGACTGCATGGAGCCAAAATCACGCATCAGCTGCGCGGTCGCCTTGGTGATAAAGGCGCCCTCTTTGCCGAAGCGCTCGGCGTAGGTGATGCCGTGGTAGCTGTCATCCGGGGTGCACAGGCCGGGGAACTTGTCGGCGTGGGCCATCCAGTCGAACTTACCGCCGTCCACGATGGCACCGCCCAGCACTGCGCCGTGGCCGTCCATGTACTTGGTGGTGGAGTGGGTGACGATGTCCGCGCCCCACTCAAAGGGGCGGCAGTTGACCGGCGTAGGGAAGGTGTTGTCCACGATCAGCGGCACGCCGTGGGCGTGAGCAGCCTTGGCAAACTTCTCGATGTCCAGCACGGTCAGGGCCGGGTTTGCGATGGTCTCGCCGAACACCACCTTGGTGTTGGGCCGGAATGCGGCGTTCAGCTCTTCCTCGGTGCACAGCGGGTCCACGAAGGTGGCTTCAATGCCCATCTTCTTCATGGTGACAGAGATCAGGTTGAAGGTACCGCCGTAAATGGTGCTGGATGCCACGATATGGTCGCCTGCTTCGCAGAGGTTGAACAGAGCAAAGAAGTTTGCAGCCTGACCGCTGCTGGTCAGCATTGCGGCCGTGCCGCCTTCCAGCTCGCAGATCTTTTTGGCCACAAGGTCGCAGGTGGGGTTCTGCAGACGGGAATAGAAATAGCCGTCGGCTTCCAGATCGAACAGCTTGCCCATGTCCTCGCTGGTGGCGTACTTGAAGGTGGTGGACTGGATAATGGGGATCTGGCGGGGTTCGCCGTTGCCGGGGGTATAACCGCCCTGCACACAGATGGTATCACGATTCATACTACATACTCCTTTACTGGGTTTGTCTGTATAACACAATTCCCCGCAGGAGTGCAGCAGCCTCCGGCGGGGAATTGAAACGTTAAATTTTACTTCCCGTCGGGGGCGAAATGAGGAGAGAACTCCTTCCGTCAAAGCCGAAAAGTTTTTCTCTTCGCCAGAGGCTCCCTCTCCGAGGGAGCTGGCGCACGAAGTGCGACTGAAGGAGTTACTTCCGCAGCCTCTTATCGCTTCTGGTAGCCCATGCGGTGCCCACCGTCTGGAACACCTGAACCATCAGCACCAGCAGCACGACGCAGACGATCATGATGTTGGTCTGATAGCGGTAATAGCCGTAGGACAAAGCGATCTTGCCCAGACCGCCGCCGCCGATGACGCCGGACATGGCCGAGTAGCCCAGAATGGTGGTCAGGGCGGTGGTCATGCTGGAGATCAGGCCCGGCAGGCACTCCGGGATCATCACCTTGGTAATGATCTGGAAGGGGGTCGCGCCCATGCTCTGGGCGGCTTCCACCACGCCCTCGTCCAGCTCGCGCAGGCTGGTCTCCACCAGACGCGCCACGAACGGGAAGGCTGCCACCACCAGCGGAACGATGGTGGCCGTGGTGCCCACCGTGGTGCCCACAATGGCACGGGTGAGCGGGAACACGCAGATCATCAAAATCAGGAACGGCACACTGCGCAGGATGTTGATGATGATGTTCAGGGTATGCATCAGCCAGCCGGGCAGCGGCAGGACGCCGTCCTTATCACCCGCTACCAGCAGCACACCCAGCGGCAGGCCCAGCACCAGCGCAAACGCGGTGGAAAGGACCGTTACGTAAAAGGTCTCCCAGATGGCAAAGCCGTAATCTGCAATACTCATTCGCCGGTCACCTCCTCTACCGTAATGCCGGGCTGGGCGCGCATATAGGCCGCAGCCTGCTTTGCCTGCTCCACATCAGCGGGCAGCTTGAGCAGCATGGAGCCGTAGCACTGACCGCTCAGGTCGCGGGTATCGGCGCTGAGCACCGACACCAGAATGCCTTTTTCTGCGGCAAGGCTTGCCACCAGCGGCTTTGCCGTGGACGAACCGTTGAAGGTGACACGCACCACATGGTCGTCCGGGGCAAAGCTGGAAAGGTCCCGCGCAGCGCTGCCGCCGTTGGGGGCCACCAGACGCCTTGCTGCGGGCGTCTTGGGGTTCGAGAAGATCTCCTGCACGGAGCCCTCCTCCACCACGACGCCGCCATCCAGAATGGCAACGTGATCACAGATCTCTTCCACAACGCTCATCTGATGGGTGATGACCACCACCGTGATGCCCAGCTTCTTGTTGATGTCCTTGATGAGGGTCAGGATAGCATGGGTGGTGTTGGGGTCCAGCGCACTGGTGGCCTCGTCGCACAGCAGAACCTTGGGGTCCGTTGCCAGTGCGCGGGCAATGGCGATGCGCTGCTTCTGACCGCCGGACAGCTGTGCCGGGTAGGCATTGGCCTTATCGGGCAGGCCCACCACCTCCAGCAACTCTCTGGCGCGCTTTTCGGCATCTGCCTTCTTCACACCGGCCAGCTCCATGGGGAAGCAGATGTTCTTCAGGCAGCTGCGCTGCATCAGCAGATTGAACTGCTGGAAGATCATGGTGATGTCGCGGCGGCGCTCACGCAGGGCTGCGGGAGACAGGGTCTCCATCGCGGTGCCGTCGATGACGACACTGCCCTCGGTGGGGCGCTCCAGCAGATTGATGCAGCGCACCAGCGTGGATTTGCCTGCACCGGACATGCCAATGATGCCGTAAATCGAACCATCCGGAATGGTGAGGTTGATGTCCTTCAGCGCATTCACTGCGCCGTCCTTCATCTGGAAGGTCTTGGAAAGATGTTTGATCTCGATCACAGAAATTGCTCCTTGTATGGAAGCCCTCTCAGTCACGGCTTACGCCGTGCCAGCTCTCCCGAAGGGCGAGCTTTTTGCTTCTGACGGAAAGGGATTCCTTCTGATGAGAAGTGATATTTTACTGTACCAGCTCATAAAGCTCCCCCCTCGGGGGAGCTGCCGAACGAAGTGAGGCTGAGATGGTCTGCTTAGCCCTGGATCGGTGCCAGGCTGTCCTGCTTGCCGCCGTAGATGCCCATGGGCTCCACATGGATGCCGGCAACGGTCACCAGATGGGTGCCCTTTTCCTCGTTGAAGTTGTCCAGATACGGCTGATGCTGGAAGTAGTTGGTGTCGCACTGACCGTCCTCAACGATGGTGTTGGGGATCACATAGTCATCGTACTCCTGAATGTCCAGAGTGATGCCCTTGGCAGCCAGAATGTCCTTGCAGACCTCCAGCACCTCGCAGTGGGGAGCCGGGGTAGCAGCGCAGCTGACGGTCTCGCCGTTCAGTGCATCGTAGTCGATGGAAGAGTCGTAGCCGTCGGTGGGGTTCTCCACAACGGAGACCACAGCGCCCTTGTAGTTTTCATCCATGAAGTCCTTGACCTGCTGGCTCTGCAGAGCAGCCACCAGAGCCTTGATCTTGGGCTCGTTCTCGTTGCCCTCCTTGCAGACCAGCACGTTGACGTAATCAGAGGAGCCGTCCTCCATTGCCAGAGCGTCGGTCATGGGGTCCAGACCAGCAGGAATTGCGTAGTTGGAGTTGATAACGGCGTAGTCCTCATCCTGCAGGACGTTGGGCACCTGAGCGGCCTCCACCTCATCAACGGTGACATTCAGGGGGTTCTCCTCGATGTCGTTCTTGGTAGCGGTCAGGCCGGCGTCTGCCTTCAGCTTGAAGAAGCCGTTCTTCTCCAGCAGGGTCAGAGCACGTGCCTCGTTGGTGGTATCGTTGGGCACAGCCACCTTCACCTTATCCAGCTTTGCTGCAGTGGAAGCAGCTGCAGAAGAAGCAGTGCCGGAAGCAGCGGAAGATGCGGTGGAAGAAGAGCCGCCGCATGCGGTCAGGGCAGCTGCAGCAGCTGCGACGCCAGAAACCTTCAGAAAATCACGACGAGTAATCATAGTTTTGTTCCCTCTCTATTGCTTAATAAAATGTACTGCGGCCCGCACGGCACAGTTCCGCACGCGGCCTGTGAACGCAAGCATGAAAAAAGCTCCCGTCCTTGACTTTGCGCCATAACGCTCAGCAAGGACGGGAGCATAACATACTTCCGTGGTACCACCTTGGTTTACCATACCCTCACGGGCACAGCCTCGATGCTGCGGCAGCCATGCTGCTTACAGCCGGACGCTGTAACGGGCGCTCCCGTTGCAGACTTAGCACTCATGCGCCTCGCCCGCACGGCTCCGAGACCATTTTCAGCTTCCTGTTTCCCGCCCTTTTCCATCGCCCGGGCTTTCTGGTAAGGATCAATGCGAAGGCCTACTCTTCTCTTCACAGCCATTTTTGTGATATTGCATTTATAATAACCCCATCTGCCGGATTTGTCAACAGGCAAAACGAAGTTTTTCGGTAGGGAATTGCGATTTTTATTCCCTGATTGCGAAGTCTGCCGCTCTATGATATACTTGTCTTGCCGCTTCGGCGGTGTTAAGGTGCTATCTGCAAGTGCAGGTGGTCTGGCTTCCTCCGGCAAGCGTCGGGGGACGTAAAAAGCTTGTTGTTTTTGATTCCCCCGTCCGCAAACGCGAAAGGGGGGATGCCTCATGGGATGGAATGACGTACTGACACTGCTCACCGCCATTGGCGGTGCGGTCTACATGACGTTTCAGATCACATGGACGATCTTCAAAGAGATCCATAACAATAAGAAATGACCGCCCCAGAGTCCCAATCCTGAGCGGTCATTCTTATTGACTAGCCAGAGGGAGCTGACCATTGCGGACAGCACCTTTTCTATGTACAGTATAGCCTGTTTTCCACGCATTGTCAAGGAAGACTGAGGGTTTGCCATGGACATCCGCTTTTGCAGCCTGATCCCAGACAAATGCCTTTGTTCGGGAAGTCGGTTTCCGCGGACTGTCTGATGCTTTTACTTGACAATACGCTCAAAAAAAGCTATACTATGATTACAGAAGGCACTGCGACAAGCGGTCAGCCCTTTTGGTTCAGCTTTTGTTCAAAGAAAACCGTCACCTGCCGGGGTGGCGGTTTTTACTTTCTTACCTTGATCGTTTCCGCAAGAAAGCTCTGGTATTTCCAGAGCTTTTTATTATATCCTCTTGTATGCGGCTGGCGGACATGGTAGAATAAGACGACATTCATCACAAGGGAGGTGCAGCAATGACCGGCAGAGAGGTCTTTCCGGACGAGGAGCTGCGCCGCCGCATCATGGATTTCATCATGGCGGCGGGGCAGACACTGCTGGAAAACGGCGCCGAGGTGTTCCGGGTGGAGCAGACCATGGAGATCATGGCCCGGTCGTTCCATCTGCGGGAGTTCCACGTTTATGTGCTGACCAACGGCATCTTTGCCAGTGCGGGCACCGCAGAGATCAGCGAGGTGCGCAATGTGCCCAGCCGCACCACCCATCTGAGCCGGGTGGCGGCAGTGAACGCCCTCTCCCGCGAGATCGCCGAGGGGAATATGACTCTGGACGAGGCCGAGAGCCGCCTTGTGCTGGCACGGCGCATCCCCTTCCCCAAGGACTGGGTGCAGCTGGTCTCCGGCATGTGCGGCGCGTTCTGCTTTGCGCTGATCTTCGGCGGCACGCTGCGCAGCGCATTGGCGGCGGCACTGGCAGGCTTTCTTGCCAGCGGGTATCTGCTGCTGTGCGGCCGGCACGACCTGCCCGGCGGCTTTTGCAAGATCAGCTGTGCAGCGCTCATCACGCTGGCGTGCATTCTGGGCTGCAGCCTGCTGGGCACCTCTGCCAGCCATGCCATCATCGGTTCGCTGATGATCCTGACGCCGGGCATCGCGTTCACCATGGGCATCCGGGATTTCGTGCAAGGCGACTACCTTTCCGGCACCATCCGCATGATCGATGCACTGCTCATTGCGGCCAGCATTGCCATTGGCACCGGCCTTGTGCTGAGCCTTTATACATTCTTTACGGGGGTGGTGGTTGCATGATGCTCACCAGTACACAGATCGGAGAGCTGGCGGCGCAGTTCTTCATTGCAGGGGTCGGCACCCTGTGCTTTGCCGTCCTGTTTGCGTGCCCCCGCAAAAGCCTGTTCTTCTGCGGGCTGGTGGGTGCCGTGGGCTGGTTCGTCTACGAGCTGGCCGTAATGCTGGGGGCAGACAGTGCTGCAGCCTCCCTGCTGGCGGTGATCCCCCTTACCCTGCTCACCCGGGTGTTCGCCATCACCCTCAAAATGCCGGTGACAGTGTTCCTGCTGTCTGGCATCTTCCCGCTGGTGCCCGGCGCGGGCATCTACTACACCGCCTACTATTTTATACAGGGCAACAATGCGCTGGCCCTTTCCAACGGCATCAGCACCTTTAAGGTAGCCGTTGCGCTGGCCATCGGCATCACGCTGGTGCTCAGCGTGCCCATTCCGAAAAAGCGGCGAAACTGACTATAAGTGTAAAAAGGCGGCAGTTCAATATGACTGCCGCCTTTTTTGTGAACTTAGTTTTTGAGCTGTAAAAGCCAGCTCAAATTATTTGTGCATCTTGATCGTTGCAGTAACAGCAACTTCGCCCTTGCCACCGCCCAGATCATTGATGCCGAATGGGCCATTATTGATAGCAACAACATCAAACAGATAGCCGTTGCTCTCAACGGTTGCACCCGGCAGCTCAGCCTTGGTCAGAACCTTCTGGCTCATGGGAACGTCAACGGTAGCCTTGGTAATGACCTCATTAGAACCCTTCATATAGTAAGTAACAGTAACGTTTCTCATTTTTTCCGCTGCAACAGGCTTAACAGACATCACAACGCGGTTATTCTCGCTAATCTGGTTCTTGCCGTTGTCGATAATCTCGTAGCCGGGCAGAGTTTCCTTCAGATCGGTCTTGTAAACAAACTCAGCATCCGATGCAACGTTAATCGTCATGGTGGTGCTCAGCATAGCCTTGTTGACGGTATCGTAGAATGCAACCGTAACAGGCTTAGTGGTAGCAATCTTCTTCAGGGTGACAAGCACGCACTCCTTGCCGCCGATTTCCTGAATCTTCAATTCGCCGACGCTCTCCACAGTATAGCCCTGCGGAATCTGCTCAGCCTTAATCTGGGAGACCAGAACAGTCTTGGCGTCCTCATCCACAACAACAGAGCCATCCTTGCCAGCGGTTGCGCCGTTGCACATAAAGATGACCGTAACTTTCTTGGTCACATTGGGAATAACAGGCGTATCAGGAGTATTCCCATTGGAGCAGCCAGTCAGCACACCGGCAGCAGCAACAGCCAGAGCAGCCACGCCTGCGCCCTTGAGGAACTTACGACGAGAAATGTTAGACATAAGAATCAACCTCACAATCTTTTCTGCACGCTCTGATCACTTTTTTGTGGAGCCTGCTTTTCCTATATAATACCCCCCCCCGGTAACCGTTTGTCAAGTAAAATTTCAACAAAAAATAACACCAACAGGGCGGAAGCCTTATTGGCCGCCACCCTATTGGTGTTGTATTCTTAGATTTTGAATTTAAAAATTCAAATAATAAAAAGCCGGTTCAGCTTACTGTGCTTTACGTACGGCAGCGTACACATAGCCATCGTTGATGGGCAGGTCGCCGGTCAACACCACCTCATAGCCTGCCGGCACCTTTTTGAAAGTGCTGGTGTTGACAGAAGTAGCCCCTTCGTCCACATACAGAACCTCTTCACCAACTGCCTTGTTCTCTGCCTCGCAGTAGTAGTTGATAGTCGCCTTCGAGGCTTCCTTCACGGTGAAGGTGACAGTCTGGTTGTCCCAGTCGATCTTGGAATCGCCAACAATAGCGATCACATAGCCCTTGGGTGCGGTAACCTCGCTAGAATTCATGTTGTACTGATCCACCGGCACGTTCTTCTTGAGATCACTGCCGATCAACTTGCCATCATAGTCAACGAAATTGACGGTGATGTCCTTAGCAGTCACGCCAGGGATCGAAGGGACATCATTGCCGGAGCAGCCAGTCAGCACACCGGCAGCAGCAAC
>OCAI01000733.1_pt1 | contig 25193 bp, 16 predicted proteins | sample 1538271 | NCBI WGS metagenome assembly OCAI01 (sample SAMEA2580269, study PRJEB22360) | human gut metagenome | biome: human gut; feature: human-associated habitat; material: faeces | place: Denmark | collected 2008/2010 | reverse complement strand
TCCAACCTGATGAAGGCTTATCTGCCCACCAGCAAGACCCCCATCCGCACCGGCAAAAAGGTCGCCGTTGTGGGCGGCGGCAACGTGGCCATGGACGCTGCCCGCAGCGCCCTGCGTCTGGGTGCCGAGATCGTGTACATCGTCTACCGCCGCGGCATGGCTGAGCTGCCCGCCCGTAAGGAAGAGGTGGAGCACGCTGAGGAAGAGGGCATCATCTTCAAGACCCTGTGCAACCCTGTGGAGATCCACGCCAATGACGAGGGCTTTGTCAAGTCCATCACCTGCATCGAGATGGAGCTGGGCGAGCCCGATGCTTCCGGCCGCCGCCGCCCCATTGAGAAGAAGGGCAGCGAGTTTGAGCTGGACGTGGACACGGTCATCATGAGTCTGGGCACCAGCCCCAACCCGCTGATCCGCTCCACCACCCCGGGTCTGGAGACCAACAAGCACGGCTGTATCGTCACCGACGGCGACGACGGCAAGACCAGCCGTGACGGTGTGTACGCGGGTGGTGACGCCGTGACCGGCGCTGCCACCGTCATCAAGGCCATGGGCGCAGGCAAGGCTGCTGCAAAGGCCATTGACGAGTACATCCAGAGCAAGTAATCCCCTGTAAAGATGGGCCCAGCCCACTGAATACCGGATATAAAAAATCCCCTGTGCCAGCGCACAGGGGATTTTTGCATCTTATTCTGCGGTCTCCGTTGTGAGCACCGGGTAGCCCGTCCGCACGCACCGCACGGCACAGCGGGCACGGCCGCCGGTGGTGCAGGTGAAGAGGGTCAGGTCCCAGTTGTCGGAGTCTTCCGTCTTTTCGGTCATTTTTTCGATCTGGGTAGGCTGCAGGTTCTCCACGTAGGAGACCTCATAGCTCCACCGCATGCCGTCCATATCGGTAAAATAGACCTGTGCCCCTTCGGCCAGCCATTTGATGGGGCTGAAGTGCTTTGCATAGTTATGGGCACAGACCACCATGTTGTCCGCGTAGGTGGAGCCGGAGTACCGGCCGGGCGCGATCTTCAGGCCCGCATAGCTCCACTCGCTCATCACGGGCAGGTCGAGCCCAATGGAGGGGATGGACAGGTAGCCGATGTAGCTCCAGCCGTCCAGTTCCGTCTCGGTCATGGGCTGGGCGGGGTCCAGCTCCGGCTGCAGCACAACAGTCTCCGACTTTGCCTTCTCCTCAACCGTTGTGGTCAGGGTCTGTTCCAGCTCTCCCAGTGCCTGCTGTGCTGCCTTGTCTGCGCGGGCCGCATCCCACTTGTTGTAGGCAAGCAGCGCTGCTGCCGCCAAAATAAGCAGCGCACCCAGCACCATGCATATCTTTCCTATTTTCTGTCTCATGGCAGCGCTTCCTTTTTGTTCAGCACCCAGCCAGCGGCAAACAGCAGCACACCGCTGACCGCCAGCACCGGCACAGGCCAGTTCAGCTGGCCGGTCTGGGGCAGACCGGCCATGACTGCGCCGTCCGGATGGCCCGCCAGTGCGGGATTATCCGGTTTTCCCGGGGCTGCCGGGTTGTCCGGATTGCCGGGAGCCACCGGGCTGTCCAGGCTGCCGGGCGAGACCGGGCTGTCCGGGCCGTCCGGGTTCTTGGGCGTATCCGGGTTTGTAGGCTCTGTGGGCTGTTCCGGGATGCCGGGCTTGTCCGGCACGGGAGTGGGCGGTACAGGCGGCGTATCCGGTTTGACGGGGGTGTAGCCGCCCACCTTGGGGGAGGCGTCCACCTCATAATTCCATTTCCCATTCTCTGCCATGGGCAGGGAAACAAGGAACGGTTTGATGGGCGCATAGCCATTGGAGGCCTTGCTCTGCACGATCAGGTACAGGCCAAGTTCCAGATCCTCAAAGGCGGCATTGCCGTCTGCATCAACGGTTTTTGTGGTGCCCCGTGCGCCCTGCGGCATATATTCCAGCAGCTGGTCCGCCAGCGTGCTGTCGGTCAGGTCCCCCAGCGCGATGCCGCAGCCGTAAAAATCGCCGCAGTATTCAAAGCTCAGGTCGCCATTTTTGCGTTTCACCTCCGCCACGCGGTACAGCGTCAGCTGACCGCCGCTTAGGGCCTTATCCTTCGCGCTGTCGTACAGCGCAACGCGGATGGTGCCGGTGGCGGGGTTTCCGCTGGCATCCACCAGCCGGATGTTCGCACTGGTGGCAAGGGCAGGCAGTGCACCTGCCGCCAGAAGGCACAGCATCAAAAGCAGGGCTGCAAACCGCCTGCGCAAGCTTTTCTGTTCCATCGGCTGCTCACTCCCCTTTCTCTTCGTGTTTTTTGCGTTTGGCCAGCAGCAGGGCCGCACCCACGGTCAGCATACCGCCCACCGCCGCAAAGGGCACCGTGCCCATGCCGCCGGTGGAGGGCAGCTCGTAGCCGCTGTAGACTTTGTTGGTGATGAAGATTTTGCCGGTCTGGATGCCGTTGTTGTTGGTGATCTCCGTGACCCAGTTGCCGGTAGTCACTTCTTTTACAAAGTAGCAGTACTTTTTGCCATTTATGTCTGCTGCCGGGATCTGATTTTCGCCGGACCATGTAAACGACCAGCCGTTATCCTTGTTCAGGTTCTGTGTATCCATGAGCACAGCGTCCTGTGCCGTCTGGCCTTCCGTATAACGGTACAGCTCCACCTGAATGGAATTCACCGGAATATCTGCATCCGCCAGTGGTTTACCGTCCACTGCACTCAGCCAGTATTTTTTGACAGTGAGCTGATTGTAGGTATTCCTGACTGTCAGCTGTGTGGTATTGGTCGAACATCCGAAGGTCACGTCATCCACCGTCACGGTCTTGTCGTGGTCTGTGATTGGAGTATCGCCCAGAGCCGTCTTGAAGGCTTCCTTGGGATCGGTGCCCTTCTCGTAGAAGAACAGATACTTCGGCGTGCTGTCCAGAATATAGTTGTCCGGAGCCTTCGTCTCGGTCAGGCGGTAGAGCACATTCGGCGACAGCGTCTGTTCCGCACTTGTAATGCTGAAGGTCAGTTCGCCGTTTGCATCGGTCGTTCCAGATATGAAGTTTTCAAACTCACCCGAGTTCTTGTAGCGGTCGATCGTAAACTCCGCGTCCGGCAGGAACTTGCTGGTTTCCGCATCCATTTTGTGGATGACCAGCTGGCCGCGGGTGATCTGCACGCTGCTATCGTTCGTTTTAAAATTCACATCCTCCGCTGTGCCCTGAGCAATGCCCTCCAGATGAACCGTGTTGCTCAGCTTGGGCTGAGTATAGCTACCGGGGTCGAATTCAATGTCATACTGCAGCAGCAGCGCAGTTTTATCCGGGACAGTCATGCACAGCCAGTAATCGGGTTCGGGGTCGTCAATGTGATAGAGTCCTTCTTCTACCTGCGTCAGGCTCGATACATCCTTGTCGCGCTCGTAGTGGTACAGACGGACATTGTGGCCGTAGAAGCTGTTACCGCGTATGATCTCTGCCTTATCCCGCAGTTTCAGTGTTCCAGTGGTTCCCAGCTTCTGCGCCGACGGGTTGATGATGACAGTATAGGTGACATTGTTCGTCCAGTTACCATTTTTGTCCTTCAGCTGTTTGCCGGTCTTTATCAGCGGAGCGATATCCTTGTGCACCGTGGTCTTGATGGCCGCAGTCTCACTACCCCATTTTGCTTCGTTGGTGTAGGCGATATCCGATGTGAGCAGGTCTTTCCAACGGGAGTCGTTCTTAAAGCTGACCTCATACAGAAGCTCAATGACGTGTTGTTTTCCGTCGTTGCAGCCGTACACCTCTACAGTCAGCTTCTTATTAGTTTCATCATAGGTAACATGCCATCGCTCAGCGGGGTTCCAGCTGCACTGCTCGTTGTCCACGTAGAGCCTGAGCTTATCGCCGTTCACAGTCAACTCGGTTCCCGTCGGCATGGTATCCGTGATAACGATGTTGCCTGTTTCTGTTCCCGTTGTAACCAACCTGATGCGGTACAGCAGCTTCTGATCCTTGACATCATCATAGTTCACAGTGGTGTCGCCGGTAATGTAATCCTGCCGCTTGCCATCGATGGCCACCGATTTTTCAAAGACACTGCTGCGATAAACATCCTCAGCCGAATCGCTCGCCTTTGTGCTGCCGTCCTGCGTGATCTTTGCGTTGTTGGTGAAGATCCAATCCGCACCTTCCGGCTTACCACTGCGCACTTCATGAGTGGGCACATCCTTCAGCACCATCTGGCGCACAGCAATGGAGTCGTCGCCTTCTGCTTTCTTCACTGCAACGGTAAAGCTCAGCACATGTGTGTTAGCATCATTCGCATCAACTTTATTATTGAATGCATCAAAATAGGTGATAGTCAGATATTTTTCTACCTGCGCATAGTTCAGTGTACTATTGCTGCCGGTCAGATACAGCGTCAGGCCATCTTCAATCGCTTTCTGCAGCTCCGAAGCAATGGCATAGTGCCTGTCGCTGCCATCGGTGGTGTTCCCGATGGTATCGGTCAGCTCAAAATGGTCGGCACCGGTCGCATTCACTGCGCTCAGATCCCAGTAGGCGATATTATTATTATCGGTACGGTTGTGGGTCTTGGTCAGTTTCCAGATGCCCTGACTGACGGGAACCGTGTCCTCCGCCCAGAGGTTATCAGCTATATACGCCCTGTTCGTCACAGATGCCGAGCCATCTGTCGGTACAGTGGTCTTGTAGGTAATGGTAAAGCGGTAGGCGGTCTTTGCGTTGTCGCTCAGTTCTGAGAGCTTAATGCCACCTTTCATATCTTCCGGCTTCATCGTTACGTATGTCGTCTGCGCTCCCTCGATTTGGACGTTGATCTCACCGGACAGTGTGACGTTCCCCGGCAGAACATCCTGAAATGTATAATCCTTCAGGAAATCCGTAGGTCCATCCAGCGGTGCACGAACTACGACTGTCCATTCGATCAGACCATCCGCATTCAAGACGCCTGTCTTTTGGATGATATTGCGGTTATACGTGATACGCTTTTCACCAGAGGAGACTGTCTTCACCGTATCGGTTTCTGCTGCAGCCGTGTTATACATTATGTTCGGCTTGCCGGTTCCGTACATAGCCTTCAGGTCTTCGTCCGCCGCCTTTGTGGCGTAGTACAGGATGTACTTTTCACCCTCATTCAGCTCCGGAAGTGCCGCAAAGCTTAACTCGCTGCCATCTGCAGAAACAGTATACTGGTATGGGTCGTTTCCAACCGTAAGCCGGGTTTGGACACCGTCCGCCGCTACCTTCCATAGCGTGATGGGGATATCCGTGGTATTATGCTTTCCCGGGAAGCCGGTTATTTTGTCGCTAATCTTCACCGTGCCGCCGGAACCGTTCTTGGTAGATACCGTAACCTTCCAATAGGCATAGTAGCCTCTGTTTTCGTTGCTCCACCAGCTTACGCCCTTGTCCTGGTAGTTCGTGAGTTCCTTTTTTATGGACAGATCCGGATCTTTTTTGGTAACTTGCAGCTCCATATTGTTGCCAAAGCTGATCTTGCCGTCCGGGGCCGTGGCGAGGTCCGCTTTGGCTTTGAAGGTCAGTTTTCCGTCAAAGGCTGCGCCTCTGCCGATCCCAGTAAAGTTCATCGTGACCAAGCCGTTTGTATCGATGGAATAAGTACCCATCGAATTACCGGTTGCTACATCTATGATCACGTCTGTTTCGATCTTCTTATCCAGTTTCAATCCGCCCGGCAGCTGATACGTCATCGTGCCGCTTCCCGATGGGAAAGTACCGTCTGGCAATTTGAAGTTCACCACGAGCTGGATGGTATCGCCATCCTTCACCGTTTCACCCTCGGGGATATCTGTCCATTGCGTATTGCTTCCCGTTCCGATCTCCTTCTGGAATGTTATGCTGGTGATATGTCTATCCAGCGACTGCACCGTTTCTGCAGCTGTGCTGACATCATCTGCGGCTTCATCGGACAGCAGCGCCACCGCATACGGAGAGACCTGCGATACAGGACCAGTTGCCCAGATCACAAGAGAGGTTTCCTCGTCCCCTGCCGGTTCCACGCCGTCAGGTTCCTCTCTTTCCCCCTCTTCCTGCGCCTTATGGGCTGCGGCCAGATCGATCACATCCGTGATCTCGTCCGCACGCAGGGACACCTCGGCCACCTTGCCGTCCACGTCGCCGGAGATCACGGTCAGGGTGCCGGTATCCGCGTCCACATCCGACACGATGCCCACGGTCTCGGTGCTGACGGTGCGCTCCTCGGTCTGGGGCTCAGCGGCGGCAGGCTCCAGCGAAAGCAGGGCAATGTCCGCATCGGCAGAATCATCCATGATCTGCGGCGCGTCCTCTTCCACCGCCACCGTCTCGGTGGTGATGCTGTTGTAGAACACGATATCGCCGGGCACAAGCTCGACCTCTGCCGCCGCCTTCAGCCACTCGGACCCGCGCAGGTCGCTGCGCAGGGCCTGCACACCGGCGCGCTGCGGCACCGTGGTCTGCGGCACATTCGCGTAGTTCAGGCAGTAGGACAGGAACATCACATCCCACGCACCGTAGGCGTTGCCATACCATGCACCGTAACGGGTGTAGTGGCGCACAGTGGTCTGGTCCTCATCGTCCAGCTGGAAGTTGCGCTCGCTCTGCTGGTAGCCCAGCTGGCTTTTTGCCACAGCGGTCAGGTCGTCGGCCCATGCACCGGTGAGCGAAACATTCGTCTTTGCGCTCCAAGTCTCCTCGTCCTCCACATCCGCCAACGGGTCGGACAGGCAGTTCACGGTGTGGTGGTGCTCCGGCAGGCCGCAGACCAGTACTTCCTCATAGCAGGCGTCGGTGTGGTGGTGCACCGGGGTGTCCAGACTGCTGTCGTCCACAACGGGCTGAAGGGCCACGGCATCGTCAAACACCGCAAAGGCTTCCTCATCCACCGGCACATAGTCCGGGTTGGGCTCCTCCACAAGCTCGCCCTCTTCCAGACCGCACACCAGCTCATATTCAATGGAATAGCAGCTGTCGTCGTGGGTGTGCTCGAACAGGTCACAGATCAGGCTGCCATCCTCGGGGTCAAAGCAGTCGTCGGTGTGCACATGCTCTTCCTCGTAGCAGGTCAGCGTTTTCACTTCCTGATAGCAGTCGTCGGTGTGCTGGTGGGGCACAAAAATGTACTCCGGCTCCGGTTCTGCTGAATAGGCGGCAATGTCGGCCTCGCTCTGCTCCACACCATAATCCGCATCAGGGAATGCGCTGTCGTCCGGCTTTGTGGCGTTCCAGTCCTCCGGTTCGCCCTCCTCATAGCCGCACACCAGCACCTTCTCATAGCACTCGGCGGTGTGCTGGTGCTCGATCTCGCCGCACTGGTAGTCTGCCGTTTGGGCAATGCCCACACTGTGCAGCTGCCAGTTAACGAACAGGCTGGTGAGCAGCGCCAATGCCAGCAGCAGTGCCATATACCGCCGCGCCGCCTTGTGTTCCCTGCGGAACCGCTGCATCAGTGCCGTTGTGATATCCTTCATGCTTTTCATCCTCACTATACTAAAAACAGCGTATTTTCGTCGTTTGCAAAACCGCCAAATCCACGCCCTATTTTTATACTCCTATAACCTATCCAGTGTACCACATCCTTGGCCGGAAATCAACTTTAAAATGCTCGTTATTTGGCTTGAGCGCTGGATTTTTGGCAGGTTTGCCGTGCCAGACCCCGCAGGCAGGATGTGCCGGATTTCTCAGCTATTCCGGGCTTTGGGCGGGCGATCCGGCACAAGGCGGCAGACCAGACGCACCATCAGCGGGGTCAGCGGCAGCCACACCGCAGTGCAGATGAGGTTGAACAGCGTATGCGCGTTGGCGAGCTGCCGGGCAATGACTTCCAGCTCCGGCCCTTTGGGCGAGATCATTGTCACCAGACCCGCATACCACGGCAGCAGGGCGCAGAACGCCGCCGCACCGGTCAGGTTGAACAGAGCGTGGGCCGCTGCCGCCCGTTTTGTGTCCCGGCTCTGCCCGATGGATGCCAGCACCGCCGTGACCGTGGTGCCGATGTTATCCCCCAGCAGCACCGGCAGTGCCCCTGCAAGGCCCAGCAGACTGCCGCCCTGCGGCCCGGGCCGGGCCGCAACGCTCTGAAGCACCGCAATGGTGGCAGAGCTGCTCTGCACCGTCAGGGTCATGCAGAGGCCTGTCAGCAGGCCCAGCCACGGACGATGCCGCACCCGTGCCAGCCAGAGCGCAAACATCGGGCTCTGTGCCAGTGGGGCCAGCGCCGTGCTCATACCGGCAATGCCCTCGAACAGCAGACCAAAGGCAAACACCGCCCGGCCAACGGCCCGGCCCCTCTGCCCTGCACAGGCAAAGCAGAGCAGCAGCCCGGCCAGCAGCACAAGACCGCGCACATCTTCCAGCCGGAAGGCCAGCAGCTGTGCGGTAACGGTGGTTCCGATGTTGCAGCCAAAGATCACCGGGACCGCCTGCTGCAGGGTCAGCAGGCCCGCACTTACAAAGCCCAGCACCATCACCGTGACTGCCGAGCTGCTTTGCAGCACCGCCGTGACCGCTGCACCCGCCAGCACGCCCCGCACCGGGCTGCCGGCCAACACCATCAGCAGCCGCTTCATCCGCTGTCCCGCCGCTGTTTCCAGACTGCGGCTGAGCGCATCCATGCCATACAAAAACAATGCCAGCCCGCCAAAAAGCGCAAAGATCCCTTTCAGTCCCTGTTCCAATGCCGCCGCCCCTCCCGCAGAAACGTTTCTTATTCTATTTATGCAGCTGCCGGGCGGTTCAGGCTTTCTGTCTCCCTTCCCTTTTTGTGAACTTTTTTAAAATTATCCTAAACCGCCCTTGCATTCTGGGTGCAGGAGGAATATTATTGTCAGGCGTTAATAGTTAACAGTTGTTAAGTATTTTGCAATGAGGAGGGATAGAATGTTGAACGAGACCGAAGCCGCAGCGAGCTTTCACGGCCTGTGCCATTTTTTCGGACGGCTGAGCAAGGCGTCCCAGGCCGGCATGAAGGCGGCTCTGCGGGGCTGTCCCAAGTGCCACTTTCCCATGCTGGAGGGTCTGGCTCACACGATCAGCACCCGCGGGCAGGACGGAGCGGTGTATGTTTCCGATTTTGCCCGGGAGACACACCAGCCGCTGCCGGCCATCAGCCGCAGCCTGCGCCAGCTGGAACAGGACGGCCTTGTTCTGCGCGAAGCGGACCCGGCTGACCGGCGCAAAACGCTGGTGCGCATCACGCCGGAGGGCTACGCCGCCTGTGCCCGGTGTGAAGATGCCCTCAGCGATTATTTTGCCTGCGTGATGGCCCGGCTGACACCGGAGCAGGTGCAGCAGATGAACGTTTTGCGCGGCGCACTGATGGATGCCATCCTTGCGGAAAACGCTTCCCGTGAAGCAAAAAACAACGAAGGGAGAACCGAACCATGACGAAAATTTTCAAGCAGCTGGCCCGGCACTGGGCCGTCTGTCTTGTGGTGTTCGCGCTGCTGTTCGTGCAGGCGTACTGCGATCTTTCGCTGCCGGACTACACCAGCAGGATCGTGGACACCGGCATCCAGCAGGGCGGCATTGAAAGCCCCCTGCCGGAAACGATACGCCAGAGCACGCTGGACGCCCTCACGCTTTTGATGAGCGAAGAGGACGCCGATGCACTCCAGAACGCCTACGGGTATTATCTTCAGGACGACGGCGTGCTGAAGCTGCGCACCGACCTGACCGACGACGAGCGCGCCGCGCTGGAGGATGCCGTCACCACGCCGGACATCGTGCTGTATATGGCGGCTGCGCAGGCAGCGAACACCCCCGCCGGGCAGGACACACTGGGCATGACCGGCCTTGCCGACATGCAGGCGGCCCGCACAGAGGCTGCCGACACTGACACCGACACCGTCACTCCTTCTGCCGAGGATCTGGACACCGTGTGCGCCCAGTTTGCCGCTATGAGCCAGATGCCGGGCTTCACCCGCGAAGCCGTCCAGCAGCAGCTGGGCGGTGCTTTTGCCAGCTTGGATGATACCCTGATGGAGAACCTCAAAAGTCAGTCCATGCTGCTGGTGCAGCTGGAATACGAGGCACAGGGCGTTGCCCACGATGTGCAGATGCGCTACCTTTACCGCGTAGGCGGTCAGATGCTGGGTCTCACCCTGCTGATGGCGGCCGTGTCCATTGCTGTGGGCTTCCTCGCCTCCCGCGTGTCCGCCGCCATTGGCCGCGACCTGCGCCGGGAGACCTTTGCCAGCGTCATCGGATTCTCCAATGCAGAGATCGAGAATTTCTCCACCGCATCCCTCATCACCCGCACCACCAACGACATCCAGCAGGTGCAGTTCGTCTGCGTCATGCTGCTGCGCATGGTGGCCTATGCGCCCATTCTGGGCATTGGCGGCGTGCTGCATGTGCTGAACAGCAGCACCGGCCTTTCCTGGATCATTGTGCTGGACGTGGCCGTTCTGCTGCTGCTCATCCTCTTCCTGATGAACATTGCCATGCCGAAATTCAAGATCATGCAGAAGCTGGTGGACCGGCTGAACCTTGTCAGCCGCGAGATCTTGACCGGCATCATGCCGGTGCGCGCGTTCAGCCGCGAACGGTTTGAGGAGGAGCGCTTCGACAAGGCCAACAAAGACCTGATGAGCACCCAGCTGTTCACCAACCGCGCCATGGTGGCCATGATGCCCTTTATGACCCTCATTATGAACGGCACCAGCCTGCTCATCGTCTGGTTCGGCGGCAAGGCCATGGACGCCGGCACCATGCAGGTGGGCGAGATGATCGCGTTCATCACCTACACCATGCAGATCGTCATGTCCTTCCTGATGCTGGCCATGGTGGCCGTCATGCTGCCCCGCGCCGGTGTGGCTGCGGAGCGTATCGATGAGGTGATCCGCACCAAAGCCACCATCAACGACCCGGGCGAAGCTGCTGCAGAGCCCGCGCAGGAGCACAAAAACTGGCAGGGTGAGGTAGAGTTTCACGATGTGAGCTTCCGCTTCCCGGGTGCGGACAGCGATGCGCTGGAGCACATCAGCTTTACTGCAAAGCCCGGCGAGACCACCGCTATCATCGGCTCCACAGGCTGCGGCAAATCCACCCTGCTCAACCTCATCCCCCGCTTCTATGATGTGACAGGCGGCAGTGTGACCGTGGATGGCATCGATGTGCGCAATATGCCGCAGGCACAGCTGCACGACCTGCTGGGCTATGTGCCCCAGAAAGGTGTGCTGTTCAGCGGCACCATCGGCTCGAACCTGAAGTTCGGCGGGGAGCACATCACCGATGCCGACGTGAAAAAGGCCGCTGCCATTGCGCAGGCTACCGAGTTCATCGATGCAAAACCGCAGGGCTACGAAAGCCCTATCGCACAGGGCGGCTCCAATGTGTCCGGCGGCCAGAAGCAGCGCCTTTCCATTGCACGCGCCATCGCGAAAAAGCCAAAGATCTACCTGTTCGACGACAGTTTCTCTGCCCTCGACTTCAAGACCGATGTAGCCCTGCGCCGTGCGCTGAAAGCTGAGACCGGCGACTCCACTGTGATCATCGTAGCACAGCGCATTTCCACCGTACTGCATGCGAACCAGATCCTGGTTCTGGACGAGGGCCGTCTGGTGGGCAAGGGCACCCATGCCCAGCTGATGGTCACCTGCCCGGAGTACCAGGAGATCGCACGCAGCCAGCTGAGCCAGAAGGAGCTGGCTCTGGATACTTTGAATACGGAAAAGGAGGGTGAGTGATATGCCAAGACCCGGACGCATGACGACCGAACGCGCCAAGGACTTCAAGGGAACCCTGCTGCAGCTTGTGCGTACCCTTGGCCGCTACCGCCTTTCGCTCGTTACCGCCATTGTATTTGCCATTCTTTCTACCATCTTCAACATTGCAGGCCCCAAGGTGCTGGCAAAAGCCACCACAGCCCTTGCTACCGGCTGGATTGCCAAGCTGCGCGGCACCGGCAGCATCGACTTTGTGTATATCGGCCGCATCCTGCTGTTTTTGCTGGGCATGTACCTGCTGAGCAGCGCATTCAGCTTTATTCAGGGCTGGCTGATGACCGGTCTTTCGCAGAAGGTGTGCTACGACTTTCGCCGCCAAATCAGCGAAAAGATCAACCGCCTGCCCCTTGCCTATTTTGAAAAGCGCACCGTGGGCGAGGTGCTGTCCCGCATCACCAACGATGTGGACACGCTGGGCCAGAGCCTGAACCAGAGCATCACCCAGCTCATCACCAGTGTGACCACCATGATCGGCGTGCTGGTCATGATGCTGTCCATCAGCCCGAAGATGACCCTGATTGCCCTGCTGATCCTGCCCGTCTCGCTGGTGCTTGTGCTCATCGTAGTTCGTTTCAGCCAGAAATACTTCAAGTCCCAGCAGGCCATTCTGGGCGTCGTAAACGGTCAGGTGGAAGAAGTCTACTCCGGCCACAACGTGGTCAAAGCCTTCAACCGTGAGGCCGTGGTGCTGAACGACTTCAACGCCGCCAACGACAAGCTGTATGAATCTGCGTGGAAGAGCCAGTTTCTCTCCGGCCTGATGATGCCCATCATGAACTTTGTGGGCAATCTGGGTTATGTGGCCGTAGCCATTGTAGGCAGCATTTTTGCCGCAAACGGCATCATTACCATCGGCGACATTCAGGCCTTCATCCAGTACGTCAAGAACTTCACCCAGCCTATCCAGCAGCTTTCTCAGGTGTCCAACATGCTGCAGAGCATGGCCGCTGCCGCTGAGCGGGTATTCGAGTTTTTGAACGAGCCGGAAGAGGACCAGCAGGCAGACCCGGCCCGCCGCGCGGACCCTGCCTGCATCGACGGTCAGGTGACATTCAGCCATGTCCGCTTCGGCTACACCCCGGACAAGACCGTCATCCACGATTTCAGCTGTGAGGTCAAGCCCGGCCAGAAGGTGGCCATCGTCGGCCCCACCGGCGCAGGCAAGACCACCATGGTCAAGCTGCTCATGCGCTTCTATGATGTAGATTCCGGTTCCATCACCCTGAATGGCCACGATGTGCGGGACTTTGACCGCAGCGCTCTGCGTGAGGGCTTCGGCATGGTGCTGCAGGACACATGGCTGTTCAAGGGCACCATCATGGAGAACATCCGCTATGGCCGACTGGATGCCACCGATGAAGAAGTGATCGCCGCCGCCAAGGCTGCCAACGCCGACCATTTTATCCGCACCCTGCCCGGCGGCTACCAGATGGAGCTGAACGAGGACGCTTCCAACGTGAGTCAGGGCCAGAAGCAGCTGCTCACCATCGCCCGCACCATTCTGGCCGACAACCGCATCCTGATTTTGGACGAGGCCACCAGCAGTGTGGATACCCGCACCGAGCAGCGCATCCAGACCGCCATGGACCGCCTGATGGAGGGCCGCACCAGCTTTGTGATCGCCCACCGTCTTTCCACCATCCGGGACGCCGACCTCATCCTTGTGATGCGAGATGGCGACATTGTGGAGCAGGGCACCCACGACCAGCTGATCGAAGCTGGCGGCTTCTACGCCGATCTGTACAACAGCCAGTTCGAGGACGTGGTGGAGTAAAGCAGCCGTCATCGCAGTATAAGCACAAAAATAGCACCTGCCGCCTTCCTTTCCGAGGGCAGCAGGTGCTATTTGTTTTGGCTGAAAGCTTACCGGAACGAAAGCCTTCCCCCAGTCGGGGGAAGGTGGCGCGCAGCGCCGAATGAGGGTGCCGGCAAGCTGCAGCTATCGTGATACGAAAGGGGGAGTTTCTCTATTCCTCCACCGGTTCCAGCTTCAAGCCGAACAGCTTTTCCGAGAGGGACGGCAGCTGTTGCTGCAAGGCGCGGACATAGGCCATTACCAACGGGTCCTCGCGCTTTTGCCCCAGCACGATGCCAAACCGGTGTCCCCTGCCCCAGTCCAGTACCCGCACAAAACTGAGGTCCGGTCTGCGGTAGTAGAAAGGCGGGATCATCTTGAGTGCCGGGTCGCCGTAGGCTGCACTGCGGATACCGCCCACCGGCGTAAACTCCACCCCTCGGTCCATTCCCTCCTGCAGCAGGCTTGTTTCGTAGACAGTCTGGTACATCTCCTTGATGGGCAGCCAGCGGTATTGCAATGCCTGTTCCAAGGTCAGTCTGCCCACCGGCATATCGGCGGGCGGGTGGATGGGGATGCAAAGTTCCGGCATATAGAACAGCGGCACAAAGGTAAGCCCCTGCGCGTAGAACTCTGCACTTTCCAGCTGGAAGGAAAGATCCATCTCCCCTTTTTTCAGGCTGCGCCAGACCTCGCTGCGGTTGGCACACCACCCCAGAATGGGGGTATACTGCAGGCACAAGTCACTTGTCAGGGAAAACAGGTCGTATACGAACATCCGCATTGCCTCATGACACCCTGCGATGATCAGATGCCGTTCCGGCGGTTTTTCCTGCTGCTGCACCGCGCGGGCATGGCGCACCGCCTCCTGATACAGAGCTGTCAGCTGCTTTGCCTTGGGGTAAAAGTCCCGGCCTGCCGGAGTCAGGATCACCCGGCGCGGTACATGCTGAAACAGTTCAAACTGCAGCTGCCCTTCCAGCGTACGGATCTGCTGCGAAAGTGCCGACTGCGAAAGATACAGTGCCTCTGCTGCTGCGGAAAAACTGCCCATCTCTACGATCTTCACAAATCCATCCAGTGCACTCTCGTTCATCTGCGCATCCTCGCTTTCTTACATTAGTATTTCCTAAATTATAATATAACATATTTGAATTGTAAAGTGCACCGCTCTACGCTACACTTGTTAAAGATTCAGCAAAGTGGTTTTTAACTTGCTGCGCGATGAGAAGAAAAACAAGAAGAGAAAAGAGAAAGAGAGCGTACCTATGAACAAGATCTCCCGCAAGGGCTTTCTGAAGATCGCCGCTGCCGCCGCCATGAGCGGTGTCACTGCCGGCGCACTGGCTGCCTGCAATTCTGCCTCCGGCTCCACTGCCTCCGGTGCTGCCGGTCAGTACATTCCCGGCACCTACGAGGGCACCGCCGAGGGCATCTCCTCCACCGTCAAGGTCACCATGACCTTCTCTGACAGCGCTGTCACCGACGTGGTGGTGGACACCTCCGGCGAGACCGCCTCTTTCGGCGCTGCCGCCGCCGATGAGCTGCGTGAGCAGCTGATGGCTGCCGGTTCTGCCGAGATCGACGGCGTTTCCGGCTCTACCATCACCTCCGATGCCGTGATGAAGGCTGCCAAGAGCTGCTACGCACAGGCAAAGGGCGAGGCCGTGGTGTCCAGCGTGCAGCTGCCCACAGGCGACGCAAACGACTGGCTGGGCAAAGAGCCTGATATCGACGAGGCTGCCATCACCGAGACCGTGGACACCGACATTCTCATTGTGGGTGCAGGCAACGGCGGTATGTTCGCTGCCGCCTATGCTGCTGCCAACGGCCTGAACTTCCGTGTTATCGAGCAGAACGCCAACGTACAGGACACCCGTCACTGGTACGGCGCTGTTGATTCTGCTGCCGCTAAGGAGGCTGGCGAACCCGCCACCGATAAGGCAAAGCTGCTGAGCGAGATCTCCCGCTACGCCTCCGGCAAGTGTGACCAGCGCGTCGTCAAGACTTGGATCAATGAGTCTGCCGCTATGCACGATTTCATGCGCAGCATTCTGGAAGATAAGTACGGCTGGGTATGCGATTTCACCTCCGGCAGCGAGGCTGCATGGCCCACAGAGAATGCTGAGCACAATACCGACTACCTCTTCCCTGTGCAGGAGCATAACTACATGGCCAGCGAGCGCGAGTCCGGTCTGGCACGCAACGAGCTGCTGCTGCAGTACATTCAGGAGCTGGGATACGATGTGGACTTCAAGACCAGTCTGGCCAAGCTGGAAAAGAACAGTGATGGCCGCATTACCGGCATCATCGCCCAGAGCACCGAAGATGACCACTTTATCCGCTACAACGCCAACAAGGGCGTGCTGCTGGCCTGCGGCGGCTTCCCCGGCAACCCCTACATGATGGAGCAGCTGGACCCGCTGGGCACCAGCGTGACCACCGCCTGCTCCTACTCCCCCGCCGACAAGGGCTACGGCATCCGCGCTGCTGTGTGGGCCGGTGCCAATCTGGACAAGGAAGCCGCTCCCATGCTGTTTGACCGCGGCGTTGTTGCCCCCGGCGTGGATGGCGGCTATGTGGATAGCGACTCTGCCTTTGGCGGCAAGGCCTTCCCCGGCAAGATCCGCCAGTACAACCCCGGTACCCAGCCCTTCCTGAAGGTGAACCGCAACGGCGAACGCTTTGCCAACGAGAGCTGCCCCTACAACGATATCGTCTACGCTGCTGCCCACCAGCCGGGCCGCGTCTACGCACAGATCTGCGATGCCAACATTCTGGAGGACGCAAAGCGTTTCCACACCATCGGCTGCTCTGCCCAGACCCGCAACGGCGGCGAGAAGTACATTCAGGGTAAGATGGACGAAGCTATCGAGGCCGGTGCACTGTTCAAGTGCGATACGCTGGACGAGCTGGCCGACAAGATGGGCTTTACCGGCGCTGCCAAGGACACCTTCCTTGCTACCGTGGAGCGTTACAATGAGCTGTACGACAAGCAGAACGACGAGGATTTCGGCAAGCCCGCTTACCGCCTGAGTGCCATCCGCACTGCGCCCTTCTACGGCTGCTGGCTGGGTGCCTCTCTGCTGACCACCGAGCAGGGCATTGCCATCAACGAAAAGGGTCAGGCGCTGGACAACAACAACCAGCCCATGGAGGGCCTGTACATCACCGGTGATATGTCCGGCAGCTTCTTTGCCAACAACTACCCCTGCCTGATGGCCGGTGTAGCCATGGGCCGCACCCTGACCTTCGCCATGAAGGCTGTCAAGCAGATGGCAGGTCTGGATAACGCCTGATCCAGCGCGGTTTTCCGGCACAACTTAAGCGTTTTTCCATTTCTTCTTTCTTCATGAAGAGAGGCGGTCCCTGTTTGGGGCCGCCTCTCTTTGCCATTTTTTCGCCACATGCCCCCTACACAAATCCCCACGATTGTGCTATGATAAGGCTGAACAGCCGGTTTGTGCCAGACAACCGGCAAAATCGAGGTGTTTGTACAAATGTCTGATCTCCTTGAAACTCTGCGGCAGGAAGGGGTAGACCCCGCCCTGCTGGAAGCAGTCCAACAGTACCGCGCTGCCCATGCCCTGCCGGACGCACTGCGCCCGCGCATCCCTTCCCCTGCCTTTACCTACTACGGCAAACAGGTGTGGGAGCAGGCGCTGGCGGCGCTGCTCTGCGGCGAAAATCTGCTGCTGGCAGGCGGAAAAGCCACCGGCAAAAACGTGCTGGCGGAGAACCTTTCCGCCGCCTTTGGCCGCCCTGCGTGGGATATCTCCTTCCATGTGAACATGGATGCTGCGTCCCTCATCGGCATGGATACTTTTGCGGACGGTCAGGTGGTGTTCCGGCCCGGCCCGGTATACCGCTGCGCCCAGTGCGGCGGCTTTGGTGTGCTGGATGAGATCAACATGGCCAAAAACGAAGCGCTGGCCGTGCTGCATGCGGTGCTGGACTTCCGCCGTGCCATCGATGTGCCCGGCTACGACCGCATCCCGCTGGCGGAGGAGACCCGCTTTATTGCCACCATGAACTACGGTTATGCCGGCACCCGTGAGCTGAACGAGGCCCTCACCTCCCGTTTCGTGGTCATCCAGATGCCCACCATTACGCAGGACGATCTGGAAAAACTGCTGCGGACGCAGTTCCCCGATCTTGCTTCCAAGTATGTGCGCCAGTTTGCACTGCTGTTCCTTGACCTGCAGAAAAAGTGCGACAGTGCGGAAATTTCTACCAAGGCGCTGGACCTGCGCGGCATGCTGGATGCTCTGCGGCTGATCCGGCGCGGCATCACGGCAGGCGCGGCACTGGATATGGGCATCACCAACAAAGCCTTTGACTCCTACGAGCAGGGCCTGATCCGTGATGTGATCGCAGCGCGCATTCCGGCCAAGCTGGATGCCGCCAAGCTCTTTGGCTGATGGACGCCCAGAGCTACACCGCTCAGGAGCGGCGTGCGGCCAATCAGGTCTGGGCTGCTGCAGGAGCCTATGGCTTTGAGCCGTTGTTTCTGGCCCGCTATACCGACGGCACCACCGATTTTTACATGAACACCGTCGTGGGTCTCATCCACAAATATTACGGTGACGCGCTGATCCGCAGCATCTTTGACGCATGGGACGGTGATCTGCGGCAGACGATGCTGGACGACATGACATGGCTGTATCTGGAAAATGCAGCCTATCGGCTGGAGCTGCCCCGCCGCCCGGTGCTGGAAGCACTGCGCCATGCTCATGCAGATTATTTCTTTGCCATCCAGTACAAGCTTTCGCGGCAGGAGTGGATGGCAAAAAATCAGCTGGTCTACACCATGCAGGCCGCACGCTGGCGGCGTGTACTGGGCCGCACCGACCCGGTGATGACCCCTTACGAGTCCGGCCTTGCCGCCGCGCTGGCCCCGGAGCATGTGCCGGAGCCGGAACAGCTGAAAGCCGAAATTTTATCGATCTACGCAAAATTCAACCTGTTCGACGGTACTGTGCACCAGAAAGCAGCTTTGCATCTGCATCTGGACGGCCTGCTGGCAAAACTTGCCACCAAAGCCATGCCCACCCAGATGATCAAAACGGACCGCGTGACCGTGGAGCACTCAAACTCCGTGGATGCTGTGGGCGGTGGACTGGCGGTGGACAAGCGCAGGGCCCACATCACCCTGAAGCAGGATGCCGCGCAGGACAGAGCCTACATCGAAAGCTGCTTCGGCCGCTCCCTCTACCCGCCGGAACGGCTGCGCAAGGCTGAGCAGGAGCTTTGCGTGGGCGACCATCTGGGCTGTCATCTATGGTTCAGCGCCGGTGTGCCAAGCCCGGAGCAGGCCCCCACCCCGGAGGCAAAACATCTGGCTGAGCAGGCCGAACTTCAGGCTGACCGCAATCGCGCCTACTACGCTAAAAACCGGGAACTGCACCGTAGCGTCGTGCTACGGCTCACCGAACAGATCCGCAACTGCATTCTGGTGCATCAGCAGCCCAACGCCCGTGTGGCCCGCAGCGGAAATCTGAATGCCGGACGCATCTGGCGGGCCCCGCTTTTGAACGATGACCGGGTATTTTTATGCGCCGAGGAGGAAAATCAGCCTTCCTTCACAGTGGATCTTCTGCTGGATGCATCTGCGTCCCGCCTGCACTGTCAGGAGGTCATTGCGGCGCAGGGCTCTATTCTGGCCCAGAGCCTTGCAGCCTGCGGGATCCCGGTGCGGGTGTCCAGCTTCAGCAGCCTGCGGGGCTACACTGTACTGCGTGTGCTCAAGGGCTTTGCGGACAAAAACCTGCAGAACATCAACCGTTATTTCGCTTCCGGTTGGAACCGTGACGGCCTTGCCCTGCGGGCCGCAGGCGACCTTTTGCAGTATGCGCCCGGCCCTGCGCCGCGGCACCTGCTCATCGTACTGACGGATGCTTCGCCCAACGACAGCCGCCGCATTCCGCCCAGCCCGGAAAAACCGCTGGGCTGCGGTTACGAGGACGCCGCCGGTGTGGCCGACACTGCCGCGCAGGTGCGTGCGCTGCAGCGCATGGGCATCCGGGTGTCTGCCGTGTTCATGGGCGAGGACAGCTCTGCCGGTGCCGCTGCACAGATCTACGGCAAAAATATGGCACGCATCCGCGGCATGGATCAACTGGCCCGTGCTGCCGGACGGCTGATCCAGAACGAGATCCGGGAACTGGGCGACTGAAATAAGAGTTTTATAAAAGCAACGGCCTGCAGACGAGAGAGTTTTCTCCGTCTGCAGGCCGTTTTATACAACCGCATCACAACCGTGTTTCGTCCGGATTTTGCTTACCCTGCCGCATCCTGCAAATTCTTTCAATTTTTGATAAACTTATAGTTGTTTTTCGTTGTGGAATATGCTATACTAGGTTCACAAGATAAAACAATCCTGCGTAAGCCGCCCCGTGCACAGGGCTGTCTGCTGCAGAACCCGCCTGTTATACAACGAACCGCTGTATCAGCCTTTCAGGGAGGAACTCACGATGGACGCCAGCCGTTATTTTACCGCAATGCACAACGCCATGTCTGCCCAGCACCCCCGTGCGCAGCTTCTTTTAACGGTAAAGCTGCAGGATACCTGCGGCAACGATGCCTGTCTGGAGCTCAAGCAGCTGCCCGGTGAGAGCACCTCCATCCTGTGCTACTCCACCATGGGGCGCCGCTGCCTGAACTTCCAGCTGTTCCGCAAGGGCTGGCAGCTGTGCCACAATGCTGATGGGCAGCTGATAGGCCGCTTTCCTTCCAGCGCCGACGGCCTGATCGACGAGACCGATTTCCGTGCCTACTGCCGGGAAGACCGGCTGGATCTGGCACGCACCCAGCGCATCCTGTCTGAGCTGCGCGCCCTTGCAGGAGCCGATCATCAGGGTAGCATCCCCCAGAACGCCCGCACCGGTGCCGTTGTTACCGTGGAGAGTTTTGTAGGGGCCGGTGCCCGCTGGACCTACTGGAGTCAGGGCCCTGCACCCAGTCAGCCGCTGAGCGCCATCCTCTACTGGCTGGCAGATTTTCTGGCCGGAAGCGAGCGCCGCGCCTTGCAGGCAGACCCGCAGGCCGCGCACCTTGCGGCCCAGTGGCTGGCCTGCGATACCGCCGTATTCTTCCATCCGTCTGTGCCGCTGACCGCCATGGGCCCTGCCGCTTCCGGCGCAGCTGCAGCAGTCAGCCGCAGCCGTTCGGCTCACGCTTCCCCCGCCCGGAACAAGAGCTGGCAGAGCATTCTGGCTGTGATGGCAAGCATGTGAATCTTCCGCTGCAAAGCAAGGGGCTGCCGCACGTCATCTGGTGCAGCAGCCCCTTGCTTTTCTTTTGATTGCTTTCCGCAGTTTTATGCCAGATACGGGTCCAGCAGGGCATCGACCGTTTTATTGCGCTTGGGATTCGGCTTTTTGACCACATGGCCCCGGCACACCACCAGTTCCAGATGCTGCAGCGCACGCAGGTCTTTCAGCGGATCGTGCTTCGTCACAATAAAGTCTGCGCTCTTGCCCGGCTCAATGGAACCGGTCACATCTCCTACTCCGGCCAGCTGTGCGTTGCGCAGGGTCGCCGTGTAGAGGGCAAACCGATTGCTCACACCGCAATACTTATGGAAATAGCACAGCTCCCTCCAGAAATCATACTGGGTGATGTAGGGGCAGCCCACGTCATTGCCCAAGCCCACCGGGATGCCGTTGGCAAGCGCGGTCTTTGCGCTTTCCACCACGCCGTCAAACACGATCTTGCCGTTGTACTGATCCTTTTCCGAGGCACCGGAAATCGCTGTATCGAACAGCGCATAGGGCAGCGCCGGGGAGATAGTCGTGCACAGGAAGGCTCCCCGCTCCTTATACAGGCGGACCGTCTCATCGTCCATCTTTGCACCGTGCTCGATGGAATCCACCCCATTTTCCAGCGCCACCTTTACGCCCTCCGGCGATTCGGTGTGTGCTGCTACGGTGTAGCCCAGCCTGTGGGCTTCGTCGCAGACGGCCTTGACCATTTCCGGCTTCATTTTCAGCTCTCCGGGCGTTCCCTTTTCCGCAGCATCCAGCACACCGCCGGTGATCATCAGCTTGACAAGATCCACCTTCTGGCCGCTGGCCTTTCTGAGCTGAGCCAGCGCTTCGGCATTGTTATGGGCCGCAACTGCCACCGAACCCGCCATGTGTCCCCCGGGCACCGAAATGCCCTCGTTGGCGGCAAGAATGCGCGGTGCCAGCAGTCTGCCTGCAGCGGCATCGTCCCGGCAGCGAGTGTCAAAATCCGCAATGCCGCCTACGGTACGGATGGTGGTCACGCCGCCCAGCAGTTCCAGCTTCGCGTAGCTGCACACCAGCCTGTAGGCCACCGCACGGGTCAGGCCATTGCTCAGAATTTTGCGCACCAGCGCAGCATTGTCCCGCGGCTTTGCGCTGGGCTTGCCGTTGCCCGCCAGATGCACATGCAGATTGATCAGACCCGGCATGATATAGCTGCCGTGCAGATCGATGACCTCATAGCCATCCAGATCCACGCCCTCATCGACAATGGCAATGATCTTATCATCCTCGGTCAGCAGGATTTTGTGCTCTACCGGTTGCATCTGCTCGGTGCCATCCAGCAGGATCCCGTTCGTATAGGCACGTTTCATTGGGAACATCCTCTCTTTTTCAGGTTTTTTCGGACAGGAGTTGTTTTGTTCCAGTATAGCACGTTCCGGCAGAGGGTGCAATGCAAAAACGGGCAGGAAAGGTTCAGCCCTCTCCTGCCCGCTCGATGTTATTTCTTTACTGTGCGGCTGCGCTGGAAGCTACTTCGGAAGCAGCAGCCTCAGAAGATGCGGCTTCCGAAGAAGCAGCTTCGCTGGATGCGGCATCTGCGCCGCCGGTCACGCCGCCCTCAACGACCAGCTCATCCTCATAGTCAAGGCCGTAGGTATCCACCAGAGTCTCCTCATAGTCCTTGTGGAAGAAGTTCTCCTCGCCCAGAGTCTTGATCTCCTCGTTCAGCCAATCCAGAACGGTGGTGTTGCCCTGGCTCACAGCGGGAGCAATGGTGTCCTGACTGCCCAGAGAGGGAATGCCGACCGTGTAACCGGGGTTCTGCTTTGCAAATGCAATGACCTCGGTGTTGTCGTTGGCCCATGCCACGCCGTTGCCGTTCTCCAGTGCATTCTTGGCCGTTGCATAGGAATCGTACTTCTGCAGCGGAATGTCGGGGTGCTCTTTGGTCAGGTAGGTCTCGGCAGTGGTGCCGGAAATGACGATCATCTGGTCGTCAGCGCTCCAGTTGTCCAGAGTGGTGATAACATTGCTGTCCGGAGAAATGACGCCCAGTGCAACGTTCATGTAAGGCAGAGCGAAGTCCACTTCCTCTGCGCGCTCGGGGGTCACGGTGAAGTTTGCCAGGATCACATCCACCTTGCCAGTCTGCAGATACTCGATGCGGTTGGCAGCCTCGGTAGAAACATAGTTGATCTCTACGCCCAGATCCTCGCCCAGACGGCGGGCAAAGTAGACATCATAGCCCTGATACTCGCCGTTCTCATCCACGTAGCCGAACGGGTTCTTGTCGGAGAAAACACCGATATTGATGGTGCCGGACTCCTTGATCTGATCCAGCGTGCGGTAGACCACGCTGCTGCCGGATGCTACGCTGCCAGATGCTGCAGTTGCGGTGGAAGCAGAAGAAGAGCCGCCGCATGCGGTCAGAACGGCAGCAGCGGACACTGCGCCCAGACCCAGCAGGAAGGAACGACGAGAAATTTTAGACTGTTTCATAGTGGATTCTCCTTTACAAAATCTTTCCCATTGGCTGCGAAACACCCGCAGTCTTTATCTTGATCTGTGACTCATTTCACAGCATCAAACGTGAATGTGCGCAGGAAGCGCTGCGCGCGCTCGGTCTTGGGCCGTTCAAAGAACTCGGCCGGTGCAGCCTCTTCCACGATCTTGCCGCCATCCAGGAAGATAACACGGTTGGCAATGGCGCGGGCAAACTGCATTTCGTGGGTGACGATGATCATGGTCTTGCCCTGCTTGGCAAGGTCCAGCATAACGTCCAGCACCTCGCGCACCATTTCCGGGTCAAGGGCAGCGGTCACTTCATCAAACAGAAGGATCTCCGGGTGCATACACAGTGCGCGCACGATGGCAACGCGCTGCTTCTGTCCGCCGGAAAGCTCACGCGGGTAGCTGTTTTTCTTGGCAAGCAGGCCCACGCGGTCCAGCAGGGCCTCGGCCTCCTGCTGCACCTCTGCTTTGGGGCGCTTCTGCACCTTGGTGGGGGCCAGCAGGACATTGTCCAGCACCGTCATGTGCGGGAACAGCTCGTAGCTCTGGAACACCATGCCGATCCGCTGGCGCAGCTGGGTGAGGTTTTTGCCGCCGTAGGCAACGGTCTCACTGCCCAGACGCACACGGCCGCTCTGGGTGGGTTCCAGACCGTTCAGGCAGCGCAGCAGCGTGCTTTTGCCGCAGCCCGAGGGGCCGACCACCACGATGACCTCACCGGGCTTGACGGCAAAGCTGATATCGTCCAGCACCGGGGTCTCGCCGTAGGCTTTGATCAAATGTTCAACGGTCAAAATAGGTTCTGCCATACACGGTCACTTCCATTTCTTTTCCAGATAGCTTGCCAGCAGGCTGATGGGCCAGCATGCAAGGAAATATAGCACAAAAACTGTGAGATAGATGCCGAAGGCTGCATTGGGGCTGGCGGTGCGGTTGGCCTCAATGATCTGCTGGGCCACCTTGATCACCTCTACCACACCGATCATCAGCACCAGACTGGTGGTTTTGATCATACGGGTGATCAGGTTGATGGACAGCGGGATCAGGCGGCGCACCGTCTGCGGGATGACGATGTACCAGTAGGTCTGGATGCGGCTCATACCCAGCGCTTCAGCGCTCTCGTACTGGTGCTTCGGAATGGCGATCAGTGCACCGCGCACAAGGTCGCTCATTTCGGCAGTGCCCCACAGCACGAACACGATGATCGATGCCGTCTCGCCGGAAAGGTTCCACCCGAACGCGCGGGTTGTGCCAAAGTAGACGAGGAACAGCAGCACCATCTGCGGCATGATACGGATAAATTCCAGATACAGCCGCAGGATCGCCTTGATGATGGGATTGCGGAAGGTCATCAGCACACCCAGCAGAATGCCGAGCGGCAGGCTGATCAGCACGGATGCCGCGCTGATCTTGAGAGCTACGCCAAGACCTCCCATCAGGCGGGCCATGTTTTTGCCCTTGAACAGGACGTCAAGACCCAAATCCAGCATAGCGCAGCCTCCTTTCGATCAGGCTGCCCACGATGGACACCGGCAGCAGGATGATGAGGTAGAACGCCACCAGCAGGAACAGGCATTCGATGGTCTTGGAATACATGCCGATGAGATCCTTGGCCGTGAACATCAGATCCATCAGGCTGATGGCGCTGAACACGCTGGTCTCTTTGAGCAGGAAGATCACGTTTGCCATGAAGGCCGGCATGCTGGTGGACATTGCCTGCGGCAGGATCACATACCGCATGGTCTGCAGACGATCCATGCCCAGACTGTAGGCACTCTCGGTCTGGATGGGCTCGATGGCTTCCAGACCGCTGCGAAATGCTTCGGCCATATAGCTGCCGCCCAGAAACGCCAGACCTGCGATGCCGCAGATCTCGGCATTGGTCCGGATGCCCACCTTAGGCAGGCCATAGTAGATAAAGAACAGCTGCACCAGCAGCGGCGTGTTGCGGGACAGCTGGATGTAAACACCCA
>OCAI01000723.1_pt1 | contig 25484 bp, 15 predicted proteins | sample 1538271 | NCBI WGS metagenome assembly OCAI01 (sample SAMEA2580269, study PRJEB22360) | human gut metagenome | biome: human gut; feature: human-associated habitat; material: faeces | place: Denmark | collected 2008/2010 | reverse complement strand
CCCCCCTTGCAACCGGGTAATCCCCTAGTAAACTTCTAACAGATTGATTTTCAGAAATAAAATCTCAAACAAGGCGATCTGTAGATGTTTCCAATAAACAACAGGTTGAAGGTTTACACAAAGCAGCAGTGCATGAATAAACAATGACCTTGCCTGCTTGTCTGACTCAAAAGTTTGTTCTTCCATGTCAGATTCTGTTTGACAATCCAACTCGGGGAATTGGAGTTTTCGATTCGTTGTCGAGTGTGGGTAGTTGTTGTTTGCAAACTACTCACGGAACTGAAAGTATCGTTTACTGATTATGTTTCTAGAACAAAGCTCAGAAAATATACGGAATACTAAAAATAAAATAAGTTTTTAAGTCGAATCTTGACAGATAAGGGGGGGGGTAGGTTTTAAAAAAAATCAACTACTTAGTTGGCTTTTTAATGGGTGCCGGAGCCCTTGCTTTGACATCTAGCCTCTCATCTTGTATCAAGGTTAAAGATGAATAAAACATTCAAGACGATTTGGAACGCTGTTCGCAGCGCTTATGTGACAGTCAATGAGACTGTAGCCGGTGCGAGCCAGCGCGGCGGAGCTCGCCGCGCGGCGACATTGATGACGGTGTCGGTAGGAGCTGCTCTTGTGTCCGGGATGGCGGCAGCAGGTGTTCAAAAATATACTGGTACGGATGGGCAATGGTCCTGGACCTTCTACAACTTTGAAAATGGAGGCTACTACGATTATTTTGCGTCCGTGAAGCAGTTCACCGCCGATAACGAGACCATCTCGGGAGCGGTTGACAAGGTTTTCACCAATGATGATCTCAAGCTGCTGCAGACTGTGGACGCTACAGGCGAACTAGGATCGAGCGCCCCCAGCTTTGCTCAGTACAAGGATAAAGTTGATCTTTGGTCTGTGATTGCAGGTGCATCGGTTCAGACGTCGAGCGAGACAGCAGTACAGTGGTCAGATGCCGCCATTAGCATCAAAACTGACGCACTCGGACGCAAGGATGGTGATACTCCATATACCGTGATGGGCACTGCGGTGAGCGACGGGGCCATTACCTTTACGGGAGCATCAACGACAATTTCTGCAGAAAATGCTGCTCAAAATCCCGCAGATCCGACAGACTCGGATTCCGATCGAATGAATGCCATCGGCGTCGGTTTTGATAACAGCCTGGGGCAAAACGCAGAAATTACGACTCGCACGGTTCAGTTCAATGCGGCTACAACAGCTATTTCAGCCAAAGTAACGGGGTTGGCAGACGGTCTTGCTGTTGGTCTCTACGGCGCAATGAACACAAAGTCCAAGCCGATCGTTGAAATCAACTCTGATACAACGATCACAGCGGTCAACGAACGAGCGAATGCAAATGCCTACGGCATTTGGATGGACTACACCGATGGAACTCAAAACAATCATCGTATCTGGAACGACCCCGGCTCAGTGACGGTTGCTGCAGGCAAAACGCTCACTATTACTGCAGAGGGTAAATCCGCTGTTGGGGCAATGATTGACGTCGGCACGCTCAAAATTAATGGTGCCGCCAACCTTACTGCCAAGGGCACAGACAACGCTTACGGCCTTCTCGTTCGCGGTCATGGTCATGCCATTTTCAATGGTGAAACAACTATTGGCACAGACGGTACCGGCAGTGGCGCTCAGGCAGCAGTCGTTCTTGTGCGCAATGGTGCGGAAAGTGTTTTTGAAGATGACTGGACGAAAGGGTACGAAGCTGAAAACTCAGAGTATGGAATTCCAGCTCCCGAGACCACAGCCGAATTCAATGGCAAAACAACACTGAACGGCAAGGTTTCGCTCGGTGACAACACGACCTTGAAAATCGGCGGCGATGTTACGGTCAATGGCGACTATGTGAGCAATGGCGTAACGTCAGGAAGCGGCAGTCTCACCATTGTCAACGGTCAAAATACCGTCTTCACACAGGCATCTAATGCTGTCAGTGCCCAAACGAGTACATCAAAAGATATCAATGTCAGTCTTCAGCTTGGCAAGCTGACTATCAGCGGCGGCGAGGTCACTAATAACGCCAATATGCTGATTAGCGATACATTGGCGATTACCGGCAATGCAGTTTTCATCAACGGTTCAGCAAGTGACGAAACAGATGATATCTGGGTTAAAACAATTACCCTTGATGAAGGCTCTACACTTCGGCAGACCGGCGGGATGCATTTCCAAGTGGGTGTTGTCGGCGGCACCTGGGCGGAGGAATCAAAAGAGTTCTATGACTTGGCAGGCAATACAGCAGAAGACGATACAACAGAGCTGCTGTTGAAATTAGGTTTGGATACTGATACTCCTGCCGAACAGAAACTGGAATTAGCTGGCGGTCACTTCACAACAGTCGGGTCAAATGAGAAAGCGCAGGTCAAAGCAGTAGAGCTGCTGAAGAACTATTCGGTTGCCTACACCAAGGGCACCTACGATTACAGCAAATTCACTGTCAATACTGACGGTAATCGCACTGACGACGACAAAAATCTGCGGATTGCCGGTGCTTCTGTAACGACCGAGACTTTGACCCTCACAGCAGGTTCTGCCGCGGTTGAATCGGGCTCATTGTCTGTAGCCAAGCTTATCAGCAACGGTAAATTCGAAATGTCTGTAGCCGATGCAGGGACCATGGCGGTTGAGAGCTTCCAAGGACAGCAGAATGGTGATTTCACACTCATCGCTGGCAAGATGGCGGTTGAAGCATTGGATCTCACCAGCGGCAAACTCACGATCAACGATACTGCGACGCTGGCAACTTCTTCGGACCAGATATTTAAAATCGGACTGGATGCTGAAGGTAAGGAGGAAAGTGCAGGAAGTAAGAACTGGGAAAACCTTGTTTTTACTGGGGGCACGCTCACACTTACAGACGAAAAATACAACGCCAATTATGCGGATAGTGTTAAAGATATCCTTGGTTCAGATACTCAAGTTACGTATCTGGGTGAGCTCGTCGGCGGTCTAACCCTTGATCAGGCAGCATCTATCGGCGGTGTTCACGCTAACACCGAAATTGATGCTACGGAAAATGTCGACAAAGACGGGACGGTCAGTGTTCAGGCGGATGTCGGCGGCAAGACCATCAATGTTGGCAGTGCCTCGAAGGTGGAAGTCACCTCAAATACAACACTGACGCTCGTTGGCAGCAGTGGTGATGAGCTGATTAACTTCTCAAGTACTGGCGACAAAGCAGTCGATATTCAAGGCACGCTTAAACTCGGCAGTGTCAGTGTTGAGACGAGCGGTAAGTTGACCTCGACCGTTAATGTCGAGGGTACGGTTGCTGTGGAGAATGGTTCGTTCGATCTCACTAAGCTGACAACAGGGACGACTTCAAGTACTACAGCTGCGATTGAAGTCAATAAGGGCAGTCTCAATGTCGGTACGCTCGAATTGAATAACGGCAAGGCCACAATTTCAGTGTCTGACGATGCCAAGATGAAGGTTGATGAACTCGCCGCTAAAGCGGGTGAACACATCATTACCGGTGCTGTCGAGGTAGGCAAACTTGCTCAGGACGCTGCAAATGCATTGATTCAGATTGGCACTACTGGTGAGAGCGGCCTGAAAGGGGCGCTCACTATCGCTGAGGGTGGTTTGAAAGGACTTAAGTTCTTCCTCGATCCGACTTGGAAGGACGGCATGGAGGTCACGGATGCCTCTAGTCTCCGTATTGCTGAAACCAATGTGGATGGTCAGATCGTCGTTGGTCAAAACAGCTACGTTTCGCTCGGTACAACCGATGATTCAGCATTTGTTCAGCTTTTCAAAGATGGCACGCTGACTTGGGGTGGTGAGAACGGTACGCTCGCTGCGGTTTATGTTGCGAAGCCGATCACGATCGCCTCAACGGGCAGCCTTGTGGTTGATGCTTCGCTGAAGATTGTTCCTGCCAACGACCCCGCTACTGGTTCAGTCACATTCGCGGCAGATTCTGTGCTCGTAGCGAATGTGAAGAATTTCAAGGATGGTGATACCGCTATCACAGTCGATAATGGTGCTTCCATTACGGTTGCTGAGTCGTCAAAGGCTGTAGTGATCGCCGAAGCCGGTCAAACCTTCCAGCTTACGAACAGCGAAGAGGTGAATAAGAATTACTGGAACAAGGCTGGCGATACGCTGATCTCCGCGAATAAACTCGTTTCGTTCAATGTCGGGGCTGACGGCAAGATCACTACTGAAGCCGAAGATGCTGAAGATGTCTTCGCCGGTCTCATGCAGGGGGCAGCTCTGGCAAACGCCGGCGCAGCTTCTGATAATGAAGCAGTGAAGTCTTATGCCGAAGCACTTCTCACAGATACAACGGGTAAGAAGAGCAATGCTCAGATTGCGCGTGAATTTGATGCAGCCATGAATCCTGCTGGCACTTTGGGTGTCTTCACAACGGCCAAGGACCGCTCCACGGAACTTCGCGATGCTGTTCGCGCTCATGCTGGAAACGGCACCGCGAATGGTCTCTGGGCACAGGTGACTGGCGGCAAGACGAAACTCAAGGGTATCTCTACAGGCGCTCAGGATCTCGATCTTGACACCGATGCCTACGGTCTTGCAGTGGGCGGCGAAGCTGCGTTGCAAAACATCACTTTGGGTGCGGCCTTCATGGGCGGCAGCGGCAAGACGGAAAATGATTCTGTTGCCGGCAAAGATGATTTCAATTACTACGGTATCTCGTTCTATGCGAAGACTCAGGTACAGGGCATTGATCTTGAGGGCGATGTTTCTGCGGCATGGCTGAAGTCCGACCTGACGGTGGGCGGCGCTGCAGATGTTGATACCGATACGACGACGGCCGTCTACTCGCTGGGTATTCAAGCGAAGAAGACCTTTAATCTGGGTGTTGATGTAACGCCTTTCATCGGCATGGACGTCTACCACATCAAGAGCGACGGCTTCACGACGAATCACGGCGTTTCAATTGAAGACGCTAACGCTACGATCGTGGAATTCCCGATCGGTGCCGAGGTGAAAAAGGCGTTACAGACGTCTTCCGGCTTCAGCGTTGCACCGTCCTTCTCGCTTGCCGTTGTTCCGACGGTGGGTTGCAAAGACATCGACAGCAAGGTGCGGTTTGCCGGTGCTGAAAGCACCTACAACTTTACTTTCGCTGACGACGTGAAGGTTCGCAGTCAGCTTGGCATTGAAGCGCAGAAAGATAACTTCACGCTTGGTCTTGCCGCGGGCTACGACTGGGGTAACGAAGAACGTTCTGCTGCATCTGTTCAGCTTCGTGCGAAATATGCCTTTTAAACAAAACTGAAGGCTTAATGGCCTGAGGTATCTCTAGGACGCCTCACCAGTGAATTGCTGGTGGGGCGTTTTTTTTCATTGTGAATTGCATTGCACGAATTGCACATTGATAACGGAATACGCAAATTATCTGTGTACAAATAGTAAACGAATACTGGCTTTTTAATTTGTCTACTTGCGTTTTTATAAAGGTTTTCGCTTAGTGAAAACTATTAAGTTGACAAAGACAGGGGGTGGTGATTACCCTGCCTTAAATATTGATCGAAACAATACCTTGAAAAAAAAGGTATTACTAATGGAATGATCGAGATGAATAAAGCCTTCAAAATTATTTGGAATACAGCGCGAGGCGGTTATGTAGTGGCTTCCGAAATGCAGCGAGCACACGGCAAAACTTCGCGAGTGAAAACAGCAGCCGCTTTCGCTCTGGCTGGGGCTTTGGCTTTGAGTGCTGCGGTCACAGCGAAAACTATTACCAACGACAGCATCAGCGAAGAGACAACGACAAAACTGATATACGGTGATGGCGAGTTGAATATAGAGACTGCTGGAGACTTGCGGCAACTGGCTGAAGCGCTGAAAACGGGCAAGTTAGATGCAATTCGCGCAGCTTTAGGAGTAGGTTCAAATGCGGCTGGAAGCACCGTAACACTTGTCGGAGCCGCGGGCGGTAATCAGTACATTGATGACAATACTTTAAAAATTCTCAAGCTTGCAAAACGTTTTGAACAAAAGTTGGAGCCGATCTATGAAAAATTGGTTCATCAAACGGTGAGTAAAGATAAAAGACCAGTTGTGGCGGATAAAGGTACTCAGATTGTTGTTGGAGAAAATAACAAAACGCCATTAGTTTTGGGTTTAACAGGAGCAGATAACGTTATTAACCTCGGGGCTGAAGTTCCAATTCTCTTCCAACCTCATGAAATGGAGGTGACTCGCATAGGGAGCAGTGAGATTACGGTCCATTCCGGCAATCTGCTGGCAGTGACTGGCGGCAGTGTGGCTCTGAATGTCAATGGTCCGTACTTAAAGGCATCTGGCTTTACGGTCCCGCTTGCCGCACCGTCCACGACAGCAACTGTGGACGGCAGCACGACTATCACACTGCAAGGTTCCACTACCTCAGCTGCGGTCTTCACCGGCGGCAGTGCCATAGCACTTGGCGGCGAGGCAACATCCAATGTTACGGGCACTTCCCATCTTTCAATCGGAACGAAAGCTTCGTCTGCTGGTTATGAGGGGATGACGCTCGGAGCCTTCGGCGGCGGTTTGTCGGCTGCGACGATGGGCGGGACTGCGTCGTCCAAAGTTGAAAAAGACACGACAGTCACCATTACGGACGGCATGGCGGCCGGGGTCTTTGGCAGCGGAATTTGACGGTGTCTGGGCTCTCTTAAAGGGCCCCTTGGGCCATTACGCCGACTACATTGATTGGAAAGGTGACACGCTCCTTGTCGCCGGAACAGCAGAGACTATTTCGCGCAATGTCTCACTGACCGTAGGCGGTCAAGCACAGACTGCCGGTCTTGCCGGCGGCGGCTTGGCCGTTTCGTCTGCGGGTACTGACCAAGCAAAAGCTATTACAACAGCAAAGGTTGGCGATGTTGAGATCACTTTAGGCGATGCAGACGGCTCTTCGATCGATGCCGCGGCTAAAAGCCAGCTGGTCAGCGGAGTGAAAGAGGTTTTAACGCTGGCTAAAAAGCTCACTGAGGGCGGACTTTCGGATATCACGCTCTCTGGCGCACAGGAGACACTCGGCAAGTTGGTTGCACCGAACGTTCATGTCGGCACTATCGGCGGCGGAGCAGCGATTGCCAGAACGAATCCTAAGCTTAATCAGGATTCCGCGGCAAAGTCTCAGGCTGCGGCTGAAGCCGGCAACGTTACGCTCAACATCCTGAGCGGCTACAACGTCGGCACGATGGCCGCGGGGGTGGCCTTGTCCTCGGGCGCTCTGAGTACAAAAGATGCTGTCACGGCAACGTCTTCGGTTAAAAGTACGGCCGTGAACGTTCTGGGCGGTGAAAATGTGCTCCTGATGGGCGGCGGCGGCGCGTATGCAACCGGCTCCAATGGCTACGCTTCCAAAGTGATGGCTCAAGCTAATGTTGACGGTACTGCGACGCTCACTGTGCAGAACGGATCCGTGGACGGCCTCTACGGCGGCGGCATGGCGATTGACGACACCAATTCAGAAGCGGTGAATGCGGTCGCCAACACGAAGGATGTGGTCATTGCGGTGACGGGCGGTGAAGTTAACCGCGCCAATATGGATGTGATTCTCAACACGGCCCACGGCAATACACCCAACTCCGGTTTGCCGCCGAGCAATGGTTCTTACGCCCATGAATCGGCAGATCTGGCTAAAACGGCTGATGCTGCCATTCTCGGTGCGGGTGTGGCGACAGGTGCAGGTGCGAGCGTTGCTACGGAGACGGTTAAGATCAATCTGACCGGCGGCACGGTTAACGGCAGTGTTTTTGGCGGCGGTGCGGCGACGATTGGCGGTTCCTCCAAGGTAACGCAGGCAGTTATTACTGTTGATGGTTCCGCTGTCAGCGGCAGCGTCTATGGCGGCGGTTTGGCGGGCAGCACGAATAACAGCGGTTACACAGGGTCTGAAGCTTATAGCCGCGCCGCTTCGTCAGTGGAAACCGCGATCGTGAATTTGGTCAGTGGTTCCGTGACGGGTGACGTCTATGCCGGCGGCTATCTCTATAAGGGAAGCGACGATGCGCAATCCACGGTTACAGAGGGTACGATCAATCTCTATTCGGCCGACGTGTTTCAGGGGCAAAAGCTTTCCGGCAATGGCGCTCAGACGGCAGCTTTGAATGTCGGCCGCTTCTCGAAGGACTTTGAGAAGACGGTCAAGTTGGAAGGCTTCACGACTATTACTGGTTCGGGCGGCGATCTGACGAATTTAGAGTTTTCGTACGGTGACAAGACTGAGAGCACGATTGCGGGCGGTGCATTCTTCTTCACTGGCGTTGAACCCAACGCCGCAAACAGAGGGAAGACTTTGTCGATCGGCAGCGAAACTGCCCCGGTTGTTGCGGCTTTCGCCGACATTGCCAATGCCGGCAAGGTTATGGTGACTGCCGGCAGTACGCTGGGGTTGGGGAACGGTGCTGATCTCCTCTCTCAAACTAAACGGGCGGCTGCTTTGACGAGCAATACCCCTGCGGTCTACGCGAGCGGCAATGTGAATCTCACTGGTTCGACCATCCTTGCCGGTGCGGGGACTGCTGCTTCAGCTGGGCTGGTCGTTCATAACGGAACGCTGGTGGTGGACGCCGCAGGGAAGACCAATATTACGAATGGGACCGTGACGCTGGAAGGGGATTCGATTCTTTACTTCCATAACGTCGGCATCAATTTGGCTGACGGCGAAACCACGCAGACGGGCAGCCTGAAGCTTGCGGATGCGCCCAGCACCGTGAAAGTCGACAACATTCTGTGGAAGTATGTCTATGGAACGGATACCTACACGCTTGCGCAGAAGTCTGCCGAAGAAGTTGCGCAGACAACCGGCATCAAGACTGCCGGCGTGATTGACTTCTACAACCGACTGCCGAGTGTGTCGCCCTTAAAGGACCGTATCAAGGATGAATTCTTCCTCGGCGAAGCCAATTTGAAAGGCGGGATGAATCTTGCCGCGGCTGCGGGCGTTCAGGCAGCCGCTCTGCAGGGGCTGGGTTTAGCAACGGATACTGCACAGAAACGTGCATCACTTTCGCAGACCTTTGTCGACGGGGTTACGTGTTTCGCCGAAGTTTCCGGCACGCGTCTGGATTTGGGCGGCAATTCGTCCATGAATGAGATCAATGCTGAACTCGGAGGCGTGATCGTCGGCGGTGAGTGGACGAGAAGCGACATGACGTTCGGCGGGCTGGCCAATCTGGGTTCCGGCAGCGTACGCGGTCAGTCGGCCAATGCCGGCGTCAAAAATGATGTCGACTACTACGGCGCGTCGCTCTATGCGGGCAAACGCTTCGGGCAGTTCAACATTGTCGGGCAGGCCGGTTATCTGCGTACCAGCAACGATCTCACGGATTCCTCTGTCGGCTATGCTAAGGCCGACAGTGTGAAGACCAATGTCTGGACTATTGGGGTTCGCGGTGAGGCTGCGGTTCAGCTTTATGAGAATTCAAAACTCATTCCGTATGTCGGGCTCAACTATGTGCGTCTGAACACGGATGACTACACCGTAAGCAACGGCACTCATGTTTCGAGCACTCATCAGAGTCTCTGGACGGTCCCGGTCGGGCTGATGTTCACGGGCAAGACGGCAGCTGCCTCCGGGTGGACTCTGCAGCCGCTCTTGGATGTCGCCTATGTTCGATCCTTCGGCGACAAGGATGTCGAAGCAACGACGACTTGGGGTTCTACTGTCGGATCCGTCAATATGGTTGTTTGGGCAGAAAATGTTCTGCGCTCGCGCGCAGGCATTGAAGCCCAGAAGGGCGCGCTCAGTCTGGGCATTCAAGGCGGAGCCGCCTGCGGCAGCGACAATATGAGCAGCTTCTTCGCTCAGGTTTCGGCTCGCTACAGCTTCTAAAGAGAACGGCAGGAACCTTCTTAAGGAGGAAGGTTCTTATTCCAAACTCCCGAACGACTTGATCCTATTCCATAGGGCATGAGTCTTCGGGAGTTTTGTTTTTTCCCCGAGAGAGCCATTAGAGCTTGATGCGGGGAGCTGAGATTGCCGCATACAAACGTCTTTTTTGCCCGTAGGGGCAGGGTTGTATGCAATGAAGTCGGTTCGCTCGGATGTGCGATCTCAGAAGCAATGCCTCAAAGGTGGTGGATGCCTAGGTCGTTTGACCATCTTGCAGTATCTGGAGCAGAGCGTATGATGATTTAAGAAAACGTATGAATATCTGCTCTCGAGCAGTATTCAAAGCATTTATCTCCTCTCAGAAGGCATCGAGCAATGAAGCTTCAACTTCAATTCAGCACAATTGCCGCAGCTGCGGTTCTTTCGCTTTCAAGCGCTGTCGCTTGGGCACATTTCGGGATTGTGATTCCAGAGCATTCCGCCGTTTTGGAACAGAAGGATGCAAATGTGCATTTCACTATCGCCTTTGCTCATCCGATGGAGCGCAACGGGATGACAATGGCTAAGCCCGATGCTTTCTATGTCGTTCAGGACGGACGAAAGACGGATCTTTCGGGTTCACTCAAGGCTGACAAGCTTTTTGAAAAGGCTTCTTGGCAGGCAGACTACCGTTTCGCGCGTCCCGGGGTTTATCAATTTGTGGTTGAACCCAAGCCTTACTGGGAACCTGCGGAAGACAAGTTCATCGTGCATTACACGAAAGTGATTGTTCCTGCCTACGGCGATGAGGATGGCTGGGATAAGCTTGCAGGCGTTAAAACTGAAATTGTTCCGCTCACACGGCCTTTTGCCAACTATGCCGGCAATACTTTCCGCGGTCAGCTTCTGGTTGACGGCAAGCCCGCGGCAGGGGCAGACGTCGAGGTGGAGTACTTTAATCGCGACGGCAAATACGAGGCTCCCAATGACTACTTTGTCACTCAGGTCGTGAAAACCGATGCTCAAGGGATCTTCGCTTTCACTGCGCCGTGGGCCGGCTGGTGGGGCTTTGCTGCGCTCACGGACGCTGACTATAAGCTCAAAGAAGCCGGCGCTGAGAAGGATGTCGAGCTCGGGGCCGTGCTTTGGACGGAATTCACCGCACCGCTGGTGAAGTGAGCCATCATGCATATCGCCGAAGGTGTTCTTTCCGCGCCAGTGCTCATTGCCGGCGCGCCTGCGGCTGCGGCAGGCATCGCCGTCGGATTAAAGCGCCTTGATGAGTCCCGCCTCATGACTGCGGGGCTCGTTGGCGCCGCTTTTTTCATCGCTTCCCTGATTCATGTGCCGATAGGCGTGTCAAGCGCTCATCTGCTGCTTTGCGGACTTGTCGGCGTGATGCTGGGAGTCTCTGCCTACCCTGTGATTTTTACAGCGCTTTTGCTGCAGGGAGTGCTCTTTGAATTTGGCGGGCTCACCGTGCTCGGCGTCAACACAACTACGATGGGGACCGGCGCATTGGCTGCAGGCATGCTTTTCCATGCGTTGGTTCACCCTGGCGTGTCGCGCCGGCGATTGATGATTGCTGGCGCTTTAGCGGGCGCAGCAGGCGTTTTAATTGCGGCACTGATGACCGCCTGCGCATTGGCATTCTCGAGCGAAGGTTTCGTTGCTTCGGCAGCAGCGCTCCTTGCGGCACACGTCCCCATTATGGCGGCGAAAGCCGTGATTACCGCTCTTGTGGTCGATATGATCGCTCGAACTTATCCTGAACTGCTTCATCTTGGTGAAGAGAGGCCCTTGTGAACACATCAAAAATCGCAGCCGGAGCGCTTGCGCTTTTGCTTTGTGCGGGTGCGAACGCACACCGCGTGAATATTTTTGCTTGGATTGAAGGTGATCAAGTCGTCACTGAATCCAAGTTTTCCAGCGGCAGCCGGGTGCAAAAGGGAGCCGTTACGGTGAAAAATGCCGCCGATGGTTCTGTTCTGGCGGCCGGCGTCACGGACGATGCCGGGGTCTGGCGGTTCGATGTCACTGACGCGATGCGTCATGCGCCCAAAGGCCTTGAGTTGGAGATCAACGCAGGAGAGGGTCATCAGAATCAATGGTCGATTCCTGCTGATGAGCTTGCTGCGGCCGACGGAGCCGGCGCATCCGAGCTCCCGGCAGCTGTTCCCGTCAGCACGCAAATGACTCAGCACCGCCGAAAAAAGACAGTGCTGCGGCGGCTATGAGTGAAGCCGAGCTTGAGGCGGTCTTCAGCCGCGTTCTCGATAAGAAGCTTGCACCGGTTTATCGAGAGTTAGCGCTGAGTCACGATAAAACGCCCGGGATCCCGGAAATTGTGGGCGGAATGGGCTGGCTGATTGGCTTGGGCGGCATTGCCGCATGGGCTCGCCGCCGGCGGTCATAAGCATGCGTCTCATTCTGTCTCCGGCATTGCGGCTAGCCGTTCCGAGCATCCTTGGGACGGCAAGTGCTTTCCTGACCACGTTGTCGGCGGCGGAAGCGGCACTCTTGGGAGCCGTTGTGATCCGTCTCGCCGCAGGGTTTGGCGGCGACCCGCTTCGTCTTCGGCGGCTCGCCGCCGTGAACGGTTTTCTGATTCTGATCTGGTGCTTCACGCCCTGGAGCACGCCTGGAGTGACGGTTGCTTCAGCGGGTGTCTTTGATATTACGAAGGAGGGGCTCCTGCTATCGCTTCTCGTCACGATGAAGTGCAATGCAGTTTTTCTGCTCTTCGATGCGTTTGTTCCAGGTATGCGGCTCACGGAAGTGGCTTCCGGTCTGCGGGCTGCTCGTCTGCCGATGAAGCTGGTGACGCTTTTGCTTTTCATGACGCGTGAGACGGAACTGCTCAGCCGTTCGTACCGTTCACTTTCGGAATCTGTTCAGCTCCGAGGTTTTCGGGCTTCTATGAATAAGCATTCTTACCAAACGCTTGCAGCCTTTATCTCGACACTCTTTATCCGGGCATATGCAAGAAGCCGTGTGCTCAATGAGGCGCTGATTCTTCGGGGATTCTCTGGGCACTGGCCAGTCCCTGCAAGCGGATTGAAGAATGCCGGTGAAGCGGGACTTCTTGTTCTGACGATTGGCCTTGCTTTGCTGCTTCTCGTCTGGGATTTCGTTTCATGATGCAGACTGCGCTTCTTGAGGTGAAGAACCTTTCCTTTTCACGCTCAGACCGCGTGATTTTTCGCAATGCGGCATTCTCACTGGCTCCAAAGGAATCGCTCGGCCTCTCTGGTCCGATCGGCTGCGGGAAGACCACGCTGCTGAGAATCCTCACGGGACTCGAGCGCCCGCAGACGATGTCTCTTTCGCTGGAAGGCGTGCCGGTAACTGCACAGAAAGACTTTCAAAGACTCAGAAGAAAAGTGGGCTACGTGCTGCAGAATCCGGACGATCAGCTCTTTTTCCCGGAGGTAATTGAAGACGTCATGTTCGGGCCGCTGAATCTCGGTCTCTCATACGCTCAAGCGCGCACTCGTGCATTGGATGTGCTGTCGATGCTTGGAATAGCAAATCTTGCCGAGGACATCTCTTTTCGGCTCTCCGGCGGGCAGAAGCGGTTGGTCTCCATCGCCTGCATCCTTGCGATGGAACCCGAAGTGATTCTTTTGGATGAGCCGACTACGGCGCTCGACCCCGCATCGGTCGATCGTCTCACCAAGACAATCGAGTCTTTGCAGATCGCCAAGCTAATCGTCAGTCATGATTTCGCATTTCTCAAACGTGTCTGCGGCCGAATGGTGACGATTCGCGACGCTCAAATCTTGGCATTGGAATAAAACAGAGGGTATGGCGCTCACTGGGCAGAGACGGTCGAGTGCAGAAAATGTGCTTTCGCCGTAGCGCTGGAAATGCTCTGCGTTCCCACAAAAAGACAATGGTGTTTGGCAGGCGCATTCAGCCAGTGCCGGCAATCTGAGGAGATGCTGGATTCAGCCTTCAGTTCAATGCGGCAGTGATCTGGGCTTTCCGGCTGAGGAAGGCTTTTATTCTCAATGCCGGCCTGACAATCGTCGTGGAGCGTTTGGCTGCTCCCAACAGGACTCGCGTCATTTGGTCAGTCAGAGTGAAGCTTTTCGGCTTTGCAAGCAGGCGGGAATGTCAGCGTACTGAGGCAACGGCGTGAATGACGCTTTTCTGAGGATGTCTTGAATGATTCATGGAGAATAAATAATAAATTCATAAAATTGTAAATATTGATGTCTGTTGATTCCCATGTGAGTCAGCCGTCCGAGCAGTCTGCAGGCTGTTTGCTGGTCAAAATATTTTGCCGGAGGCTAGATAATGATTTTTATAGTGAAATTGATCAGTCACCGCTGTGTATTTATCAATTGAAATATATACAATAATGGATGAAAACGGATTTTCAGCAACGTATACTAATTAATTTAATTAAATGAAATTTTATTCAGTCAATGAATAAGTAATTTCACCAAGATTACAACTGACAATTTTAGACTGTGATGAAAACAACTGATGCCGTTTTGTTTAATCCTAGTCGCAGTCTCAGATGGATGAAATAGGAAAGGCAGAGTAATCAGATGTATACGAAAAATTTGGAAGAATGAAAGGTCCTTCCGGGAATGTGTTTCAAAGATGAATTGAGAATGCACTATTCATATAATGCGAACAATTCTCAATATCAATTTATTTATTGATAGTAAACATCTGATTCGCTTAACCCGACAATGCCTATAACTTTTATTTCTTCTGCCGCCCATACGAAAAGATTAACGGCCCAATGGAGTTTCAAACATTCCGCCGTCATGGCAGCCCTGCTGATGGCGTGCTGCAGCGCTCAGGCACAGAATGCGCGTATGGATGAAGATCCAGCATCTGATGACGCTATTGAATTAAAGACGACTTATGTGCGGCCGGAATATGTAGAAATCGAACGACTGCGTGAAACAAAGGAAATTATCGTCATTCCAAAGGAAGATATTGTTGAGCGCGGCAACAGAACAATTTCCGATGTGCTTGAAGGCGTGCCCGGTGTTTCCGTTAACACGAGCGGGTGGGGCAGCATCGATTTGCGCGGTCAGGGCAATGATACGGCTAACCGAAATCTTCAGGTGATGCTCGATGGTGCGCCCATTACGACCTTGCTGAATCATCCTCACTCTACGAACTATGACGTCGTTCCCGTAGAGGAACTCGAACGCATTGAAATTATTCCGGGCGGCGGCAGCGTCCTTTATGGTTCGGGCACAGCGGGCGGCGTGATTAACATCACAACGAATCTTCGTTCGATGAAGGATCCGAAAACGTCAGCCTTCGGCGAATGGAATTCAGACGGATATCGTATCGGCGCGAGCGTGGGGGCTCGGCTCAATGAAAAATTCTCTTTCTTAGGCACCGCTTCAAAAATTGATCGGGATCTCTACTTCAAGAATACGTATCGCAATTCGAATTATTACTCTGCCGGTATTCGATGGGATTTAACCGAAAAGCAAAGTCTCACGCTTCGTGCCAGCCGACTTGAAGAGGATTCTCAGTTCATCAAAACGGCTTCTGCCAGAAACATTCAAAAATACGGGAAAGACTACGTCCCTCCATGGACTACGCAAACCGTTGGCGTGGACGAAAATGGTCAGCTTATTAAACGCCGAGTTAGGGGTTATCTGAACGGAGATCGCGCGATCAACAGCTATAACCTCAGCTATGCCAACGATCTCACGGATAGACTGCATTTGACGGCGGATAGTTTTTACAGCGATGGGTATTTCTCCAACAATCAGTTCGGGGATCAGATCATCGATCAGGAAAGCAAGGGCCTCAAACTGAAATTGGATATAGATTATCTTGAAGGCAGCGATCTGCTGCTTGGGTTTGACTACACCAAGCAAAGTGCTGACTTTAACTACATCGGTTCATGGAAGAAAGACAGCAGCGGCAAGTATTATGGTGAGCCCTACAGCTTCCTTTACGACAAAACAGTCATCGCGCTATACGGTTTGAATACCTTGAAGTGGGGCGACTTCAGCTTTACCCAGGGGCTGCGCCGTGAGCTCACTAAATGGGGATATGACAAAACGGGCAACCGGATTGCCGGCGCAGATACCTCAGATCGCTGGAATACGGCGTTGGAATTGTCGGCGGCTTGGCGGTACCGCGACACCGGCAGAATTTACGCTCGGTATGAGCGCGGCTATACCGTCCCTGACGGTCTGATGATTGCAGATCAAGCGGTTGTCAACGGTGACAGGGTTTATAAAATCACCAATGCCGAAGATGAAAAGTACGATATGTACGAGATTGGTCTTCGCGACAAGGTCGCCTTCTCAACCGTCAGCGTTTCACTCTGGATGTCGAACACCAACAACCAGCTGTACCGAATGTATGTCAGGGGACTCAGTGATGCTCGGACGCTTAATTTGCTTCAGACGCGCCGTTGGGGGGCTGACGTCAGCCTTCAGCAGACGATCGGCAGGCTGACGCTTACGGAATCGTATTCATGGCTTAAAGGAAGATCTGACTATACATCTGCCGGCAGTCGATTCATGGATGAGGTCGGCAAGGACAAAATCGATTTCACGCGGAGCGGTCTGCAGAAAGTGCCGCAGCACTCTCTGTCGGTGCTTGCAAAATACGACTTCACAGACAACTTCTCCGGAGACATTCGCTATACCTACTATGGGAAGTACAACAATTTCCTCTCAGATGCTGAAAAGGAAACGGACGGTATTGTCAAGTCCAGACAGGTCGTCGATACAAGCCTGCATTTCAAACCTTGGGAGCATTTGGAAATTTATGCCGGCGTAACGAATCTCTTCAACGAGAAGTACTACGACTACGTATCAATCGGGAGCTGGTCGCTGATACCAGGACGTGAGCGGACTTATTTCGTTGGCCTGCGCGGCACGTATTGATCTCATTCAGTGCGAAGGAGGTGCAATAGCACCTCCTTTCAACGTCAGATCTTTTTTTGGAACGCTGTCTCATGTCCCAGTTTATTCAAACCTTCCTGACGGGAGGGTTCATGATGTGGCCGCTGTTGGCGGCCTCCATCGTTACGATCGCCATCGCCGTCGAACGAACAGTTTTCTACCGACGCTCCGCATCCGATATGCAGGTGCTTCAAGGTGAATTTCTGTCAGCAGTACGTGCTAAAAATTTTGATGCTGCAGCCGCACTTTGCAAAAAAGCAGGAGGCACCGTCGGTGCAGTTCTTGAAAAGGCCATTGCAGAGCGCAATGCCGTGATCAATGCTGAGCAGTATCTTTCCGGAGCTGCGGCTTACAGCGCAGCGCGGCTCAAGGATCATCTCAACTATGTGAGTGCGATCGTAACTTTGGCTCCTTTGATGGGCTTGTTAGGTACCGTGACCGGCATGATCCGATCATTTGACATCTTATCGATCTCTGAAGGACAGCCGTTTGCTATTACCGGCGGTGTTGCGGAAGCTTTGGTCGCAACGGGGTTCGGGCTGCTCGTCGCCATTATTGCAATGCTGGTTTATGTCTGGCTTTCTCAGCGGGCCAACCGAATTATTGAAGACCTTGAGGCTGCGGCAAGTGCTTATCTCGCCTGTCTTTCGGAGAAGTAAGGCATGCGCATCAACAGTCTCAAGGAGGACAGGAAACCTCTGCTGATGATCATTCCGATGATCGACATCATCTTTTTCCTGCTGGTGTTCTTCATGATGTCGATGCTGACCATGGTGACGCAGAAAACCATTGCCCTTAATCTCCCTAAGGCGACCATCGCAAAAGTGGACACCACCAAAACAGTCCCCGTGTCAATCACAGAGGACGGGCGTCTTTTCCTTGAGCAGAATTTGGTTTCAGAGGAGGAGTTAGCTCGACGGCTTGTGTCTTTAAAGACTGAGAACGAGAAGCTCACTGTGGTGCTGCGCGGCGATGAAAAAACCGACTACGGCACGGTGGTTGGCGTTATGGATGTCATCCGCCGCACAGGCATTGAACGAGTCTCCATAGCAACCGAGGGACGACGCTGATGAGTCCGAAGCCACTTTCCTGGCAGTCTGCATTGAGCGCTTCTGTCGTTATTCATGCTTTATTGGTCGGAGGTATCGGTCTTATCTTTTTCCAATCCGCGCCTGTCGGCGGATCCGGCATGCTTACCGTTGATCTTGGCGGCCCTGCAGGGAATGCCGGCGGTTTGGGAGATATGCATCGAGACGGCCGACTTGGCAACGGCGGGGCAGGCGGGGACGGCGCAAAATCCCATTCCAAGGACAGGCGCTTGGAACCGACTGATGAGCCCGAAAAGTCATTGGCCCCAAAAACAGAGGGAGAGACACTGGACGAGCCTCCGAAAGCCGCTGCCGCTGAGACTTCATTGGATTCGAAGCCCACTCCCAAAGCGCCTGAGCTGACATCGACACAGCCAACAGCAGATTCGGGGGATGAGCAGGTGAAGTCTGCGCAGGCAAAGCCTATTCTCAAAAGGCAGAATCCTCAGCCCCAAGTTTCCGAAAACATAAAGCCGGTCAGCAAACCCAAAAGAGAAAACTCGGAAGGCAAAGCTTATAAAGGCGAAACCCAAAAGCCCGCGCCGCTTAAAGAAAAAGCTTCCGCTTCCGAAACGGATGGTAAAGACGGCAAGACTAAGCATGTCAACGCAGGCTCCGGCGGTGCAGTTGGAGCGAGCGGAACGGCTGACGGCAAAGCTCAGACTGAAGGATCCGGAGTGGGGGATGGGCAAGGAACGGCTTTCGGCAGCGGCAATTTCATTGCGAACGGTGACGGCTCCTATACGGCATTGGGTTCCGGCGGCATCTCGTACAAAATCCTTTCGGAGGCAACGCCAAGGTATCCGCGGGCAGCTCGTTCCATTGGATTCAACAAGGTCGTACGGGTGCGGGTGAAATTCTTGGTAGGACTCGACGGACAGGTTGAAACCACAGAGATATTCACCCGAAATATCCCGGATCTAGGTTTCAAAGAGGCTGCTGTCGAGGCAGTAAAGAAAATGAAGTTTGCACCTATTTATCATCAAGGGCGTAACATTAAGGTTTACTTCCAAAAAACTATTGTGTTTCAACCTTAAATTTTCGTCGCGCTGCTTCCTTTATTTGTGAACAGCACGGCAACCTGTTCCAAAGCATTTTCCGAGCCATAAATTAAAAAACAGGCTCCGGCAGATTCTGATGCCTGACTGCACCTTCAATGCTCTGAGGGGCAGATGGCTGTACTGCGTGCAAACATAACCAGCACCAAATTGCAGACGTATCGCGGATGCGGCACTTAACTGTGCTCTTCTAGTTTACACATTTTGGCTGCGGCAACTATTTTAAAGATTGGAACCCTGAATCTGTCGGGTATCTAAGGGAGTTGTATGCACGTTCTTTGCCGCAGTAAGATGATTAAAACGGTATACAAATGAGCCAAAGAACAAATAATATTTAAAATATAGGAACGCAAAATGGTTCTGTATGCGGCATCAACTACTGAGTGCTGCATGTTTATATAGTGTAAGCATCACATGGTCGGATTGATGTTTATTGAGCGAGAAGCATGAATCTTTAGATTTTGACTTATCCATGGATATTAAATCATATTCGTTTCAGATCCAATTGATCGATCTGTCGCTAGTTAGAATTTTTATATTATGTGCTTTTGAAGGTGAAGATAGGTGATGAGAGGGTAATAGAATTAAGTCGAGATATAAAACATTTTATGCAATGTTTAAATTTGATTTTGGATTATCTTATGACAGTAAGTATTAAGAAGCAAATTCTAATTCTCATTTTGGCGGCTTTTTCTCTGAATGGATCATGTGGGATGTTGGATCCTAAAGTTAATGCTGATATTAAGGAACTCAGTCCTTTAAATTGGTCCCTGACAGTTAATGATCTTGAGTTGTGGAATAAAGAAAATTTAGTTGTTGCCAAAAATGAAAAAGAGCTCCTTGCTCATTATATGAGATATTATCATGCTAAATATTCTTCATTGAAAAATGAATTCTATGATGGATTTTTATCTCGCTTCTGGGGGTATTTTGTTTCGTGTGTGGCATCTAATCCATTTCATAAAGAAGAAATATCTGTATTTGATGTCGCCTATAACCATAGTTTTGATATGGAGTATTTTTATTTTTTGTACGGTCTTCCTGGCGGCAATGCTTGGTCAGTTGATTCTAAAAAAATCGATGAAATCAGAACTAATTTCTACACAATGATTAAAGCTTACCCTAAGCTGAAGGATTACATGACGCCGGAAATGTATAAATATCATCCTTTAATGTTTGCGAATAAAGTTTTTCCTCCCCGATTTGAGGTTTGTGTCAATCGATCTGGGAAAGTTTTTGCACAAATGCAAGAAGCTCAATCCTTTAATGAGGACCCGCTTAATAAAGCTAAAGGATTGAAGTATCAATTTCAATATGAAGGAACGACCAATCGTAAGCTTACATATATGTTATACAACACCCTTATTAGAAAGGATGAGGATGTTAATCAATATGTATACGAATACAGCCTTAAAGGTGTGAAAAAATAATTTAGATTGAAGGCAATCTTGTGTGTGAGTGAATGACTTTGAATTTTAGGTGTAATGGGCTGCGAATGAGGAAGGATAAAGAGGGGGCAAAGCAATTTCTAGCGGTGAGGACCTCCTGATTTCTGCTGAAGACCGCTCAGGCTGATTCCCAACTTTGGCACATCTCAAGAATGCCGGCGGGATGGGAGCATGTTTGTCCAGCGATGGATCCGGAGCCGCCTGGGCTCTGACCGCAGACGAGCTGTGTCAGAAAATGATTTATAGCGGGCGCGACAGCCGCTCGGTCTTGCGCGAGCCCAAGGCGGAGCGGCAAAGCGGCGGTCTGACAGGATCAAAACGCCGTTACTTCAGTGGTTAGTCGGCCAATACATCGCTCCATGCTTCAAGTATTTCATGGCGTCTCAAGTCGAGCGCATGACAGTAATACGGTGCGCCGTAAATGCGTCCATTCTTTACCGCATTGCATTCGGCGAATTGGGGGTGTTTCCGGATGAATTCAGCTGTTTTTTGGCCGCAAGCGGCCGCATCGCCGGTATAGACGATGAGGTCCGGGTTCTTTTCGAAGAGGTCGGAGAGGTCATCGAGTTCCTGAATGCCAGGGATGCGTTCTTCGGCATTTGGCCGAACATTGATGTTCTCTATTGCAAAAGTGTTTGTGAGCAGTTGAGAGAGTGCACTGCGCTCAGAGATCCGGAAGACATAGCTTTCATGGCGAACGGGACTGCGGATCGCCAGAAAAATTGCGGCCTTTTGTCCCTTACGAATGGATTTGCGCACATCGTCGAGCGCTGCCAGTCGCTCCGTTCGTTCACGAATAATGCGTTCGGCTTGTTTTTCCTCGCCGAAAAGTTTGCCGGCGCGGCGCAGAACCGATTCTGTTGATCCCCGCACGTCAAGAATTTTGACCGATATGCCTTCTTTTTCGAGTACTTCTCGGCCCGCTGCAGGATTGAAGTCGGCGGATCCGTTTTCCTCAAGCACCACAAAATTGGCTTTCATGCGCCGCACCGCCGGCAGGAGCACCTGTGTTGGGTCATTCAAAAAGCACGAAACGCATTCAAGGTGCTTTTCCATCGGATGGAGAAGTTCCATGGATGGTACGTCGCCGCCAATCAAGCCGCGGCCATAGATGCGCAGTGCACCGAGATATTCAGCGGCGGCATCGCCGACGATGATGATGTTTTCACATCTGGGAAACGGAATGAACGGATTGCCCATGAGCTGGTCCTTGGAGGTTGATGATTTGGTCCGCAAGCGGCCAAAGCGATTGCTGATGTGTGACGAGAAGCATTGCGGTCTGAGGGAGTTTCGCCTTGAGCAAGGCGATCATCCAGTGTGCATTGGCCGGATCAAGGCCGCTCGTCATTTCGTCGAGAAGCAGGATGTCAGGTTTGACAATAAGAGCCCGCAGCAAAGAAAGCCGCTGCTGTTCACCGCCGGAAAGCAGTGCAGACCAGTCGCCCGAGTCGTAAAGCTTTTCTTTGAGATGGTCGAGGTGTGCGGCACTGAGCAGTTCCTGTGCTGCCTGCTCCGTGATCGTTTCAGGACTTTGCGGATAGGTGAGCGCAGCGATGAGCTCTCCTTTTGGCAAATAAGGCTGCTGCGGCATCCAGAAGATGGATCCGCGTTCAGAGAGTTTACCTTCGTAATTTCCGGCGAAGCCTGAAAGGACTTTGAGAAGCGTGGATTTTCCGATGCCAGATGGGCCGCAGACGATGGTGAAGCTGCCCGGGACGAGTTTGAGATGGACAGGCACGCGGCTGATGTTTTTTCCGTTTGGAACGATGAGGTCAAGGGCCGCGGTGAGACCAGTGCATGAATTGTCCTGACATCGTTTCTCCAAAGCTCTGCGTTGATCGTCCGCTTCGGAGAGCCCTGCTTCAAGACGGCGAAGACGCTCATAAGCGGCAGCAAGGGCGGCCAGATCGTCGTAGGACATGATGATCCATGAGAGTGACCGTGCCACGTCATTGAAGGCGCCCCTGATCTGCATGAGTCCGCCCAATTGGATGATGCCGGCGAAAAAACTCGGCAGCGCGAAAAAAATGGGAGCGAGGTGTGTGAATTGTCCGACGCCGACCGTGAAGAGGTTGAGGTCTCGCTTTCGTTTTACCAACGCAATGAGGACAGAGAGAAGCTGCCGGAAGCGCTCGACCAGGCCGGCTTCCTCCACTGCCTCAGCATGAGCCCCGGCGATGGCATCTGCATGACGGCGTTTTTCCATGAGGGCGGCACGCAGATTCGCCTCCATATGCTGAGCATTGATGTTGAGGCCTTTAAGCTTGTGTCCGATGAGGTGTGTAATCCATGTAGCAACGATCGTATAGAGGATGCAGACCCAGAACATGTAGCCGGGGATCGTGATGCCGAACACTTCAGCAGAGCCTGAGAGCTGCCAAAGGATGACTGAAAAACTGCCGATCGTGAGCATGGCGTCGTAAAAGCTCACCAGAAGATCGACGGAAAGATTGACGAGCTGCCGAACATCCTCCGTCACGCGTTGGTCTGGGTTATCGGGTTCTCGGCCGCTCTCGCGCAGCAGATAGTGAGCGCTTTCCGGAGATAGCCAGCGTTTGAAGAAAATCTGCGTAAGGTCGCGGCGCAGCGCAAGCGCCAAGCGGTCCTTGACATAGCCAGCCCAGACGAGCAGTACGATGATGACGGCGGCAAGCCCTATGAAATAAAAAAGTTCTCGGAAGATCGCATCGCGATTGACCGCCTGAAGTGCGTTAAAGAACCGTCCGTTCCAATCGTTATAGAGAACAGCAAGCTTGATATTGAATGCGTATGCCGCAAGAACGATGGCAAAAAGTCCCCACAAGCGCCATTGACTGCGGGTAAAAAGATACTGCGTGATAAGACGGCATAAGCCGCTCGGACGCGGATTAAGGAACATGCTTGTGCTTGAATGGTGCTGTGCCGAAAGCGGTTCGGGGAGACCGCTTTCGGCAGACTTTTTCAGGTGAAATTAGAACTGGGCCGAGAGCCAGGCACGGAAGCCCCGAGCATAACCCACGTTGTTCTCACGCATGCCGAACAGCGCAACGTACTTCTCATTTGTCAGGTTAGTGACGGCGAGACCTGCCTGAATGTTGAAGTAATTCGGAATCTTCGGCGTCCAATTGATGCCTACGGAGTGCAGGGTGTAGCCATCCAAATGGGTTGCTGCATATCCTGGGAACGGAACGGTATCGCCGCCCTTAGCCCAATGGAGCCGGTACCAAGGCTCAAGTTGGGCAGCTGCAATTTTGTAGCTCAGCCGCAGGTTGGCGCTCTGAGGCGTAACACCGCCCAGCCGTTCGCCGGTTTCCTTATCTTCGGAATGCAGATAACCGTATGAAGCGGAGGCTTTAAAGCCGTTGAGTTCATAGGTGCCGGAGAGCTCAGCGCCCTTGTTGACAACGTGACCGTAGTTCACCGTTTGGTACTTGATCGGTCCGACCATACCGCCTTGCCACCATTCGAGCATATTATCCTGAACCGAAATGAAGTCCTTGACGTCGTCATAGAAGACCGCAACTCGCCAGGAAAGATGATCGTTCTCAGTAAGAAGATCGCCGAACAGGCCGCTCATGCCGACTTCGTAGTTCGTGGATTTTTCAGGCTTCAGATTGGGATTATTGATGACCTCAACATTCTGACCATAGTCTGTGCTGTAGAAGTACATCTCATCGAGCATTGGCGGACGGTAACCGGTGTGTACGGACCCCCAGACCAGCAAAGATTCATAGGGCGTCATCTTCAGCGTGATGCCCGGCGTTACTTTGGAGTCGGAAAGCGAAGGGAAACCGGTATTCGATTCGCGCTTGAAGTAGTTGAAGCGTACGACGGGTACCACGGAGAAAAGGCCGTTGATCTTATATTCGTCCTCAACGAAGAAGCCGCCGTCAAAACCGTCAGCGTCCGGACGAGTTGAATCTTTGTCCCATTCGTTTGTCGTTTGATCTAAAACTAAGCCGCTTTGCGATGTCTTTGAAAAATCGAACCCATAGGTGACGGCATGCCGGCCGAGTCCGCTGAGGTAGGAGGTGTTCTGCACATTTCCGCTCACGGAGTCGAACTTATCTTTGGAATTGATGCCGCGCCAAGGATCAGGATTGACGTAGTGGAATTTGGAGTGGGCGTATTGAAGGGCTGCGGTGAGATTCCAGAGGTCGCCTCGTTCGAACTCCCATTTGCCGGTGACGCGTTGCTGTTCATAGCGATAGAACGTATCGCTTTCAGAATTTGCACGGTCAAAATTGTATGAGAGGCTCAGCACGTTGGCATCGTTAGGCATGAAGGAGGCTTTGCCGAATGCTGCTGTGCTGTAGGCATCGATATCGGCTTTGCTTCGTTTGCCGGTCAGTGAGTTGGTGGAAGCACCCGAGTCACGGCGTGAAACCCCAAAGACGACGTCCCACTGATTGGAGCGGCCGAATGCGTAAGCGCTCTTTTGCCATTCCAGATTGTCTGAGGTGTAGCCGGCCTTGACTTTGGCGCCAAAGTTTCGATCGGTTCCCTTCAGGAAATCATTGGCGTTCATTGTGGTGACGGCCAATGTGCCGCCAATACCGCCGTTGCCGTAAAGCGCGCTGCCGCCGCCGTGCTTGACTTCAACTTGTTTAAGAATTTCCGGATCAATGAAAATGCCGCTTGGACGGTTGCCGGCCATTGTTTGGTCGTCCTGACGCATTCCGTCAATCAAATACGTAATTTGAGAGGAGTTCGATCCTCGGATTGAAATTTGCGACGATATGTAGGCAAAGTCAAGAACGTCAACGTTAGGAATATCTAAAAGCAGTTCGCCCAAAGTAACAGGCTGATTTTCCTGAATATCCTGCTCTGTGAGCACGCTGAGTGAGCTTGCGGCCTGAGAGAGGGGCTGAGTGGTTCGGGTAGCCGTTACGACAATGGGCTGTGTATCAATGTAAGTCGCTTTGGGAGTCGAATCTTCAGCTGCGGCAGCACTATTCATTCCTGCAAATAGAAAAGATATCGTCAGTACGAGAGGACGAAATGAAAAATGGGGGGAGTGGTAAATATTAGAAGGGTTCATGCCAATCTCCGTTGACAAAGCGGTCTGCGTTTGTAGACTGCAGACGACCTTAATGATGAGAATGATTCGCATTCTAAGGTGAGGTTGGCGAAGCTAACTAATTATTTTTATCCTGCAAGTCGTCAAAAGATCACTCAAAGCCCAGAAACGAAGTAGACACTTCTCT
>OCAI01000716.1_pt1 | contig 25751 bp, 23 predicted proteins | sample 1538271 | NCBI WGS metagenome assembly OCAI01 (sample SAMEA2580269, study PRJEB22360) | human gut metagenome | biome: human gut; feature: human-associated habitat; material: faeces | place: Denmark | collected 2008/2010 | reverse complement strand
GTTTTTCGATATTGTTCAATTTTCAAGGTCCTGTGCGCCTCAGCCTTGCGGCTGATAGCTTATTTATTTTATCACTTTCGTGATAAGTTGTCAAGCGCTTTTTTGAATTATTTTTGAGTTTCTTGTCGAAGCTCATCGATTCTTCACGTTAGGACGTCTGTTCTGAACTGTTTCATTCTGTCGGACGTCCGCCTGACAGTAATGTATTTTAGCACAGCCCTTTACAAAAAGCAAGCTTTTTCTTCATATTTTTTTGAAAAACCCGGCTTTTTACATTTTGCCCAGTTTTTTCCTTTCAATCTGGAAATTATGACACCTAATCTTCCAAAAGGCGGCGCCGGAGCAGGGATAATATCCTGCGTTCCCGCCGGGAGATCTGCACCTGCGTGGTATGCAGCACCTTCGCGGTCTCGCTCTGGGTCTTGTTCCCATAAAAGCGCAGCCGGATCAGCTGCTGATCCTGTTCCGGCAGAGCCCTGAGCACCTCTTCCAGACTGATGCGCTCGGCCAGTGCTTCTTCCGGAGAATCCACCGGGATATCCAGCTGTCGGTCTCCATCCTCTGTATTTTCCGGGGTCAGGCTCATGGCAGGCTGTGCCGCCTGAATGGCAAGGGTGATGTTCTCCACCGGTTCATCCAGTTCTTCTGCCAGCTGTGAGAGAGTTGGTTCTGTGCCGCAGAGCTTCATGTGATGTTCCCGTGCCGCCTGCACCCGCATGCCAAGCTCCTTGAGAGACCGGCTCACCTTGACGGTGCCGCCGTCCCGGAACAGCTTTTTGATCTCGCCCAGGATCACCGGCACCGCATAGGTGGAAAAGCAGACGCCGCGGTTTTCGTCGAAGTGATCGCAGGCTTTGACAAGACCCATGCATCCGGCACTGTACAGATCATCATATTCCATGCCGCGCCCACGGAAGCGCCCCGCGCAGGCGTGTACCAGTCCAAGGTTCTGTTCAATGAATGCGTCCCTCCGGGTCTTATCCGATACCATGCTTCTGCCTGCCTTTCCTGTTTATGTATCATTCCCGCTGGGCCAGACGCTTGATGAGCAGCACCTTTGTTCCTTTGCCGGGTCTGGATGTCACCTTGACCTTATCCATAAAGCTCTGCATCACCGCAAAGCCCAGCCCGGAGCGTTCCTCCGGGTTGCCGGTGGTGAACAGCGGTTCCATGGCCTGCGGGATATCCGGGATGCCCACTCCCTTGTCCGACACCGTGATATGCACCTCCCGGCCGGGATAGACCGCGATGCTCATGACCACCGGCCCGATGTGATCCGGGTAGGCATGGACGATGCAGTTGGTCACCGCTTCGGACACGGCCGTTTTGATGTCGGCCAGCTGCGGCACGGTGGGGTCGTACCGGGCAAGAAAGGCTGCCGCAGCGCCCCGGGCGTAGCTTTCGTTCACGCTGAGGGAGTCGAACTGGAGCTTTGTCGTATTTTCCGCTTTCATAGAGTCATTCCTCCTTTTGTTCTGCGTCCGTACAGGGGATGCGGGCCAGCTGCAGCACCTTTGCCAGCTGGGACGGCGTGTGCTGCACCCGCAGGGCCGTGCCCAGCGTGCGGGCAATGCGCTGACGGCCCAGGATCAGTCCCACGCCGGATGAATCCATAAATCCCACCCCGCCAAAGTCCAGGATCATGGTCTGCGGGGTACGGCTGACCAGTGCATCATCCAGCTGGATGCGCAGGCTCTGCGCTGCATCGTGGTCGATCTCGCCTGCAAGATAGGCGTAAAGCACTTCGCCCGCCGGGCTGAAGCTTACCGTTGCCATGGTTTGTCCATCTCCTTTGCAAAATAAAAGATCCCGTACACATAGTTCCAGTGTACGGGATCCTTCGTTTATTTTTTAGGGAAGCGTGTCGGCTCAGTTGTTTGCCAGCAGTTCGGCAGCTTCCAGTGCGGCAGCCTCACTGCCGCAGACCAGCAGACCGCGGCGGGTGTTGGCATGCGCCAGTCTGACCGCTTCGGCCAGAGTGGCACACAGCTCCGCATCAAAGTGATACTTTGCCTTCTCGGTCAGACGCTCGGTAAGAGCAGTGTCCGTGCCCTGCGGCGTGACGAGATACACCTTATCAAAGGGATTCTCGCTCATGCCGGGCATGGTGGACTTATCCTTCTTCTGTTCCTCCGGGGTCAGGCCGGTCTCCAGCGCGGAGAAGAATGCTTCGGCGCCTTCCTCTTCGGTCAGGCCGATGATGGCACTCATATGGCGCACCTTGGCCATGTTGAGCACCCGCAGCAGAGCTGCTGCCTGCTGCGGAGTGCGGCAGGCGTCCAAAATGACCAACGGGCGCTGCGAGACCACCCGGATGCTGCTGCGGTTTTCCACCGCCGCCAGACCCTCCAGAATGGCTTCATCTGTAATGTCGAAGTCCTTGCGGCAGAGCGCCAGCGAAAGCTCCACAGCCACAGCGGCGTTGCCTGCTGCGTGACGGCCCAAAAAGGCCAGCGGCACAGTATACCCGCCGTAGTCCACCTTGCTGGCAAACTTTTCTGCTTCCAGAAAGGTGATATCCTCCGGGTCCGGCACCACCAGCTCACAGCCGCACTTTCCTGCGGCTACAATAAGCTCGCTCAGCACTGCCTTAGGCTGCTCCGGCGCGGTGACGCAGATACTGCCTTTGCGCATGACGCCTGCCGCCAGTGCGGCAAGGCGCTCTACCGAGCGGCTCACGCCGTCCGGGCCGACCGAGGTGACGGCGCACACCGGCATACCGGGCAGTGCTTCGGCAAGGCCCGCATCCGGCAGCTCCACCACGGCCAGCGTGCAGCCCGCTGCGCCAAAGCAGTTGGCCGCTGCTGCCAGCTCTGCTGCGTCCCGGGGCAGAGCCTCGGCGGCGGAAAGGGCTTCTGCCGTCAAAGCCAGCAGGCCCTCGTCCACCGGAGCGTCATCGATGCAGATGCGCTCCGACAGCGGGCGGGAACCCGCATGATACAGACCCGCATGGATGCCCTGTGCGTGCAGGATGGCCGCCAGCAGGCGGGCCACCACAGTCTTGCCCGCCGTGCCCGCCACACCCACAAACTGCACCTTCTGCACCGGCGCAGTGAACGCGGTGCGCAGCTGCTCGGTGGAGGCAAAGCCGTCCGGCAGGGCGGCAAAATACTGATTTGCCTGTTCGATGGTCATTGGTTACTCCTTATTACGATGATGAAACAGCAGCCCGCACAATGCCATGAGCACCAGCGCCGCAAGGATGCCTGCCAGCACACCGGCAGAGTCCAGCCACACATCCGTGACCTGACTGCTGCGGCCCGGCGAGTAGATCTGGATGGTCTCATCGGCCAGTGCGGTGAGCACGCCGCCCAGCAGCGGCACGCTGATGTGCCAGATGTAGTTCCGGGTGTACACCCGCATGCACAGCATGAGCAGGAAGCCTTCCAGCGTATACTCGCAGAAATGCGCCAGCTTGCGCACGATGTGATCCGTCAGGCGCTGGGCAAGGGCCGGATGGCCCAGACGGCGCAACACTCCCTGCAACAGGGCAAGCACCCGGCCGCTGGAGCCCTGAGAGACCTCGCCGATCTTCATGGAATTGGAAAAGATGAACACGATGCAGCCAAGGAGGGCAAGAGTAAAGAGCACCCGCCCTGCAGCGACCCACGGAAAAGCGCGCTGTGCGCTGCTATGACGACCCCCGCTCAAATCAGCCCAGAGCCTTGATGCTCTGTTCAATGTTGGCGAGCTTGTCCTGACTCTTGGCGTATTTATTGCGGATATCCTCCACCAGTGCCGCCGGAGCGCGCTCCACAAACTTGGGGTTGTCCAGCTGATTTGCGAACATGGCCATTTCCTTTTCGGCTTTGGTCTTTTCCTTGTTCAGACGTGCCAGCTCCTTGTCGCGGTCGATGAGCTCCATCATGGGGATGAAGCCGCGTGCAGCGTGGGTGGACACCTGCACCATGCCGTCGGTGCTGCCCTCATACTTCTCGGTAAAGGTCACGTCGGTGGCAAAGGCGAACTTTGCCAGATAGACCTGTGCCTTCTGGAAGGGTGCCGCGTCGGCAGTCTCGATGATCATGCTGGTCTTTTTGGCGGGGTGGACATTCATCTCGGTGCGCATGGTACGCACGGCCTTGATGTAGTCCATGACCTTTTCAAAGGCTTCCTCTTCGTCGGCCCAGTTGTGAGCTTCATCGAAGGTGGGCCAGCTCTGGGTCATGATGGTCTCGGCAGAGCCGGGCAGAGCCTGATACAGCTCCTCGGTGATGAAGGGCATGAAGGGGTGCAGCAGTTTGAGGGCCTTATCCAGCACATACACCAGCACGCGGCGGGCAGTGTCGGCCTGCTCGGCGTCGCCGGAGTTCAGGCGGGGCTTTGCGATTTCGATGAACCAGTCGCAGTAGACGTCCCAGATGAAGCTGTTGATCTTGGCAGCGGCCAGACCCATCTCGTAGTGGTCGAGGTTGTCGGTCATGGCACCGGCCACCTGATTCAGCTTGGTGAGCACCCACTTGTCGCTCATGTCCAGCATCTCCTCGCTGGGCAGGCCCGGCTCAAAGTCCTCGGGCAGGTTCATCAGCACAAAGCGGGTAGCGTTCCACAGCTTATTGGCAAAGTTGCGGGCAGCCTCCACCTTCTTTTCGATATAGCGCATGTCGTTGCCCGGAGTGGAGCCGTCCACCAGCATAAAGCGCAGGGCGTCTGCGCCGTACTGGGCAATGACCTCCAACGGGTCGATGCCGTTGCCCAGACTCTTGGACATCTTGCGGCCCTGACTGTCGCGCACGATGCCGTGGATGCAGACAGTGCTGAAGGGTGCCTTGCCGGTGTAGGCCAGACCCGAGAAGATCATGCGGCTGACCCAGAAGCCGATGATGTCGTAGCCGGTGACGAGGGTGTTGGTGGGATAGAAATACTTGAGGTCTTCGCTCTCCTCATTGGGCCAGCCCAGAGTGCTGAAGGGCCACAGAGCGGAAGAGAACCAGGTGTCGAGGGTATCGGGGTCCTGGGTGAGCCTGGTGCCGCCGCACTTGGGGCAGGTGCAGGGTGCGCTCTTGGCGACCACAGTCTCGCCGCAGTCGTCACAGTACCAGGCCGGGATCTGGTGGCCCCACCACAGCTGGCGGCTGATGCACCAGTCGCGGGTGTTCTTCATCCAGTTCATATAGTTCTTGGTGAAGCGCTCCGGCACGAACTTGATGTCGCCCTTCTCCACGCTCTCGATGGCGGGCTTGGCCAGAGGCTCCATCTTGACGAACCACTGCTTGGACACCATGGGCTCGATGGTGGAGTGGCAGCGGTAGCAGGTGCCCACCTCGTGCTTGAGGGGTTCGATCTCCTTCAGGAAGCCGCCTGCTTCCAGATCGGCCAGAATGGCCTTGCGGGCCTCGAGGGTGGTCATGCCGGCGTACTTGCCGCAGTCCAGCACCTCAGGCTCGTTGATGGTGTTCTTGCCGGCGGCAAACAGGGCATCGGCAGCAGCCTTGTCGGCAGCACCGGTCATGTGACCGTCATAGGTGAACACACGCACGATGGGCAGGTTGTGGCGCAGGCCCACCTCGAAGTCGTTGGGGTCGTGGGCGGGGGTGATCTTGACCACACCGGTGCCCTTGGTCATGTCGGCGTGCTCATCGCAGACGATGGGGATCTCCTTGTTCAGCAGGGGCAGCACCACATGGCAGCCGTGCAGATGGGCATAGCGGGGGTCATCGCCGTTGATGGCAACAGCGGTATCGCCCAGCATGGTCTCGGGACGGGTGGTAGCCAGCTCCAGCATCTCGCCGGTCTCCTTGACCGGGTAGAGCAGGTGCCAGAAGCTGCCGTCCTTTTCCTCATACTCCACCTCGGCGTCGGAAATGGAGGTGTTGCAGTGGGGGCACCAGTTGACCATGCGGTTGCCGCGGTAGATCAGGCCCTTGTCGTACAGATGCACGAACACTTCCTTGACGGCCTCAGAGCAGCCCTCGTCCATGGTAAAGCGCTCGCGCTCCCAGTCGCAGCTGCTGCCCAGCTTCTTCAGCTGGCTGACGATGCGGTTGCCGTACTTGGTCTTCCATGCCCATGCACGGTCCAGAAAACCATCGCGGCCCACCATCTCCTTGGTCAGGCCCTCGGCGCGCATGGCCTCCACCACCTTGGCTTCGGTGGCAATCGAGGCGTGGTCGGTGCCGGGCACCCACAGGGCAGCATAGCCCTGCATCCGCTTGGTGCGGATGAGGATATCCTGCATGGTGTTATCCACCGCATGGCCCATGTGCAGCTGGCCGGTGACGTTCGGGGGCGGCATGACGATGGTGTAGGGTTTCTTGTCGGGGTCTGCCTTCGTGTGGAAGTAGCCGCCGTCCAGCCAGAACTGGTAGATGCGGTCTTCCACCTGGCTGGGATCGTACTGTTTTGCAAGTTCTTTCATAGGGTCCTCCCAGTAAAAAATGATGAAGTGGGACGAAAAAAAGCCGTCCCACGGAACGTTCCATGGGACGGCTGTAATAACCGCGGTACCACCCAAATTGCGCAGAGCATCCTGCGCCCCTTGATGCCCCGGTAACGTGGGACAGCTCCGAGAGCGGCTTGCTCTTCAGCTCACCGCTCCTGCTCCAAAGTGACAGCACACCGCCCGACCGTACCGGATTCGCAGCATTCTCCGGCTCTCTGAACGGCAAATGCAGTGCGCACTCTTCTTCAACGCATTTATAAAAAGAATATAGCGTTTTTTGTGCGATTTGTCAATCGGTTTTTTGCGAATGCCGTCAGCATCCTTGCCCTCTCCGTCATTGCTTACGCAATGCCACATTCCCTACTCCGTCGCTATTGCGACATCTCTCCCCGGCCGGGGAGAGTCTTTTCTCAAAGGGAGAGGCTTTGGCAGTCCATACAAAGTTTGCGGTTTTGCCAAGGGCTCCCCCTTTGGGGGAGCTGTCGAGCACATGCGAGGCTGAGAGGGCAAGCCCGTTAATCTGTTATAACTTCCTCTTTCAGCCGGGCAATGAGCCGCTCCATCAGGGCGATGCGGTTGAAGGGGGTCATCAGGTAGAAGCCATCTGCATAGGGCGCTGCAGCCTGTGCAGCCTTCACCGAGACTTCCAGCCCCAGCTCTTCGCCCTGCACACGGTCCAGCCCGGCAAAACGCTCGATGATCTCAGCGTCCACATGGATACCGTTGACCTCGTTCTCCATGAAGATGGCGTTGCGCTGGCTCACCACCGGCATGATGCCCGCCAAAATCTTTGCCCTGCTGCCCAGCGCTTCCCGGGTCTTTTTCAGGTTTTCCACCGCCTGTGCCGAGAGCACCGGCTGGGTGAGGAAGCCGCTCATGCCGTTTTCCAGCTTTTCCTGTGCACGGCGCAGCTCCACATCAAAGTTGCGGGCGTTCAGGTTCAGCGCACCGAACACGGTGAGGGGCGAGGGCATTTCCCGGCCTTCGCCTGCCAGCGAGACGATGTACTGCGCCAGCTTGCGGGAGTTGAACTGGTACACGTTCTTCACCTCGTCCCGCTCTGCGGTGGGGATGGGGTCGCCGGTGATGGCCAGCACCTCCCGCACGCCCTCGGCATACAGGCCCAGCAGCAGAGCCTTGGTGGCGTTCAGGTTGCGGTCGCGGCAGGTCATGTGGGGCAGCACGTTCAGCCCCAGCTCCCGGTGCACCCGGCAGGCCACCAGCGAGGAATCCATCCGTGCCCGGGCAATGGGGCAGTCCGCAATGGTCAAAAGATCGGCCCCGGCAGCCTGCAGGCGGCGGGCCCCCTCCAGATAGCCCGTCAGGTCGGCGTCCTTGGGGGAGTCCAGCTCAATGGCGATCACCTTTTTGCCCGCGTTCAGCTTGCGCAGAAAGGCATCGTCCGTTTCCACCTCCGGCTTTGCTGCGGCGGGTACCGGCGCTGCAGCTGCCACCGGCAGCTGCTCCGGCAGCGCATCCAGCGCCGTGCGCAGGGCCGCAATGTGGGCAGGCGTAGTGCCGCAGCAGCCGCCCAGAATGCGCACACCCTCGGCGGCAAGGCCGACCAGCTCCCGGGCAAAATATTCCGGCTTTCCCTGATACTGCACCCGGGTGCGGGTGACCACCGGGTAGCCCGCATTGGGCATGACAGACAGGGGCAGCTCTGTTCTGCCCAGCTGCTGCACCAGTGTGCGCATGGCACCGGGAGCAGAAACGCAGTTCAGGCCCACGGCATCCACTGCACCGCAGGCGGTCATGCTGCGCACCAGCTGGGTGCAGTGCCGTCCCTCACGGGTGTAGCCGTCCGGCAGCACCGCAAAGGACGCCAGCACAAAGGCGTCCGGCACTGCTTCTTTGATCTGCCGCGCGGCTTCGGCCACACCGGCGTCGCTGCTCAGCGTCTCAAACAAAAAGTTCTTTGCACCCAATGCGGCAAACCGCTCAGCAAGGGCCGTATAGATCTGTGCCGCCGGGAGCGATTCCGTATCCGGGGCCGGGCCAAGATCGGCGAACACGGCAGCGCCGGTCTTTGCAGCGGCCTGTGCGGCCAGCCTCCGTCCCTCGTCTGTCAGGGCCTCCCACAGCGGATTCCCCGCCGCCGCCATCCGCGGCAGGCCAAAGGTATTGGTCTTGATGGCATCGGCACCTGCTTCCAGATACGCGCCATGCACAGCCAGAACTCCTTCCGGGTCCAGCAGGTTCGCCTGCTCACACTCCTGCCCGGGCTTTGCTTTATAATAGGTGCCCATGCCGCCGTCGAACAGCAGCGGGCGCTTTTTCAAGATCTCACGCACATCACTCATGGAGCGTTCTCCTTTTCCCACAAAAACACTTGGCTTTTAGTTTAATGCACGAAAGCAGTCTGGTCAAGCGTTTTTTCGCGGCGGCGCTTGCAGGAACGCCAAATTTGTGCTATCCTATGCATACTTTATAAAATAGGGAGGTGTGTGCCATGCGCCACGCCGGAACGCAGGAGCTTGAGACTGACCGGCTTTTTCTGCGCCGCCTGCTGCCGGAGGATGCCGGCATGATGTACGCAAACTGGGCGTCCGACCCGCAGGTGACTCGTTTTCTGCGGTGCGAGCCCCACAAAAACGCTCTGGAAACGCTGGGCCTGCTGGCGGCATGGGCTACACTCTACCCGAACCCGGACTACTACCAGTGGGCCATTGTGGAAAAGGCCTCTGGACAGGTGTTCGGCAGCATCAGCATCTTCAACGCCGCGTTGGGAGATGCCGGTCAAAAAGCATTCTGGCCGGAGCTGGACCCCTCGGGCGGCATCTGGGAAGCAGGCTACTGCATCGGACGGAGCTGGTGGAACAGAGGTCTTGCCACCGAAGCGCTGAAGGCTGTGACCGCGTACTGGTTCAGCCATACTGACGGGGACTGGCTGACCTGCTGCCATGCCACAGCAAACCCCGCCAGCGGCCGGGTGATGGAAAAAGCCGGTTTTGTGTACCACCACGACGCCGTTGAGCACAAGTTTGACGGCACACCGGTGGAATGCAAAAGCTATTTATTGACGCGGGAGCGTTACGAACATAGAAAGGACTTACCGTGAGCGAACTTTACGATATCTTAGTGGAAACACCCCCGACGAAGGTCATTCTGCTGGCGCTGGATCAGGGTCTGTGGGACTGCGAGCGCAGTCTGGCAGAGCTTTCTGCCCTGTGTGAGGCTAACCACATGGAAGCCGTGGCGCAGGTGACCCAGAAGCGCCAGACCCCGGAGACCGGCATCGTGCTGGGCAGCGGCAAACTGGAGGAAGCCAGCCTTGCCGCCGAAAGTCTGGGTGCAGAATGCGCCGTATTTGACGGTGAACTGACCGGCAGCCAGATCCGCAACATCTCCAATGCGCTGGGCGGGCTGGAAGTGATCGACCGCACCATGCTCATTCTGGAAATTTTCCGCAGCCGCGCCGTCACCAACGAGGGCAAGCTGCAGACCGAGCTGGCCCTTCTGCGCTACCGTCTGCCCCGTCTGCAGGGCATGGGCGAGGCACTGAGCCGTCAGGGCGGTGGTGGCGGCGGCGGCGGCGGTGCCCGCCGTGGTGCCGGTGAGACCAAGCTGGAACTAGACCGCCGCCATGTGCACGCCCGCATCGATGCGCTGGCTGAAAAGCTGGCCGAAATGGAAAAGCGCCGGGGCGAGAGCCGCAAGGCTCGTGCCAAGACCGGTATGCCGGTAGTCAGCCTTGTGGGCTATACCAACGTGGGAAAATCCAGCCTGATGAACGCCCTGTGCGGCCCCAGCGTAGCCGAAGCGGACATGCTGTTCGCCACACTGGACCCCACCAGCCGCAAGCTGGTGCTGCCCAGCGGCATGGCCGTGCTGCTGGTGGATACGGTGGGCTTTGTGTCCCGCCTGCCCCACAATCTGGTGGAGGCCTTCAAGTCCACGCTGGAAGAAGCCGCATGGTCGGACGTCATCATCCGTGTGGCAGACGCAGGCGATGAGCAGCGGGAAGAGCAGCTGGCCGTCACCGACGAGGTTCTGGACGGGCTGGACTGTGCGGACATCCCCCGCCTGACCGTCTACAACAAATGCGACAAGCCGGGTGCCATGAGCTTTGACCCGGACATCCTGCTCACCAGCGCCAAGACCGGCTATGGTCTGGACACCCTGCTGGCAAAGCTGGACGAAGTGCTCAGCGACCGGGTGCACACCCTGCGGGTGCTGCTGCCCTACGATAAGCTGGGCCTTGCCGCCCCCATGCGGGAGCGGGGCAGCGTGCAGGTAGAAGAATACCGGGAGGACGGGCTGTATCTGGAGGGCATCGTCAAGACCGAGGACCTGCACTGCTTTGAAGGGTATCTGGTCTGATAGGCGTACACGATTTAAATCGCCTCCGCTGTGCTCCGGCTATCATCAGCGGAATAATATTTTGAGATAGAGCAAGCCCGGAAAGTCTGCAGACTTTCCGGGCTTGCATTTTCACGGATGGGGTCGCAGCCGAAAGCAGCTGCTCTATGGGTTGAGTACATTGTCTGCCACTGCTTTTTTCAAAAATAAAAAATCCCCAACAAACACAAAAACCCGCCTGGCAGCGGGTTCTTGTGTATAGAGGGGTGGGAAAGTATATAAAGTAGTGAATCTCAAATCCAATCGGCAGGCACATTGTGCATCGCGCTGCCTTGTATGATGTATTATACCCCTTTTTGTTTTCTTGTCAAACAGATTTTTCCGGTTTTGCTTTAAATTAAGTCTTTACTTTTCCATCAAAACTTTATATAATTAACACAAACTCAAGCAAAAGCAAACCTTTTCAGCATTTGTATGTTTGCACCAACAATAAAACTTTACTTTCAAAAAATTTTATACAATCCAACATATTTTCAAAAAGGAGTATTCCCATGGACGATCTGGATCGCAAGATTCTCTCCCTGCTTGCCAAGAATGCCCGTATGCCGGTCAAGGAGATCGCCGAGCAGATATCGCTGACCAGCCCTGCGGTATCCAGCCGCATCCACAAGCTGGAGACGGACGGCATCATCAGCGGCTACACCGTCACCCTGAACCGCCCCGCCGACCGCGTGTACGTGGACGCCCTCATCAGCCTTTCGGTGGCACCGTCCAAGCAGGACGCCTTTCTGGAGCTGCTGCAGAACAGCAAGGAGGTACTGCAGTGCTACCACGTCACCGGTGCCTACACCTTCCTTGTCAAGGTGAGCTGCGGCAGCATGCCCCAGCTGGAGCATCTGATCCTGCAGTTCCAGAAGCTGGGCACCACCAGCACCCAGATCATTCTCTCCACGCCCGTGAACCATGGCGAGCTGGACGCCCTGATGCTGTGAGCCGTTCATAAAAAGGTTACGTTTGCAGTGCAATCCTGCCGGGATGTGGTTCGTATTACGGATAGCAGGCGCAAAACGGCACACACTAATGCCAAGCCGCTGCACCTGTTTTCAGAAGCTGTTTTTACACAGGAAAGGAATGCATTTATGAAACGTATCATCGCCGCACTGCTTGCCGGTCTGTGCCTGTTTGCCCTTGTGGGCTGCTCTGCCGGCAGCAAGGCCGACTCTGCCGCCCCCAAAGACTACTCCCAGATCATCCACGACGCCCGCACCGACGAGGACAACGAGTACGATATGATCTTTACCAAGGGGAAAGACGGCAAATTCACCGCCATCGACGGCTACAGCGCCGAGTACGAGGCCGACCAGCTGAACGACGAGCTGAAAGACATCGTGTTCCCCCTGCTGGGCCTTGAGGACGGCAGCTACGAGAGCTTTGCCGCCTCGGTTTCCTCCATGATGGTGCGCAGCTACGCCATAGCCATCGTGAAGCCCGCCGAGGGCAAGACCGACGCTGTGAAGGCCGCACTGGAAGCCTATGTTCAGAGCGAACAGCAGTCCATGGAACACTACCTTGAGGACCAGTATCAGGTCGCCAAGGCAGCCACCGTCACCGTAGCCCCCACCGGCGAGGTGATCCTGGTGTGTGCTGAGGATCACGACACAATTCTTTCCAACATCGAAAAAGCCCTTGCCGCATAATTTCTGCCCTGCAAACGCCGCATCCTACTGGGATGCGGTTTCTTTTTGCGCCGGGATATGCTATACTGGCATTGTAATTGTGCACAGACTTAGGAGTGTCTTTATGTATAAAGCGACCATCGTGATCCCGAACATCAACGGCAAGGGCTGGCTCAAGGATTCCATCGAGTCGGTCTACGCCCAGACTGAGCAGAGCTTCCGGCTTATCGTGGTGGACAACGGCTCCACCGACGAAAGTCTGGAGCAGGCCCGCAGCTATTGCAGCCGCGAAAATTTCACCCTCATCGAAAACGGCACCAACACCGGCTTTTCCCACGCGGTGAATCAGGGCATTGCTCTGGCCGACAGCGAGTATGTGGTGCTGTTCAACAACGACGCCTTTGCCGAGCCCCAGTGGCTGGCCGAGCTCATCCGCACCGCCGAGACCGACCCGAAAATTTTTGCAGTGCAGAGCCTGATGATCCGTCACTTTGACCGGGAGCTGGCCGACGACGCGGGCGATTATGTCACATGGATGGGTTTTGCCTGCAAGACCGGTGATGGCCGCCGCGCCAGCCGCTACACAAAGTGCAGGCGCATCTTCTCGGCCTGCGGCGGTGCGGCGCTCTACCGCAAGAGCATTCTGGACGAGATCGGCAATTTTGACGAGAACTTCTTTGCCTACTTTGAGGATGTGGATCTGAGCTGGCGTGCCAACAATGCAGGCTATAAAAATCTGCTCTGCCCCACTGCCAGATGCTACCACATCTGCGGTGCCAGCACCGGTGCGGTGCGGTACAACGCTTTCAAAAGCCAGCAGAGCGGCCGCAACAGCATCCTTCTGCCCCTTAAGAATGAGCCGCTGCTGATGCTGGTGCTCAACTTTATCCCTCTGGCTGCAGGCTACCTGCTCAAGTGCTACAAGTTCCACAAGCAAGGCTTTGGGGAAAGCTGGGACAAGGGGATGCACGAGGCCTTTGCCCTGCTGAAAGCCGGAAAACTGGGCAAGCGGCCCTTCCGCCTGAGAGACCTGCCCAACTACATTTTGATGGAGCTGTGGATGATCTGGAACATGGTGCCGTATCTGTGGTACCGGCTTGTGGTGGTCAGGTTCGATCTGAAATAACACACAGGCAGGAAGCCGTTTTCCGCTGCGCCCCTGCCGTAAACGAAAAAGGGACCGCTGCACCAAAACTATGCAGCGGTCCCTTTTGTATTTGTGTTTTTACCCTGCGGTGCTGGCGGCATCGTCCGCAGCAGGGGCTTCGGCCACGGCGCTGTCTGCGCTGTTTTCAGCCTGTGCCTCCGGCTCAACGGCAGAAGCCGCCGAATCTGCTGCATCCGAACCGGCTGTGGCAAGGATGGCATCCTGCACATCGCTTTCTGCCATGGGTTCCGGCAGGCTTGCGGCAGATGTGCTTTCGGCGCTCTCGGCCTTGGTCTCGCTCTCGGTCAGGCCGGTGAGATACCAGCTGCCGCTCTGACGCTCGAACAGATAGTCCATGTACTTGGTGGGCGTATCCGAGGACACATTGATGATGCTGTCGTCATTGCTTGCCGTGGGGATGTAGCCCACGGTAACGTGCAGCTTGCCGCTGCGCTTGAACAGCTTGGTCACCACTGCACGGTAATAGCCCACGGTGCCGGTGACGGGAATCTTGTAGCACTGGGTGGCATCGTCGAACTCGATGGTCATATCCTCCATCTCAAAGCTGCGGTGGGTCAGCTTGAAGCCCGGGCCCAGCAGCTTTGCAAGGTAAGCGTCCACATCCAGCGAGGGCAGCAGCAGCTGTTCGGTATCGGGATCGGTATTGTAGTTGTCAAAGCCGCCCTGCGTTTCCTGAATGCTGTAGATGCAGCCCCACACCGCTGCCTCGCGCAGGGTCAGGTCGTCGATGTTCGCAATGCCGTCAAAGGGCATGGGGTCGAACAGCACCAGCCCTTCCAGCTTATCCTCATATTCCTGCTTCTGTGCCGTATCATCGAACAGGTTGGCCACAGCGCCCACACCGGCCCGCAGCACGGTAACAAAGCCCACGACCACCAGAATAGCGACCAGAAGGCCCAGTGCCTGACGCCCGCGGCGGCGCTGCACGCGTGCATGTTCTTCAGGGGTAATAGAATGTTTCATGTTTGTTGTATCTCCCAGGGTTGTCAAATGGTACAGTATTCAGTATACCACATACCGGCCCATTGTGCAAAACCATGCCCGTGGTTTTTTTGTGAAAGTACGCGGAGTGCGCCGAATGGACGCAGCTTGCATCATTCCCAGCTTTTCCAGACATCGGGCTGATAGCCCACGGTCGCCTGACGCCCATTGCGCACGATGGGCGTTAAAAACAGTTGCTGGTTTTCAAACAGCTTGTCCTCTTTCTGCCAGTCCACCAGTGCGTCCAGAAGCGCAAGGGTCTGCTTATCCTTGGCCTTGGGGTTCACCAGTTTTTCCCAGCCGCCCAGCGCCCGGGCCACGTTGTCGAACTCGCCGCGACTCATTTCTTTTTCCTTCAGGTCGATCATCTGGAATTTGACCCCCCGCTCCTTGAAATAGCGCTGGGCCTTTTTGGTATCAAAGCACTTGCTGGTGCCGAAGATCTGAATGTTCATGGTACTTCCCTCCTGAATGTCTATTTTACCACAGCTGCGGGCTGTTGCATAGGCATAATTCGCAGCCAGACGGGCCATACTGCCTGCAAGGCAAGATCACAAGGAGGTTTTTTCTATGAACGCATACGTTGATCCCGACCTTTGCATCGGCTGCACCCAGTGTGCCGGGCTGTGCCCCGCCGTGTTCCACATGGAGGGCGTTCTGGCAGTGGCCGAGCCCGGGCCGATCCCGCCGGAGGAGGTGCCGCAGGCTGTGGATGCCGCCAATGCCTGTCCGGTGAGCGCTATCCGGATCGAGGAATAAACGCTCGACGATCCGGCAATACGTTTTTACGCTCTCCCGACGCTTGCCGGAGGGAAGCATGACCACCTGCACTTGCAGACAGCACCTTAACTGCCGCCTTTCCGGGCGGCAGTTTTCGTTTGACATTCTTTTTGCAAATTACAGGCAAAAACGCTCGTGCTCCTGTTGCAGTTTTTTACGCAAAAATCCCCCGCTGGGTGCGGTTTTGTGCTATACTATAAGATGAGTAATAATGCAATGGAGGAACACGACTATGCGTTTACTGGTCATTGACGGCAACAGCATTGCCAACCGCGCCTTTTTCGGCATCAAGCTGCTGACCACCAAGGACGGACGATACACCAACGCCATCTATGGCTTTCTGAATATCCTGCTCTCCCTGCTCAAGGAGTGTGAACCCGACGAGGTGGCCGTGGCCTTTGACCTGAAGGCCCCCACCTTCCGCCACAAAATGTATGATGGCTACAAAGCCACCCGTCACGGCATGCCTGAAGAGCTGGCCCAGCAGATGCCGGTGCTCAAGGAGCTGCTGGCAGACCTTGGCTACCGCACCGTCACTGCCGAGGGCTGGGAGGCGGACGACATCCTTGGCACACTGGCCACTGCCTGTGCCGCCCGGAAGGACGACTGCTTCCTTGCCACGGGAGACCGGGACAGCCTGCAGCTGGTCAGTGACACCACCACCGTGCTGCTTGCCGCCACTGTCATGGGCCGCAGCAAAACGGTGACGATGGATGTGGACGCCATTCAGGAAAAATACGGCATCCAGCCCAGACAGCTCATTGAGGTGAAGAGCCTGATGGGCGATGCCTCCGATAATATCCCGGGCGTGCGGGGCATCGGTGAAAAGACCGCTCTGTCTCTGGTGCAGAACTTTGGTTCGCTGGAGGGTGTGTACGAGCACATCGACGACAAGCGCATCAAGCCCAAACAGCGGGAGCACCTTCTCGAATGCCGCGAAATGGCCGAGCTGAGCCACACGCTGGGCACCATCCGCACCGATGCACCCATTGACACCGCCGAGGGTTCTTACAAGGTGGGCGAAGGCCGCAAGGCTGAGGCTGTGCGCCTTTTGCAGGAGCTGGAGATCCACTCCCTCATTCCCCGCTTTGGGCTGGCCGGCGTTGTCCCTGCTGCACCGGAAGGCGAGGACGGCATCGAGCTTGCACAGGCAGAGCTGGAAGCCCTGCCGCTGGCTCCTTCCGGTACCTATCTGGTCGCCTCCCGCCCCGCCGTCATGGGCAAGCAGGGCACCCGCAACGTGGTGCTGCAGCCGGAAAGCTGGTACGCCGTGCAGGACTGCACCGTTTACCCGCTGGAGGACGCCGACCTTGTGCGTCTGCTGGACAACGCAAACGTAACCCTGGAGGTGTTCAACTCCGCGCCCCTGTACGCCAAAGCCATGGCCGCAGGCGGCTGGGGCAGCAGCATCGTGTGGGACGGCAAGCTTGCCGCCTACCTGCTGGACGCTTCTGCCTCCAAATATCAGATCGGTGAACTGGTGTCCAGCTACCGCGCCTCGGCCGCCTTTGCCTGCACCGATTACCCGGACGCAGGCCGCCTTGCCGATCTGTTTGGCAAGATGAAGGCCGAGATCACCGCCTGCGGAGAGGACGCCCTTTACAACGAGATCGAGTTCCCGCTGGCACAGGTGCTGGCCGATATGACCCGCACCGGCGTGCTGGTGGACAAAGACGGCATCGAGCAGTTCGGCGTAAAGCTGCGCACCGAGCTGGAGCAGGTGCTCACCCGCATCCACATGGAGACCGGCAGCGCCAGCTTCAACCCCAACAGCCCGAAGCAGCTGGGCGAGATGCTGTTTGATACTATGGGCCTGCCCCACGGCAAAAAGACCCAGCGCGGCTGGTCCACCGATGCCGAAACGCTGGAAAGCCTGCGGGATTACCCGCTGGTGGAGGACATTCTGCAGTACCGCGCCTACCAGAAGCTGAACTCCACCTACGTGGAGGGCCTGCTCAAGGTGATCGGCGAGGACGGCCGCATCCACTCCACCTTCAACCAGACCGAGGCCCGCACCGGACGGCTCTCCTCCGACAACCCCAACCTGCAGAACATCCCCATCCGCACCGAGCTGGGCAGCCAGCTGCGCGCCTACTTTGTGGCAAAGCCGGGCTGTGTGCTGGTGGATGCCGACTACAGCCAGATCGAGCTGCGCATTCTGGCCCACATTACCGGTGATGAGCACATGCAGCAGGCATTTTTGAACGGTGAGGACATCCACCGCAGCACCGCCGCAAAAATTTACGGCATCCCGCAGGAAGAGGTCACCTCCCGTCTGCGCTCTTCTGCCAAGGCCATCAACTTTGGCATCATGTACGGCAAGGGTGCCTACAGTCTGGCCAAGGACATCGGCGTGACCGTGAAGGAAGCAGACGCCTTCCTCAAGAACTATCTGGCCGCCTTCCCCAAGGTGAGCGGCTACATGGACAAGACCATCGCGGACGCCAAGGCCGTGGGCTATGTATCCACCCTGTTCGGCCGCCGTCGCGCCTTGCCGGAGCTTTCCAGCTCCAACTTCAATGTCCGCTCCAGCGGCGAGCGGATGGCCCGCAACACCCCCATTCAGGGCACTGCGGCAGACGTCATCAAGCTGGCCATGGTGCGGGTGTGGAAGCGGCTGCGGGACGAAAAGATGGAAAGCCGCCTGATCCTGACCGTCCACGATGAACTGATCGTAGAGGCCCCGCAGGCCGAAGCCGAAAAGGCTGCGCAGATCCTGCGGGAGGAAATGGAAGGCTGCGTGCAGTACGCCGTGCCCCTGAGCACCGATGTGCACGCAGGCAAAAACTGGCTGGAGGCCCACTGAAAAATGATCATCTTAGGAATTGAATCCACCTGCGACGAGACCGCCGCAGCGCTTGTGGAGGACGGGCGGCATCTGCTGAGCAACGTCATCTCCACCAGCGTAAAAGAACAGGCCCTGTACGGCGGCGTTGTGCCGGAGATCGCCAGCCGCCGCCACTGCGAATTTATCAGCGCCACGGTCAAAAAAGCCCTGCTGGACGCAGGCAAGACCATCGACGATGTGGACGCCGTAGCCGTCACCTTTGCGCCGGGGCTCATCGGTGCAGTGCTGGTGGGCGTGAACTTTGCCAAGGGTCTGGCCTACTCGGCGGGCAAGCCGCTGGTACCGGTACACCATCTGCGGGGACACATCGCCGCACTCTACCTGACCCACCCGGAGCTGAAGCCGCCCTTCCTCTGTCTGGTGGCCTCCGGCGGGCACAGCCACATCGTGGAGGTGCAGGACTACACCCACTACCACATCCTCGGCCACACGGTGGACGATGCCGCCGGTGAAGCCTTTGACAAGGTGGCCCGCACGCTGGGTCTGCCCTATCCCGGCGGCCCCAGCGTGGCCAATGCCGCCAAGACCGGCGACCCCAAGGCTTACCGCCTGCCGGTGCCCCATGTGGAGGGCAAGTACAACGTGAGCTTTTCCGGCCTGAAGACCGCCGTGCTCAACGAGGTGAACAAGGCCCAGATGAAGGGCGAGGAAGTGAACGTACCCGACCTTGCCGCCAGCTTTCAGGAGCGCATTGCGGGCATTCTGGCCGAAAAGCTGCTGCTGGCTGCTGCAGATACCGGTGCAAAGCAGGTGTGTCTGGCAGGCGGCGTTGCCGCCAACGGACGGCTGCGCCAGCTGGTGAACGATGGTGCCCAGAAGCTGGGCGCCAAGGTCTACCTGCCGGAGCTGAAATTCTGCGGGGACAACGGCGCTATGATCGCGGCGCAGGGGTATTACCAGTACATTGCCGGGCACACTGCCGGGCTGGAGCTGAACGGCCTGCCCACTTTGCCCATCGACTACGAATAAGCAACAAAAAAAAAGACCTGCCTTTCCGGGTTCTCCGGAGGGACAGGTCTTTTTTCTTATGCACACTTATGCAAAATATTCCTGCGCACGCTTTGCAGCGTTGTTGATGCAGGCCCGCAGCTCGTCCAGCGTATCAAACTTTTTGCTGGGGCTGAGGTAGGCGTGGAACTCCACCACCGGGTCGGTGCCGTAGAGGTCGCCGGAAAAGCCCGGGATAAAGGTCTCGCAGGTCACCTTGGTGGCATCGTCGTTGACGGTGGGGCGGCTGCCAAGGCCGGTGGCCGAAGGATACCATTTGCCGCCGATGAAGGTGCGGGTGATATAGATGCCGCTGCGGGGCAGCTGAAAGCCCTCGGGGTACAGCTGGTTGATGGTGGGCACCCCCAGCGTATGGCCCAGACCTGCACCGTGCTGCACCTCGAACCGGATGGCGTAGGGCATCCCCAGCATGGCGTTTGCTGCCGGGATGTCGCCGCCTTCCAGCGCGGTGCGGATGCGGGTGGAGGACACCGGCTTTTCCTCAAACTGCGCCATGGGTACCACGATCACCTTTACGCCCAGCGGCTCGCACAGGGTGCGCAGCAGCTCCGGGTTTCCGGCAGCTTTGGCCCCAAAGGTGAAGTTTTCGCCGCAGACCAGTGCCCGGGCGCGGCAGTCCCGCACGATGCCCAGCACGAACTGCTCCGGCGTCAGGCCCTTGATCTCCTCAAAGTCCGGCGTGAGGTAATACTCCACGCCAAGGCTTGCCACCAGTGCATGTTTATCTGCTGTGGAGAGCAGCCGTTTGCCCTTCATCTTGTTCACCACCGGCAGCCTGAAGGTGAACAGTGCCGGCGCTGCATCGTTGGCTCCGGCCCACTGCACCGCCTCGTTGATCACTGCCCGGTGGCCGATGTGGATACCGTCAAAAAAGCCCATTGCCACTGCGGTGCCTTTTTCCGGCTGCGCCAGCGGCAGCGGCGCAAACTGTGAAATGATCTGCATGGGTCTTGTTTCCTTTTCTTTCGGGATACGCCCTCACCCGCCCTTGCGAAGCTGACCGGTGAGGGTGTCAATTTCGTTCTACGAACAGCTTTTCTACCCGGAGCACGCCCTGCACGATGTTGGCAAGGCCCAAAAACTGTCCTGCCGCATTGCGCACCCGGTAACGGCCATCTGCCGCCGGGTAGCGGCTGGTGGGACAGCCGTTGTACAAATGCTGCTCCACCCATGGCTCCACCACCAGCAGCGGCAGGCTCTCGAACACGCTCTCCACCGGCAGCATCAGCGCTTCCAGTGCGGGCAGCCCCTGCTCTTTGGCGGCAAGGATCTCTTCCAGCGTGTGGGCGTCGGCTTCGGTGTACACCCCGGCCGAGGTGCGGCGCAGCGCGCTCATAGTGCCCTTCTGGCCCATGGCGGCAGCGATATCCTCCAGCAGCGTGCGGATATAGGTGCCCTTGGAGCACTGCACATCCAGCACATATTCATTCTCTGCCGGGCTGCCGCCGTAGGTGATGCGGTAGATCTCAATGGGCCGCGCCTTGCGTTCCACGGTCACGCCCTCACGGGCCAGCTTATACAGCGGCTGGCCGTTCAGCTTGATGGCTGAATACATGGGCGGTACCTGCATCTGCGGGCCGATGAACTGCGGCAGCACCGCCAGCAGTTCCTGCTCTCCCGCGGTAACCGGTGCGGTCTCCAGCACGGTGCCGGTCACATCACCGGTATCCGTGCGTGCGCCCAGCCGGAGCACCGCGCGGTAGCTCTTATCGTGGTTCAGCTGCAGATCCACCGCCTTGCTGGCCCCGCCGCAGAACACCGGCAGAACACCGGTGGCCATGGGGTCCAGCGTGCCGCTGTGGCCCAGCTTGCGGGTGCCCAGCACGCCGCGCAGCTTTGCCACCACATCGAAGCTGGTCCAGTCCATGGGCTTGTCAACGATCAGGATGCCCTGCATTTATGCTTCCTCCTGCGGTGCGTCCAGCTCGGCTTCCACCTCTGCCAGAATTGCATTTTTTGCGTTTTCCAGATTGCCCAGCAGCTCACAGCCTGCAGCGCGGCTGTGACCGCCGCCGCCCAGACGCCGGGCGATGGCGCAGGCGTCCACGCCTTTGGCGGTGCGCACGCTGATACGGTAGCTGCCGCCGGGCTGTTGCCGCAGGGTCAGGCCCACCTTGACCCCTTCGATGCTCACGGGCAGGCTGGTCAATTCTTCCAGATCGGCCGGGTCCACCCCGCTCTGCTCGATCTCGTCCCGGGTGAGGTAGATGAGCGCGCACCGGCCGTCCAGATAGTATTCCAGATGGTTGCGTGCGATGCGCTCCGCTTCCATGCGCTCACGGGGCTTGGTATCGAACAGCAGGGTGTTCAGCTCCTCCACATGGCAGCCCGCCTCAATGAGCTTTGCCGCCACAAGGTGGGTGTTGGCCGTGGTGGAGGAAAAGCGGAAGCATCCCGTGTCGGTGGCAAGACCGGTGTACAGGCAGTCCGCAATGTGTGGGGTGATGGCCACGCCCATGGCGCAGATGACCTCGTACAGCAGCTCTGCCGCCGCTGCGGCGCTGCCATCCAGCAAGGTGAAGTCGGCATAGCCGCTGTTGCCCGAATGATGATCGATACACAGGTCTACATGACGTGAATACTGCGGCACGCCGTTGTTTTCGCCAAACAGCTGTACGCTGGCAACATCCACAGCCACCACCGTTTTGGGCTCAAACTCTCCTTTGAACATGTGCGCATTGGTGAACGCATACCGGGTGGGAATGACATCGGAGCAGAGCACCGCTGCCTCCTTATCCAGCATTTTCAGGGCACAGTACAGGGCACTGCCGCAGCCAATGGTATCGCCGTCCGGGTTTTTGTGACACAGAATCAAAATGTTGTCCGCAGTCATCAGGCGCTGGGCCATCTGCTGCACATTCAACTGCTCTGTCATTCCATGATCCATCCTTTCCGCACCGGCTGAATTATTCCTCGGTCTCCTCCGGTGCATCGGCTTCCGTATCAGCGTCGCCGTTCACGTTCAGCGTGCGGAGCAGCTCGTTGATGTGGGCTGCGTAGGCTGCGCCGTCATCCTCTACAAAGATAAAGCGGGGAGCCTTGCGGATGTGCATTTTTTTGCTCACCTCGGTGCGCACATGACCGGCTGCGCGGTTCAGTGCCTCGATGGCGGGCTTAGGGCCATCCTCGCGGCCCATGACGCTCACGTATACCTTGGCCACATCCAGGTCAGGGGTCACATCCAGACGGGTGACAGTCAGAAGACCGCCCTCCAGCCGGGGGTCTTTCAGTCGGCCGATGATGGCAATGACCTCGCGCTTCATGTCCTGCGCAAGGCGGCCCATATTTTTCTGAGACATAGTATTCTCCTTACAAAAGAAAACCCTCTCAGCCTCGCTTCGCTCGGCAGCTCTCCCGAGGGGCGAGCTTTTTGCGTGGATACGGCAAACGTTCCGTTTCTCAGCAAACCTCCCACCTCGGGGGAGGTGGCATTGCGCCAGCAATGACGGAGAGGGTTATTTCAGATCTTAGTCGCGGTACTCTTCCATCTTGAAGGCCTCGTACACGTCGCCTTCCTTGACGTCGGCAAACTTTGCCAGAGTAACACCGCACTCGTAGCCCTCGGCCACTTCCTTGACGTCGTCCTTGAAGCGCTTCAGGGATGCGATCTCGTCCTCGGTGACCACGATGCCGTCACGCACCACGCGCACCTTGCTGTCGCGGGTGATCTTGCCGCTGGTCACACGGCAGCCTGCAACGGTGCCCACATTGGAGATCTTGTACACCTGACGGACCTGCAGCTCGCCCAGAGACACCTCGCGGAACTTGGGAGCCAGCATGCCCTTCATAGCGTCGGTGACATCGTTGATGGCATCATAGATGACGCGGTACATACGCATTTCCACCTTGGTGGCAGCGGCTTCTTCCTTGGCCACGTTGTCGGGACGGACGTTGAAGCCGATGATGATGGCGTTGGAGGCATCGGCCAGATCCACGTCGGACTTGCTGATAGCACCGACACCGGCATGGATGACACGCACGCGCACCTCTTCGTTGGAGATCTTCTCCAGACTCTGCTTCACAGCCTCGGCAGAGCCCTGCACATCGGCCTTGACCACGATGGCCAGTTCCTTCATGTCGTTCTGAGCCATCTGGCTGAACAGGTTATCCAGGGTGACCTTCTGGAAGGAGGAGAACTGCTTCTCCTTGGCGGCAGCAACGCGCTGTTCGGCCAGCTCACGGGCCAGACGCTCGTCCTCAACAGCCTCGAACAGGTCGCCTGCTTCCGGCACTGCGGTCAGGCCGGTGATCTCCACAGGGGTAGAGGGGCCGGCATCGCTCAGCAGCTGGCCCTTGTCGCTGCGCATGGTGCGCACACGGCCCACAGCGGTACCGGCAATGATGACGTCGCCGGAGTGCAGGGTGCCGTTCTGCACCAGAATGGTGGCAATGGGGCCCTGGCCCTTGTCCAGACGGGCCTCGACGACCGCACCCTTGGCGCGGCGGTTGGGGTTTGCCTTCAGCTCCATGACCTCAGCTTCCAGAGCGATGCGCTCCAGCAGGTCGTTGATGCCCATGCCGGTCAGGGCAGACACCGGGATGCAGGCCACATCGCCGCCCCAGTCCTCGGTGATGATGCCGTACTTGGTCAGGCCTTCCATCACGCGCTCGGGGTTTGCGGTGGGCTTATCCATCTTGTTCATTGCCACGATAATCTTGACATTTGCAGCCTTGGCGTGGTTGATGGACTCGATGGTCTGGGGCATGATGCCGTCGTCGGCAGCAACCACCAGAACTGCAATATCGGTCATGTTGGCACCGCGGGCACGCATGGAGGTGAACGCCTCGTGGCCCGGGGTATCCAGGAAGGTGATGAGGCTGTCGTTGACCTTGACCTGATATGCACCGATGGCCTGCGTGATGCCGCCGGCCTCGCCTGCGGTGACGTTGGTCTTGCGGATGGCGTCCAGAATACTGGTCTTGCCGTGGTCAACGTGGCCCATGACGCAGACCACCGGGGGACGCTCCACCAGATCCTCCTGCGAATCCTCTTCCTGCGTGAACAGGCGCTCTTCGATGGTCACATGCACCTCGTGCTCGACCTTTGCGTGGAACTCCTCTGCCAGCAGGGAAGCGGTATCGAAATCGATCACGTCGTTGATGGCGTGCATCTCGCCCATCTGCATAAACTTGGCAATGACCTTGCCGGCCTGCTGCTTCAGGCGGGCAGCCAGCTCGCCCACGGTGATTTCGTCGGGGATCATCACCTTCAGCTGTGCGCTGCGGGCCTTTTCCAGCTGGATGCGCTGCAGACGCTCGAACTCGGTCTCGCGCTTGCCCTTCTGGAACTGCTGGCGCTGGCGCTGGCCGCGCTGGGTGAACTTCTGCTTGTTGCCCTGCGGCGTGGGCTTGCGGCGGTTCTCGGTGTTCTTGGTGGAAGCCAGATCATCATAGCGGGCATCGAAGCGATCCACGTTCATATCCACGGTACGGGTATCCACAGTCACCTGATTGTCCTCACGGCGCACAGAAACAGCCTGTGCCGGAGCATTTGCAGCCTTGGCACCGGTCTCGCGGGCCAGCTCGCTCAGGGAAACGGTCTTCTCCTCGCGCTTCTTGTGCTGCTCGGGCTTTTTATCGTTGTGCTTATTGTTATTGTTTTTGTTCTGCTGGGCAGGCTCAGCCTTCTTGGCAGCGGGCTGTTCCGGCTTCTTTTCGGCCTTGGGGGCCTCGGACTTCTTGTCTGCCTTCTTGTCTGCCTTCTTCTCGGCAGCCTTGGGCTCTTCCTTGGGAGCCTTGGCGCTGTTCAGGAACTCGTCCAGATCCTTCACGCTGCCGGCCTTGCTGAACTTCTCCAGCAGGTAGTTCAGCTCGTTCTCTTCCAGATTGGAGCTGTTCTTCTTGCCGGTGCTGCCCATGGCGTTCAGCTCATCCAGGACCTTCTTGGCAGAAATGTTCAGGTCCTTTGCAAAGTCACTCACTTTATATTTTACGATCATTCGCTCATATCCTCCTCATTTTTGATTGCTCCGCAGTCCGACAGGCGGTCAAAGCAGAGCTTTGCGAGGTTGCGGTCGGTCACCGCATAAACAGCCACAGGCTTGCGGCTGATATCGGCCAGCTTATCCTGCGTAAGCGGCATGGTGATCACATCCACCAGATCGCCCACAGAATAGTTGAGGCGCTGCACGGTCTTGGCGCTGGCATCGGATGCCACCATCACCAGCCATGCCTTGCTCTTGACGCAGGCATCTTCCACGGCGTCAAAGCCCATGGTCAGTGCGCCTGCCTTGCGGCACAGGCTCAGTGCCTGAAACAGCGCTTCCTCCGGGGGCAGCTTGGGTTTTGCGGGGGTGTTATTCTTCTTTGCCATTGTCTGCTGCCTCCTTTGCGGCTTCGGCCAGCTGTGCGGCCAATGCCTCGTATACTTCGGCGGGAACCGGCTGCTCAAAGCAGCGCTCCAGCGCCTTTTTCTTTTTTGCCTTGGTCAGGCAGTCGGGGTTCGGGCAGAGATAGGCTCCGCGGCCCGGCTTTTTGCCGACCAGATCAATGCTGATCTCTCCGCTGGGTGCACGCACCACACGCACCAGCTCCTTTTTGGGGCGGCTGGTCATGCAGCCGATGCACTGGCGGGGAGGGGGGTTTTTTTGTGGCCTCTGAGCCCTG
>OCAI01000713.1_pt1 | contig 25781 bp, 24 predicted proteins | sample 1538271 | NCBI WGS metagenome assembly OCAI01 (sample SAMEA2580269, study PRJEB22360) | human gut metagenome | biome: human gut; feature: human-associated habitat; material: faeces | place: Denmark | collected 2008/2010 | reverse complement strand
GGTACGAAACTTTTTGACTATTATTGCCTTGTCAAGAGGGTAGGCGTCGTCCAGCTCTCTCTCTTTTTGCCAAAGTTTTCCTCGCCTTTTCTTGCAAGCTGCCGAAAGTGACGTGTTATCAAAAGTTCGCGTTTGCGCAGCGAAGTGGAGCAATGAAAGCCCCAGTGGGGCTTTTAAGCGACCGAACGGTCTTGCGTAAGCAAGATGGAGGGGCCCCGCCCCGACAAGTTCGCGTTTAGCGTAAAATTGGAGCGTGTGGTGGATGAGTGCAGACCTATAAAGGGCTGCATCAGGAAGTGGCTTTATATATTTGCAAACGGACAGCCGGAACTTTCCACCGCAGAAGAAGTAAATGTGAAAAACATGGAGGCTTCCTTATGAACAAACAGCTTTCCTGCCGCTACAATATGGATACCAACCGAGTGGAAGCCCGATTTGCGGACGGCTCTGCCGTTGCCATCGACTGCATCGCCGTGGAGGACGAATACGGCAGCACCCCGGCACAACGGACAGAACTGGACTGGCTGCTGTACCATAAGCCCTTGGAGTATGCTCAGCTTGTGCTGAGAGGGGAGATTGAGCACTACCTGTCACTTGGCTGTGACCATGGAAGAATGGAAGATTGATTGACAAGGTTACATAACAGTTAACACAGCTTGCATTTGCCCTGCAATTTTTTCAGAACGGAACACCCCAAGGGCATCCGGTCTATATCCGGCAGATTTTTCATAAAGAATCTGCCGGGTATTTTTGTTTGTCATAAAGGAAGTCTTGCTTTTTATTGTAAAATTGGATACAATATAAAAAAGACATTTGCACGGAGGACTCTATGGAATATATCGGCATCCAGAAGAAAAACGGCGGTGTGGTGGAAGCCCTGCAGCAGGCCATTTTATCTGGGCAGATCCCGGCGGGCACTGAAATGACCCAGAACGAACTGGCAGAGAGTCTCGGTGTCTCCCGGATGCCGGTGCGGGAGGCCTTGATGATCCTTGAATATCAGGGTCTTATCATCCGCCTGCCCAACAACCATGTAAAAGCTGCTGATTTGAACGAAGATGCACTGCGCCAAATTCTGGCATTGGGGGCTCAGTTGGAACGGCAGGCGATGCGTGCGCTGCCGCAGGATGCGATGTTGGCAGGCGGCGAGATGCTGCAGCACCGTACCCTGCGGACCGTCCTGCCCTATCCGCTGCACCGCAAGCTGCTGGAGAGCATCCAGGAGACCTACATTGCCTTTGCCGTGAGCGCACGTCCTACGCCGGTGAACGACCGGCTTGCCCGCCTGCTGATGCTGGACCGTCAGGGTTCCCCTGATGTGCCGGATGCATGGAACGCCTATGAAGAAGAACTGCTGCATCTGATTTTAACGATAAGGAGTCAATATGCTGGGACTGAAACCCATTAAGCTGCTGCCTGCCCGCGAGCGGGTAGCTTCCGCTTTGCGGAAAGCCATTATCTCAAAAAGCATCCCGGAGGGCGCAGAACTCACGCTGGAAAACACCGCACAGGAACTGGGCGTGTCGGTCACGCCGGTGCGGGAGGCCTTTCAGATCCTTGCCCGTGACGGTCTGCTGGAAGTCAAGCAAAACAAGTGCGCCATTGTGCTGGGCGTAACGGAAAAAACGATTCGGGAGCACTACCAGCTGCGCGCTGCCTTGGAAGGGACGGCATGTATGCTCTGCTGCCAGAACAACGCTGACCTGTCCAAGATCAAAAACTGCGTGGATACTGCAGAGGAGGCTCTTTCTCATCAGCAGGCCGGAAATTATACTGACTACAACCAGTCCTTCCATTTTGAGATCTGGGAAGCTTCCGGCAATGAAAAAATGCGCAATCTTCTCTCGGAGCTGTGGAATGGCCTGTCCGTTGGTGTGGAAATGAGCGAGTTGGACTATGCCCTCAACTCCCAGAGCGAGCATAAAAAGATCTATGCAGCGCTGGAAGCACGGGATGCGCTGGCCGCACGGGCTGAAATGGAAAAACACATCTACCGCAGTATGGACGATGCGCTGACCTATTATTTATAAGATCAGGGAGGAAAAGACAGTGTATACCTGTGCGAACTGTACGGTTCTGGCCTGTGCCAACAACGAGCCGGAAAAGATGCCCAAAAACTGCCCCATGCGGAATGCTTCGGTGATGGAGACCGCCCGCGCCGGCTATGATCTGCCCGAGAATCACGATTTCTACGTCAACTGTTCGGCTATTGAGGGGCTTGGCTACTGTCAATGGCCTCGCCTGAAGGAGACGGTGGAGTTCTGCAAGCGGATGGGCTACCACAAGCTGGGTCTTGCATTCTGCAAAGGTCTGCGGAAGGAAGCCCGCATCGTGGCCGACCTGCTCCGTGCGCAGGGGTTTGAGGTGGTGTCGGTCATCTGCAAGACCGGCGGCATCTCCAAAGAAGAAGTGGGCATCCCGGAAGAGGTCAAGATCCACCCCGGCGAATTTGAGGCCATGTGCAACCCCATCGCACAGGCAAAGCTTCTGAACGAACAGCACACCGATTTCAACATTGAGGTCGGACTTTGTGTGGGACACGACTCGATGTTTTATAAGTATTCGGATGCCATGGTCACAACGCTGGTGGCCAAGGATCGCGTTCTGGCGCATAATCCCTGTGGTGCCATTTACTGTGCCGAGGGGTATTTCAAAAAGCGGCTGGAATAAAAGAAGGATAAAACGTGCGTTCTCCATCTGCTTTGGAGATCGCGCGTTTTTTGCAGAAGGCGGCGGAGGAAGATTTTCTTGTATCCTACTGTTTGTCTGGCGTGCACAAAAATTGGTACATAATCCGTGCAATGCGACAAAACTCGAAAAAAGGGATTGACAAATCTCTGTTTCGGGTGTATTCTCGTGTCATCAAGTGGATACATTATCACAGATTAAATATAAAAATTTAAAAAAGACGCCGCCGAGATTCCCGGAATTCTAAGGTTCCGGGCAGATCCTTCCAGAACAAAAAAGGGCTGTGAGGGCACAGCACGGCGGCAAAGACTCTGCACAACGAGGTGCAGCTGGGGCGTTCCGAAAGTCAGGGCTGTTTTGCTCTGATGAAATGGATACATTATATTTCATTAAAGGAGGACCCCCCGGTATGTCAGCAGCAACTATCACCCTACTCTTTCTTCTCTTCGCGGTCGTCATGTTCGTGTTTGAGAAGATCCCCCTCGGCGTAACGTCCATGATCGTCTGTATCGGTCTGGTCGTCACCGGCGTGCTGGACATCAAGACTGCTTTTGCAGGCTTCATCGACAGCAACGTCATCCTCTTTGTCGCCATGTTCATCGTCGGCGGTGCACTGTTTGAAACAGGCATGGCCAACAAGATCGGCGGCATCGTTACCCACTTTGCCAAATCCGAGCGCAGCCTCATCGTGGCCATCATGGTCATCGTTGGCCTGATGAGCGGCGTGCTCTCCAACACCGGCACCGCCGCCGTCCTGATCCCCGTGGTCATCGGCATTGCCGCAAAGTCCGGCTATGCCCGCTCCAAGCTGCTGATGCCGCTGGTATTTGCAGCGGCCATGGGCGGCAACCTTTCCCTCATCGGCGCACCGGGCAACCTCATCGCCCAGAGCGCTCTGGGTGAGATCGGGATGTCCTTCGGCTTCTTCGAGTACGCCATCGTGGGCCTGCCCATCCTCGCCGTCGGCATCCTCTTCTATGCCACCCTTGGCATGAAGCTGCTGCCCAACCACCCCGTCTCCGATGATGACTCCTTCAGCGGCGAGCAGGACTTCAGCAATGTTCCCAAGTGGAAACAGGTGCTCTCCTTTGTCATCCTCGTGCTCACCCTGCTGGGCATGATCTTTGAAAAGCAGATCGGCATCAAGCTCAACATCATCGGCTGTATCGGTGCGCTGGCGCTGATCCTCACCGGTGTCATCTCCGAGAAAGATGCCCTGAAGTCCATCGACCTCAAGACCATCTTCCTCTTCGGTGGTACGCTGTCTCTGGCCTCTGCACTGGATAAGACCGGGGCAGGCGCAGAGATCGCAAACATCGTCATTGGTGCTCTGGGCGAGAATCCCTCTCCCTACGTCCTGACTCTGGTGGTTTTCCTGCTCTGCTGCGTCATGACCAACTTCATGTCCAACACCGCAACCACCGCCCTGATGGTCCCCATCTGCCTGAGCATCGCACAGGGCATGGGTGCCGACCCCCGCGCAGTCCTGATGGCTTGTGTCATCGGCGGCTCCTGCGCTTACGCAACGCCCATCGGTATGCCTGCCAACACAATGGTGGTTTCTGCCGGCGGGTATACCTTCAAGGATTATGCCAAGGCTGGCCTGCCCCTCATCCTCATCGCAACCGTCGTCAGCATGGTGATCCTTCCCATCGCATTTCCGTTCTTCCCGCAGTAATACGGGCAGAGCGTTGAATAAGTGAAGCAAACGCACAAATGTACCAAAGCCAAATCATTCAAGGAGGAAATGGAATGAACAAACAGGAACAGGTGCAGCAGATGACGACCTATATGGCCAACTTTGTGAGCCATATCGCCAAGGTGCTGCCGGACGACATCATCAAAAAGCTGGATGAGCTGGGCGCACAGGAGGATGCTCCTCTGTCCAAGGTCATCTACGAGACCATGAAGCGCAACCAGAAGCTGGCCAAGGAGCTGAACCGCCCCAGCTGTCAGGATACTGGTGTGCTGCAGTTCTGGGTAAAGTGCGGCGTGGACTTCCCCCTCATCGGTGAGGTGGAGGGTCTGCTGAAGGAGGCTGTGGTCAAGTCTACCTTCGAAGCACCCCTGCGCCACAACAGTGTTGAGACCTTCGATGAGTTCAACACCGGTTTGAACGTGGGCAAGGGCACTCCCACCGTGTGGTGGGATATCATCCCGAACAGCGACAAGTGCGAGATCTACGCTTATATGGCAGGCGGCGGCTGCACCCTGCCGGGCAAGGCCATGGTTCTGATGCCCGGTGCAGGTTACGAAGGTGTGACCAAGTTCGTCATGGATGTCATGACCAGCTACGGCATCAATGCCTGCCCTCCGCTGCTGGTGGGCGTGGGCGTTGCCACCTCTGTTGAGACCGCCGCTCTGCTGTCCAAGAAGGCTCTGATGCGTCCTCTGGGCAGCCACAACGAGAACGAGCGCGCAGCCTATATGGAGAAGCTGCTGGAGGACGGCATCAACTCCATCGGCCTTGGTCCTCAGGGCATGGGCGGCAAGTACTCCGTCATGGGCGTGCACATTGAGAACACTGCCCGCCATCCTTCTGCCATTGGCGTTGCCGTCAACGTGGGCTGCTGGAGCCATCGCCGCGGCCACATCATTTTTGATAAAGATCTGAACTACACCATTGATACTCATTCGGGGGTGACTTTGTAATGCTGACCATTAAAGACGGAAAGAAGATCCTTACTACTCCGGTCTCCGCAGAAGACCTGAAGGACATCCATATCGGTGATGTCGTTTACCTGAACGGCGACCTGACCACCTGCCGTGACGTGGCGCACCGCCGCCTCGTGGAAGAGGGCCGCCCGCTGCCTGTGGACGTCAAGGACGCTGCCATCTTCCACGCCGGCCCCATCATTCGCCCTCTGGAGGACGACAAGTTCGAGATGGTGTCTGTGGGCCCCACCACCTCCATGCGTATGGAGAAGTTCGAGTATGAGTTCGTGCAGAAGTCCGGTGTCCGCGTCATCGTGGGCAAGGGCGGCATGGGCCCCAACACCGAGCGCGCCTGCAAGGAGTTCGGTGCCATCCACTGTGTTTTCCCTGCCGGTAACGCCGTTGTGGCTGCCACCGAGGTGGAGGAGATCGTCGAGGCCCAGTGGCGTGACCTCGGTATGCCGGAAACTCTGTGGCACTGCCATGTTAACGAGTTTGGCCCCCTAATCGTTTCCATCGACGCTGAGGGTCGCAACCTGTTCGAAGAGAACAAGGTCATCTTCAATCAGCGCAAGGATAAGGCCGTCGAGGAAATTTGCAAGCACGTTGGCTTCATCAAATAAGATCCAACTGCGAAGCCAGCGTTGCCTATACCCTGCGGAGAGCAACCATCCATCAAAAGATTCTTCTCCTAAAATGAACTCACTATCACGTTAATTCTAACAACCATATTTGCTTTCACAGATCCAACAGACTTCTTATCATTTACTCCTATCTTCATTACCCTGTTTATCCTGCTTCTCCGCAAAACACCCCGGATGCTGTCTGCCATATCAGCATCCTGGGTGTTGCTATTTGCGGTCAAATATGTGCACGAAAAAAATGTAGACAAAGAAGATCTTGACCGTTCTTTTTGTTCTGCACACCTTTGCCACTGCTTTGCATCTGCAAGGTGGAAGTAATCCACAGGAGGACAACCCAAATGAGCCCATTGGAGATCACACTGGTCATCCTGCTTGTAACGATCATCGCCTTTGTATCCGGTAAAGTCCCGTTCTCGGTCATTTCTACCGGCATCATTTTGGCGCTGATCCTCACCGGCATCAAGACCCCTGCCGAGGCCTTTGGCGGCTTCATCAACACGAACGTGGTCATGTTCGTAGCCATGTTCGTCATCGGTGCAGGGCTGACCAAAACGCCCCTGATTGACAAAGCCCAGAGTCTGGTCATCCGCTACAAGGACAATATGCGGATGCTGATTTTTCTTTCCTGTGTGGCAGGTGCGTTTCTGGGCGCCATCACCAGTGCCACCGCAACTGCCGCTATCATGATCCCGCTGCTGGTAGGCATTGCGAACGACATCGGCGTGAGCCGCAGCAAGCTGCTGTATCCTTCTATGGCCTGTGCCAACATTGCCACCCAGATGACCTTTCTCGGTCAGGGTGCTTCCAACATGGCATGGAACGATGTCATGATGCAGGCCGGCGCACCGACACCGCTGCACATCTGGGATTTCACCATTGCGCGCATCCCGATGCTGACCATTGCCATCCTGTACATGACCTTTGTTGGCTATAAGCTGATGCCGGATATTCCCAACGAGCAGTTTTCAGATGCAGCACATACGGCTTCTGAGAGCGAAAAACTCAGCCCCTTCAAGCGCAAACTGGCTGTCCTGATCGTTCTGGTCTCCATTGCAATGATGCTGCTGGAAAATGTCATTGGTGTCAAGATGTATCTCACTTCCTGCATCGGCGCTGCCGCTCTGGTGCTGACGGGTGTGCTGACCGAGAGGGAAGCCCTCAACTCCATCCACCAGCCGACCATTTTCCTGTTTGCCGGTGTGCTGGCTCTGTCGGACGCCATCCAGACCACCGGTGCAGGCGATGTGGTGGCAGACTGGATGATCCGCCTGCTGGGCGATACCACCAATCCGTACATCATTATGCTGGTGTTCTTCCTTGTTCCCTTCATTCTGACACAGGTCATGTCCAATCTGGCTACCCTGACCATCTTCATCCCACTGGTCACTTCCGCCTGTATCCGCATGGGCGTAGACCCCCGTGCTGCCGTGGTCGGCGTGATCACAGCCAGCTGTGTGTCCATCATGACCCCCATGGCAGCTCCCTGCCAGATCATGATCATCGAGCCGGGCGGATACACCTTGAAGGATTATCTCAAGTGTGGTACCCCGCTGGCGCTCATCCTCATTGTCGTGTCCGTATTTTTCCTGCCAACACTTTATCCTTTTGCCTGATTCTATTTTCCCACCGCAGTAGTATCCGCAAACTGCATATCATAAATATGCCGTTCTGTTCGGCGCTATTTTTGAAAACCGCAATAAAAGCAGCAGAAATTTTTGAGCATCTCATAATTCTGTCAAGAGGGCCGGCACCGTCCGGCCCTCTCTCTTTTTGCCAAAAGAATTTTTCGGAACTGAAAATGCAAAAAGCTGAGCACCTGTTTTTTCGCAGATGCTCAGCTTTGCTGTACTTTTTTCTCTGGATCTATGATGCGTTTTTCAACTTTTGGGCTGCTTCAGGTGCTCTTTGCTGAAGTTTTCAACGTCTTTCGCCTTTGATATTTTGCAACAGCCCCTTGCTCTGCTGAAACGTTTTTCCGCTGAGGGCATTTTGAATGCTCCCATCTCCGGCATTGCCGCGCAGCAGCACATCATTGCCGCAGGCACATCATTCTGAAACTGCACTCTGCAGTTTCAGCACACCGGCCTGCTCCAGACGCTTGCGCAGCAGTGCACCCACGATGCAGCTCACCACGATCTTGGCAAGGTCCAGCGCAATGAAGGGATACACGCAAACCGACAGCGCATAGCCCAGCTCACACTGCATCTGGAACACGAACCATGCGGTGCCCAGCACATAGCAGGCAGCATCGCCCAGCACAAGGCCGATGCCGGAGACTACGGGCTGGCCCTTGCTCTTTTCGATGAACAGACCGCCGATGAAGGCCAGCAGCAGATAGCCCACCAGATAGCCGCCGGTGGGGCCTGCCAGCTTGGCAATGCCTGCGCCGTAGCCGGAGAACACCGGCACGCCCACCAGACCGATGAACAGATACACCGCCACGCTCAGGGTGCCGAACTTGGGCCCCAGCAGCCATGCGGTCAGGCAGATGACAAAGTTTGCCAGCGAGATGGGAATAGCCCCGATGGGCACCGTCAGCGGGCCCAGCACGCACATTGCGGCGGCCATCAGTGCAGTGACGGACATCTGATAGGTGGTCAGCTTTTTGTTTTTCATAGAATAAAATTCCCCTCTGTTAAAAATTTACAAGGCATCTGTGCCCGAGTATAGCGCAGCGGGGGACAGATGGTCAACAATAAAGTTTCGAGGGGGTTTACAATAAAAACTCCCGGCACACTGGCCGGGGGACAAAACACATTGTGTCGAGTCGGGAAATGTGATATACTGTCAATAAGGCGCTGATTGCAAAGTTGGTGGTCATGCTTTCTGTCCCGTTATCGCTGATTCTTCTTATCTAGTTTTCTACTTAGGATGAAGCAGAGGTTCCGGGAGGAAACTTTTTTGCAAGTGCCCTGCCCGGAGCCTTGAAGGCGAAGGGAGGGATGTCGGATGACTCTTTTGGAGACTCTCGCATTGCTCACGTTCATTCTCACACTGTTGAGCCTGATCGTGGATGTGATCCGCCTGACCGTTGAGGTCGTGGCAAAGTTTTCCCAGAAGAAAGACGATGATAACAAAAAAGATTGACCGCCCTGCTTCCAAACTGTGCGGTCAATCTTTTTGACTAGCGGGATGGAAAGCTGACCCTTGCAGTCAGCGCCCCTTCTGTATTTATTATACCGCATCAACGTTATTTGTCAAGGAGGTCCCCTATGGGTGGAGGACACGTATCGCGCCCCGATTTCGGGATGCCGCAGCCCGACCCGGCCTGCCCGCTGACCGAGTTCTATCTGCTTTTGCAGCACGCAATGGATGCGGCGGGCAGCTTTGCCCTGCCGGCGCTGTATGCCCGCGTGCAGGCACCGGCGCGGTGGATCGATCCGGACGAAGCGCGGGAGTATCTGACCCTGTCGCCCACGGAGCGGGAAGGGGATACCCGTCTTCTGGCCCCGGGCAATCTGCAGCTGCTGTACAGCACCCTGCATGTGGCACCGGACGGCGCGCCTGCGGCGCTGCTGCTCACCGGGGAGTGCACCCGCACCACCGTGGCGGTGCAGCTGCTGCCGCCCTTTGTGTGGGAGGACCCGCTGCCGCCTGTGCCGGATGCGCCTGCGGCGCTGGCGCTGCAGCTGACCATGCAGGATGTGGAGCTCATCGATGCCGACCCCGCAGCGCTGGGCCGGAAGCTGGTGCATACGGCACAGCACAAGCGCTGGCTGCATCACCCGAAGGCGGATACCTTTCTGGCCGGGCGGGTGGCCCTGCTGCAAAGGGTCTACCGTCGGTGAGAGAAGGATTTAAAATTGTCTCCGCTTCTGCTCTGACAATATTTAATGTAATATTATTTTTAATTCAGCAATAGCAGGCGGCCTGCAGGCCGTCTGCTATTGCATTTTCACGGGATGGGGTCGTTAAGATCGGTGGCTGGCTCCCTATGGGGAGCATCCGCGCCGGCGGGTGAGCTGGCAAAGCGGAGACGATTCTTGACCAAAAGGCCTTTTGCAACCCTTTTGTTTTTTGCGGTTTCATGGTATACTATCGCATACGAATGCGCACAAACGGCCTGTGTGCGCAGTTTTTCATAAAATTTTCCAGCAATGCAATCTTCGGGGGCGTTCAGCCGTGTATAGGGTGAATGTCCCCGTGGAATACGGATTCCACAGCCCTGTACAGGCGTAAAAGGAGAGCTTGAATGATGGGACAGCTGACCAGAAATGAAGTATTCACGCTGGCAGTGCAGAAGTACAGCGATGCTGTCTACCGTGCTGCCATGCACAACAGCCGATGCGCGGCCGATGCCGAGGATGTGGTGCAGGATGTCTACGAAAAACTCCTGCATTACAACGGCACCTTTGAGAGTGAGGAGCACCTCAAAGCATGGCTGCTGCGGGTAGCCATCAACCGCTGCCGGGACCTGACCCGTGCAGCGCACCAGAAGGACACGGAGCTGGACGAGAACCTGCCCGCACCGGATGAGTTTGCGGACGGCAGTGTGTTGGATGCGGTGCGCGCCCTGCCGGAAAACTACCGCAACGCCATCTACCTTCATTATTATGAGGGCTACACGGCGGCGGAGATCGGGCGGATGCTGGGGGCACCGTCCAACACGGTGCTGAGCTGGCTGCGGCGCGCAAGAGCACAGTTACATACGATGCTGAAGGAGGAGATCGAGGATGAGGTGGTATGAGTATAAGATGGAGACGGACGATCTCTGTGCACCGGAGGACCTGAAAGCAAAGCTGCTGGCCATGACCGACCAGCTGACCGAAGAGGAAAAGAACCAGCCCATGATGAAGACCCCGGCACAGGCCCGGCCTGCACCGGTGCAGCGGAAAAAGCCTGTCCGCTTTCCTGTAAAGCGGGTGGGCACACTGGCGGCCTGTCTGGCGGTGTGCGCGGTGGGCTACGGTGCCTTTGCCACCGGCATGATCGGCCTTGGTGCAAAGAGCAGCAGCCCGGCGGCCTATTATTCGGCGGACAGCACTGCGGCCGCGTGGGCGGCAGGCGGCGTGGACCGCGCCGCTATGGACAGCCCCATGGCAGCCGATTACAGCCTGAACAGCCTGTCGCTGGAAAGCGGCGCAGACAACGGCACCGCTGCTTATTCGGAGGACGACGCGGCGGCAGCGGCCCACAGCACCGACCACGCAAAGATCATCTACACCGCGAACCTCAGTCTGGAAAGCAAGGACTACGACGCGGCTCGCGCTGCGCTGGATGCGGCGGCTGCCGAAGCGGGCGGCTACATGGAGTCCAGCAGCGAATACTCCGGCACCGAGGACAGCCGCAGCGTCAGCCTGACTTTCCGGGTGCCGCAGAAGAACTACGCCAGCTTTCTTGCGGCTGTGGCCGAGGCCGGAAACGTGACCTACAAAAACCAGCAGGCCGACGACGTGACCGCCCAGTACATGGACGTGGAGGCCCGGCTTGAGAACCTCAAGGCCCAGCGCACCCGTCTGCAGCAGCTGCAGCAACAGGCCGAGACCCTTTCCGACCTGCTGGAGATCGAGTCCAGTCTGACCGAGGTGCAGAGCCAGATCGAGAGCTGGCAGAGCCAGATGGACTGGTATAGCAATCAGGTGGAGCAGTGCACCGTCTATGTGAGCCTGAGCGAGGTAAAGACCTACTCGCCGCCCAGCGAGGGCTTTGTCTCCCGCTTAGCCGATGCATTTGCCAGCGGCTGGCAGAACTTTGCACAGGGTGTGCAGCAGCTGGCCGTCTTCCTCGCGGGCGCATGGCCGGTGGTGGTCATCGCGGCGGCGGTGGCTGGCGGCGTCGCAGTGTGGCGCAAAAAGAGAAAGTGAGCAGGCCCGGAAGGAAACCAGAAATTTTTTTCAGAAAAGGGTTGACATCCATCCCGCTGTGTGGTATTATACTTGAGCAGTCAGCGAGAACCGCTGAGAGCACAAAGTAAATATCGCGGGGTGGAGCAGTCTGGTAGCTCGTCGGGCTCATAACCCGAAGGTCGTTGGTTCAAATCCGGCCCCCGCAACCACCAAGCATCCTGAAATTTCAGGATGCTTTTTTGTTTTGCTTTTTCGGAAGGGGAATCATGGGTTTTTCCACAGGAGAGGGATCAACGGTGGAAAAACGGGGCAGGACTTCTCTTTACTTGTCATTCTGCTGTAAAATATCACCTGAATTTGGACAGCCTGATAAAACGGGACCGGAAGGCCATTTCCACCTTGACGCCCTGCAAAAAATATGCTATTTTAAAAAAGCACAGAGCCGGTCTGCATTCATGCGGCGGGCCGTTCTGGGCCAGATCAAAAGAAAATCGTACGTGAGCAGCGTCGTTGGATTGTTACCGTTTGGCGGGCTAGACCAACTCTGCACAGCACAAGCCGAAAGCGTGTTTCAGCCTTCGGTGTTATTTGCTGTGTCAGGAGTGGTCTTTTTTTATTGCCTTTTTCGGCCTGAGGAGGGGAAACGATGCAATATACCGTCAAAAAACCGATCAACAACAACATCCTGCGGGTGGTGGACCCCACCGGCTGCGAGCTGATCGTTACCGGGCGCGGGCTGGGCTTTGGCGCAAAGCCGGGGTACAAGCTGGACGCCGGAAAGGTGGAGCGCAGCTACCGCATGACCAGCCCTGCCGTGCAGCAGAAGCTGGTGGAGCTGCTGGAACAGATCCCCTATGAGCATCTGCTGCTCACCGATGAGCTGGTGGCAATGATCCGCAGCCGGGTGAACTACCCGCTGAACGAAAGCCTGCTCATCACGCTGGCCGACCACATCAGCTTTGCCATCCAGCGCAGTGAGCAGGGCATCCGCTTCTCCAACCCGCTCATGGCACCGATCCGGGAGTTCTATCCGCAGGAGTACCGCCTTGGCATGGACTGTCTGGCCATCATCCGCCAGCGCTGCAAAGCAGACCTCTCGGACGACGAGGGCGGCTTCATCGCCCTGCACATCGTCAATGCGGAGCTGAACACCACCATGAGCGTGGTGAACGACGTCACCCGCTTTGTGGACGGCTGCGTGCAGGTGGTGGAGTGCTTCTACGGCTGCCATTTTGACCGGGACGCGCTGGATTTCAGCCGCTTCACGGTGCATCTGCGCTTTTTTGCGCAGCGGGTGTTTCAGGGCAAACAGGAGAGCGAGAACGATGCCCACGATGAGATGTTCCGGGCGCTGATCGCACGGAACTGCAGCGAACATTATAAATGTGCCTGCTGCCTGGCGGATTACGTGCGCAACACATGGAACAAGGAACTCTCGGACGAGGAGCTGGTGTTCCTCACCATTCACCTGAAGCGCATCCGGATGGGAAAGTAAGCCGCCCGCCTGCCGCACCGCCGCACCTCTGATTCTCCGCAGGCCGCGCCTGCGTGTGGATATATTTGCTGGATATGAATTTGGAAAAAGGAGATTGAAGATGAAAGACAAGATCTTTGGCGTGCTGCAGCGTGTCGGACGCAGCTTTATGCTGCCCATTGCACTGCTGCCCGTGGCGGGCCTGCTGCTGGGCATCGGCAGCTCGTTCACCAACGAGACCATGCTGGCGGCCTATGGCCTGAACAGCGTCATCCACCCCGGTACCCTGATCTACACCATTCTGGACGTGATGAGCCAGACCGGCAGCGCTGTGTTCAATAACCTGGCCCTGCTGTTCGCCATGGGCGTGGCCATCGGCATGGCCCGCAAGGAAAAAGAGGTGGCCGCCCTGTCCGGTGCGGTGGCCTATATCATCATGAACACGGCCATTCAGGCCATGATCAACGCCGCAGGCGGCGTGGACGCAATGCCCGCCAACTCCACCACCACCATGCTGGGCATCACGACCCTGCAAATGGGTGTGTTCGGCGGCATCGTGGTCGGTCTGGGCGTGGCGGCGCTGCACAACAAGTTCTATAAGATCGAGCTGCCGCAGGTGCTGGCCTTCTTCGGCGGCACCCGCTTTGTGCCCATCATCAGCTCCATCGTGTATCTGGTGGTCGGCATCGCCATGTTCTACATCTGGCCGGTGGTGCAAAGCGGCATTGCTGCGCTGGGCGCACTGGTGCTGGCTTCCGGCTATGCAGGCACCTTTATCTACGGCCTGCTGGAGCGCGCACTGATCCCCTTCGGTCTGCACCATGTGTTCTACATGCCGTTCTGGCAGACCGCTGTGGGCGGCACCGCCATCATCGACGGCGTCACCGTGACCGGTGCCCAGAACATCTTCTTTGCAGAGCTGGCCTCCAAGTCCACTACTGTGTTCTCGGTCAGCGCCACCCGCTTCATGGCCGGTAAGTTCCCCTTTATGATGTTCGGCCTGCCCGGCGCTGCGCTGGCAATGTACCACTGCGCAAAGCCGGAAAAGAAAAAGGCGGCAGGCGGCCTGCTGCTTTCTGCAGCCCTGACCGCCTTCCTCACTGGCATCACCGAGCCGCTGGAGTTCACCTTTATCTTTGTGGCACTGCCCATGTACGCCGTGCACTGCGTGCTGGCGGGCCTGTCCTTTATGCTCATGCATATCCTGAACGTGGGCGTGGGCATGACCTTCTCCGGCGGTCTGATCGATCTGGTGCTGTTCGGCGTGATGCAGGGCAACGCCAAGACCCACTGGATCTGGGTGGTCGTTGTGGGTGCAGTGTATTTTGTGCTGTACTACCTGATCTTCCGCTTCATGATCTCCAAGTTTGACTACAAGACCCCGGGCCGCGACGATGCCGAGGAGGTCAAGCTGTACACCCGTGCGGACGTGAACGCCCGCAGCGCCGCTTCCGGCAGCAACGCCCCCGCAGGGGATGACCCGGTCAGCGCCCTGATCGTGGAAGGTCTGGGCGGCACCGACAACCTGTCCGACGTGGACTGCTGCGCCACCCGCCTGCGCTGCACCGTCAAGGATGCTGCGCTGGTCCGGCAGGATGTGCTCAAGGCTTCCGGCGCTTCCGGCGTCATCTGCAAAGGCAATGGCGTTCAGGTGGTGTACGGCCCCAAGGTGGCAGTCATCAAGGCAAAGCTGGAAGATTATCTGGAAAATGCGCCCAAGACCCCGGCAGCCCCCGCAGCCCCGGCAGCAGCCGCAAAGGATACCGTGCTTGCAGCCTGCCTCACCGGCACCGTTGTCCCGCTGGCCGAGGTGAAGGACGAAGCCTTTGCCAGCGGTGCGCTGGGCGACGGCATTGCCATCGAGCCTGCGGTGGGTGAGCTGGTGGCTCCTGCCGACGGCGAGATCTCTTCCACCTTCGACACCCACCACGCGGTGGGCATGACCACCGTTGACGGCGCGGAACTGCTGATGCACATTGGCATCGACACCGTCAAGCTGGGCGGAAAGCACTTCACCTACCTCGTCAATGAGGGCGACAAGGTGCGCAAGGGCCAGCCGCTGATCCGCTTTGACATCGAGGCCATCAAGGCCGAGGGCTATCCCGTTACCACGCCGCTGATCGTCTGCAACACCGACGAGTATGCAGCGGTCACCCCCAAAGCCTCCGGTACCGTGAAGCAGGGCGATGCACTGCTGGAACTGAAGGGCTGATGCGTTTCTCCCAAAAGGCAGGGTTATCATAAAGCAAAGGGCCGTCTCCGAATGCGGGGGACGGCCCTTTGTGCTGCCCAAAAGCCGGTTTCTCCGGCCGGTCGGGGCCTTTCTCCCTGCGCTGTGGGTGATTTTTGCGCGTTTCTGTTTACGCCAGCGGAAAATGATGGTATGATAAACTGGATGTAAACTGGACACGGGCGGGCAAGCCTGCCGTGTAGCACCCGGCGGGAGAAAACCAATGAAAAAACAGATCAAGTCGCTGCTGTGCGGACTGTGCGCGGCGGCACTGGCACTGGGCTGCGCCGGCTGCGGCGGCAGTGCCGGGCCAGAAGTGCCCGCCAAAGTGACCGATATCACGGTGTGGACCTACTACAATGGCGACCAGCTGGAAAGCTTTAACAGCCTTGTGAATCAGTTCAACGAGACCGTCGGTGCCCAAAAGGGCATCAAGGTGTCCACCGAGAGTCAGGGCAGCGTCAACGATCTGGAAACCAGCGTGATGGACTCTGCCGAGGGCAAGGTGGGCGCTGCCGCCATGCCCAATATCTTTTCGGCCTACGCCGACACCGCCTATGCGCTGGACCAGATGGGCATGGTGGTGGACCTTGCCCCCTACCTGACCGAGGAGGAAAAGGCTCAGTTCGTGGAGGGCTACCTCTCGGAGGGGGACTTCGGGGAGGACGACAGCATCAAGATCTTCCCGGTGGCAAAATCCACCGAGCTGCTGTTCCTCAATGATACCGACTGGCAGGCCTTTGCCGATGCCGCCGATGTCCGATACGAGGACCTTGCCACCATGGAGGGGTTGACGGCCGCTGCAGAAAAATACTACAACTGGACCGATGCCCAGACCGCCGCGCCGGATGACGGCAAGGCGCTGTTCGGCCGTGATGCCATGGCAAACTATATGCTGGTGGGCGCACAGCAGCTGGGCGACACCATCTTTGCAGTGAAGGACGGCAGAATGACCGTCAACTTTGAGCGCGATGTGGCCCGCAGGCTGTGGGACAACTACTATGTTCCCTTTGTCAGGGGCTGGTTTGCCGCCACCGGCCGCTTCCGCAGCGATGATATCAAGACCGGCAATGTGCTGGCCTACGTGGGCTCCAGTTCCAGCGCCACCTTCTTCCCCGCCAGGGTGACGAACGACGCCAACCAGAGCCATGAGATCAGCCTGAAGACACTGCCCGCCCCGCAGTTTGAAGGCGGTGAGGCGGTAGCGGTGCAGCAGGGTGCCGGTATGGTGGTGACAGCAGCCAAAGAGGAGGAGGTCGAGGCCTCGGTGGAGTTCCTCAAATGGTTCGTCCGGGCAGAGAACAACATTGCCTTCTCGGTGGGCTCGGGCTACCTGCCTGTCACCCGGAAGGCCAACGATATGCAGGAGATCCTTGCCAGCGGCCTGACTCTGGACGATAACATGCAGCAGACGCTGACGGTTGCGGTGGATACGGTGAACGGGAAGTCTGTATACGCCCCACGCCTTTGCAGGCGGCAGCAGCGCCCGCAAGGTGCTGGAATACGGCCTGAGCGACCTTGCCGCAGCGGACCGCGAGACGGTGGTCCAGCGCATTGCCGAGGGCCAGAGTGCCGCCGAGGCAGAGGCCGAGTTTTTGACCGACGAGTATTTTGAGGCATGGTATCAGGACATCTGCGCAAAGCTTGCACAGTACGAGGGCTGAGCTGCGCGGGATACACGGAGAAAAAGAGGTGAGGATGATGCTGCACAGGCGGGCAGCGCAGGGCACACAGACGCCCCGGCGCGGAGAAAAGACACAACCGATCTTCCGCACCATTTTCGGGGCGATGATGCTGGTACTGGTGGCAGAGATCCTGCTGCTCGTCATCAGCATCTACGTCACCAATGTGGGCGGCAGGCTGAACCAGAACGCAAAGGACATGCTTGCCATGCAGGTGCGCAACCGCGTCGGTTACATGCAGGATCTGATGCAGAATGCACAGGACCTGACCGATCTCTCGGACTACATCGACCGGGCCACCCTTTCTATGGTGAACACGGGCCGTCTGGATCTGGATGCCCTGAACACCGACAGCGAACAGAGCAGCGCGCTGCTTGCCGCCATTGCACCGGAACTGGTCAACACCCTGCGCGCACGGTCCGTCACCGGTATTTTTGTGGTGCTGAACACCGAGGACCTGCGCATTCTGGATGTGGGCAGCGGTGTGCCCGGCATCTATCTGCGGGATCTGGACCCGGACGCCCGCCCCTCGGAGGAGAATGCCGACCTGCTGATCGAGCGCGGCAGCGCGGCGGTGGTCAAGGCGCTGGGCATCACCACCGATAAAAGCTGGCAGCCTGTCCTGCGCTACTACGGCCTGAAGGGCCGGGGCTTTTTCAAGGAGCCGTTCCTGCGGGCCTATGAGGACAATGCCCGCCTGAGCGAGGAATATTACGGCCGCTGGACCACCAGCGCATACACGATCTCGGGCGATGACCGTTCGGCCATTGCCTACTCTCAGCCGCTGATCCTGCCGGACGGCACGGTGTACGGCGTGGTGGGCGTGGAGCTGCTCACCAGCTATGTGCAGGAAAAAATGCCCTATGCAGAGCTGCAGAACGAGAAAAGCGGCGCGTATTTTCTGGTGTCCACCACTGCGGACGAGGACGCCGAGGAATTCGTGGTCAGCAAGTTGGTCACGTCCAGTCAGGACAGCGATGCACTGGAAGAGCCTGAAAGCATGATGCGCTGCGAGAGGCGGGCAGACGGCTGCTGGCTGAACCTGCACAAACGGGATTACTACGCGGTGGCAATGCCCATCAGCCTGTACAGCCGCAACGCGCCCTTCGCCGATGAGCACTGGCTGCTGATCGGCGCGGTGAACAGCCAGACGCTGTTTGCCTTTGCGCAGAATGTCCGGCATGTGCTCACCGCTGTGGTGGTGGGCACGCTGGTGCTGGGCATGCTGAGCAGCCTGCTGATCGCCCGCAAGCTGGCCCGCCCGGTGGAGCTGCTGTATTACGAGGTGGTGGACGGGCAGGAGAAAAAGAAGTTCCCGGAGCTGTCCCATACAAAGATCCGGGAGCTGGACCGTCTGGCCGATGCACTGACCAGCCTGAACAGCGAGCTGCTGAACAACTCCACAAAGTTTCTGCGCATCATGGATATGGCCAGTGTGGAGCTGGGCGGCTATGAGCTGCGGTTCGACACCGGCAGCGTGTATGTTACCGATAACTTTTTTTCCCTGCTGGGCGAACCCCAGCCACAGGACTGCTTCCTGAGCGTGCGCCGCTTTGAGGAAACGCTGACCCGGATCCAGCTTTCCCGCCCCTGCACCACCACGGAAAGGGGGGACAAGCTGCTGACCATCCGCAAGGATGGCCGGACCCGCTACGTTCTGCTGCGCGTCACCAAGGACTGGAACGTGCAGGTGGGTCTGGCCGAGGATGTCACCATCGCCACGCTGGAGCGCCTGCGCATCGAGCACGAACGGGACTACGATATCCTCACCGGCCTGTACAACCGTCAGGCCTTCCAGCGGGTGTGCGGGGAGCTGTTTGAGGACCCGCAGCAGCTGGGCACCGCAGCTCTGCTGATGATGGATCTGGATAACCTCAAGCACATCAACGACACCTACGGCCACGACTGGGGCGACCAGTACATCCACCGCACCGGCCTTTGTCTGGCAGAGAACACCCCCGCCGGCACGGTGGTGGCCCGCCTGTCCGGCGATGAGTTCATGCTGCTGTTCTACGGCTATCCCGGGCGGGAACAGATCCGGGAAAAGGTGCGCATCCTGAGCGACGCCATGCACAAGAGTGTGGCGGTGCTGCCCGGCGGCAGCGAACTGCGCATCAGCATCTCGGGCGGCATGGCATGGTACCCGGAGGACAGCCGGGACATGGAGACCCTGAAAAAATATGCCGACTTTGCGCTGTATCAGGTCAAGCACTCCCACAAGGGCTGCCTGCAGGAGTTCAGCATGGAAAGCTACCGCAGGGAAGCCCAGACCGCACAGCTGCGGCGGGACTTCCAGCAGCTGCTTACCGAGGAACGGGTGTACTATATGTTCCAGCCCATCTTCTCGGCCTACGACGGCCGGGTGATGGCCTACGAAGCCCTGATGCGCTCCGATATGGAGAGACTGCGTTCGCCTGCCACCATCATGAATCTGGCGCGGGAGCAGGGGGCACTGCACGAGATCGAACGGCTGACCTTCTTCAAGTCGCTGGAGACCTTTGACCACCTGCGCAGCGAGGGTCTTGTGCGCAGGGACGCGCTGCTGTTCATCAACTCCATTGCAAGCATTGCCCTGCCGCAGGAGGACAGCGAGTATATGGAAAGCCGCTGGCATGAGCTGCTCCGCCAGGTGGTGATCGAGATCACCGAGGAAGAGGCGATCGACCGGGAAGCGATGGAGGCAAAGCGCCGTGCGCCGAGCTCTTCCGGCATGTTCGCGCTGGATGATTATGGCAGCGGCTACTCCAACGAGGGCAGCCTGCTGGAGCTTTCGCCCCGGTTCATCAAGGTGGATCTCACCATCATCCGCGGCATCGACACCGACCCCGACAAACAGCAGATCGTGCAGAACATCGTGGCCTATGCCCACCCGCGCAGCATGCAGATCATTGCCGAGGGCGTGGAGACGGCCGAGGAGCTGAAAAAGGTGCTGGAACTGGGCGTGGACGGCCTGCAGGGCTATTTCCTTGCAAAGCCCGCCAACATCCCGACCCGGATCGCGCCCGCTGCCCGGCAGATCATTGAAAACAGCCATAGCTCGGACTGCGGCTGATGCCCGGCCGGGAGCAAAAACAGCACGGGAGGTGCTTTTTATCATGGTACAGGTAGACCTTATCACCGGCTTTCTGGGGGCAGGAAAGACCACCTTTCTGCGCCGGTATGTCCGGTATCTGGTGGAACAGGGCCACAACGTCTGCATTCTGGAAAACGACTTTGGGGCCGTGAATGTGGACGCGATGCTGGTGCAGGACCTTCTGGGCCCCCGCTGCGACCTTGAGACCATCAGCGGCGGGTGCGACTGCGACACCCACCAGCGCCGGATGCGCACCAAGCTCATTGCCATGGCCATGCGCGGGTTCGACCGGGTGGTGGTGGAGCCCAGCGGCATCTTTGATGTGGACGAGTTCTTTGACGTGCTGCGGGACGACCCGCTGGACCGCTGGTATCAGGTGGGCAATGTGATCGCCATTGTGGACGCCATGCTGCCCGAGACCCTGTCCCCGCAGGCGGAGTATCTGCTTGCCTCCGAGACCGCCAACGCGGGCTGGGTGCTGCTCAGCCGTACCCGGCAGGCCGGGCAGGCCCAGACGGCCGCCGCTGCGGCCCACCTGACCCGGGCGCTGGAAGGCTGCAAGTGCTCCCGCCGTTTTGCGCCGGAGGAGATCCTGACAAAGGACTGGGCGCAGCTCACCGAAGCCGACCTTGCCGCCCTTGCGTCCTGCGGATACCGGCAGGCCAGCTGCGAAAAGCTGCACTTTGACGAGCACGAAGCCTTTTCGTCCCTCTGCTTTCTGGAACAGCACCTGACGCTGCAGCAGCTGCAGGCTGCGGCAGACCGCCTGTTTGCGGACAGGGCCTGCGGCCATGTGCTGCGGGTGAAGGGCTTTGCGCCGGACCCGGGCGGGCAGACCGGCTGGCTGGAACTGAACGCCACCGCCGCCGGAAAAACGCTGGCCCCCATCCCGCAGGGACAGGATGTGCTCATCGTCATTGGCGAAGGGCTGGACAAGGCGGCCATTGAAGCACGGCTCAAGGCCTGAATTTTCAACACAAAAACAACAGAATGGTGAAAAACAGAAGGAGAAAGAGAATGAGAAGGAGAAGGAGGTCATGAACAAGACCCGGCAGGCTCCCTCGGCACGGCGCATCATCGACATGGTGGTGGGTGTTATCATCATCGCCTTTGGCCCCTTCATCCGGTTCTTCGATGGACATGTCGCCCAGAAGATGCTGAAATATAAACAAGAAAAGGAATAACAAAAAAGGCGTGGGCCTCCGAATGGAAGCTCACGCCTTTTACGATTACGATCAGAACTTGAACAGCGGGGTGCCTGCCAGCACATCGCCCTCAGCCAGCATCTTCAGCTCGCCCAGGTCATCGCCGTTGGTCACGATGATGGCGGTAGCGGTGGGATGGCCTGCGGCGCGGATGGCGTCCAGATCCACCTTCAGCAGCGGGGTGCCGGCCTTGACCTTATCGCCCACCTTGACCAGTGCCTTGAAGCCATTGCCCTGCATCTCCACAGTGTCCATGCCAACATGGATCAGGATCTCGATGCCGTCCTCGCTGGTCAGGCCCACGGCGTGCAGGGTGGAAGCCACCTGATCCACGGTGCCGTCAAACGGAGCATACACGGTCTTGCCGGTGGGCTCGATGCCGCAGCCGGGGCCAAGGATGCCCTGTGCAAAGGTCTCGTCGGGGATGTCGGCCTGTGCCAGCACCTTGCCGCGGATGGGGGTCAGAACGGTCTTGCGCTGACCAAAGAATTTAGCGGTCTCTTCCTGCTCGGCCTTACCGCCGAACAGCTTATCAAAAAATCCCATGGTAAAATACCTTCCTTCCAATCACTTTACAGAAAGCGGCGGCGCAGTGCAGCCGACCGTCTCCGAACTCAATGTGGTATACCCAAAAGATACCATATCGTGAAGAAAATTGCAATCGATATCCTGCATAAAATCGGCAGAAAATCTTCGGCAGGGTCACATCAGGGCAATCAGCTGTTCGATCTCCTCCATGCGGGTGGCCCAGCTGGTGGCAATGCGCATCACGGTGTGGGTATCGTCGTACTTCTCCCAGAAGCCGAACTTTGCCTTGCCTTCCAGCGCTTCCAGCTGGCTGTTTGCCAGAATGGGGAACACCTGATTGGTGGGCGATTCCATATAGAAGCGGTAGCCCTTGGCAGCAAGGCCCTCCTTCAGACGGTCTGCGGTCTCGATGGCGTTCCGGCTGATGCGGGTGTACAGATCATCGGTGAACAGCACGTCGAACTGCAGGCCCAGCAGACGGCCCTTGGCAAGCAGCGCGCCCTGCTGCTTGACCATGGTCATAAAGTGGGCCGGTGCGCCGTGAGGGAACACCACCGCCTCGCCGCACAGCGCGCCCACCTTGGTGCCGCCGATGTAGAACACATCGGTCAGGCGGGCAATGTCCTGCAGGGTGACGTCGGTGCCCTTTGCCATCAGGCCGTAGCCCAGCCGTGCGCCGTCCATGAACAGCGGCATGTGGTACTCCTGACACACGGCGTGCAGCTCTTCCAGCTCAGCCTTGGTGTACAGGGTGCCGTACTCCGATGGGTGAGAGATATACACCATGCCGGGGAACACCATGTGGTCGTGGTTGGCATCGGCGTAGAAGGTGGCGCACCAGCTGCGCACATCGGCAGCGCTCACCTTGCCCTCGTGGGCCGGCAGCGGGATGACCTTGTGGCTGGTGTACTCGATGGCACCGGCCTCGTGGGCGGCAACATGGCCGGTGGCTGCGGCCAGCACGCCCTGCCAGCGCTGCAGCATGGACGCAATGACGATGGCGTTGGTCTGGGTGCCGCCGGAGATAAAGTACACATCTGCATCCGGGCAGCCGCAGGCAGCGCAGATCTTTGCCTTGGCGCTGGCGCAGTAGGGATCGGTGCCGTAGCCGGACACCTTTTCAAAATTGGTCTCGGTCAGCTTTTGCAGGATCGCGGGGTGTGCACCCTCGCAGTAGTCGTTCTCAAAATAAAGCATCTGTCATTCTCCTGATCCAGTGAGATAAAGCGCGGATAAGGCTATTCTACTACGGGGCAGAGGGAGTGTCAAACCCCGTCCTCCCTTTACGGCAAAGGATTTTTACTGTATCTTTAGTACAGCTATGGTATAATTCAGAAGAGAAAACATATTGTTTGGGAAGGGGAATGTGCATGAAAAAACAGACGCTTGTGCGGGATGCCGCCGTAATGCTGCTGGCTTTGTTCGCCGCCTATGCCATGGTGATGCTTACACAGGCCGTTATGGGCCGCATTGAGGGCGTTGCCATGCTGATCTTTATGCTGGCAGTATTTGTCACATCAATGTATACAGAGGGGTATGTCTGGGGCGTGGCAGCGTCCATGATCAGCGTGCTGGCGGTGAATTTTGCCTTTCTCTCGCCGTATTTCGCGTTCAACTTTACTCTGTCGGAAAACCTGTTTTCCGGCCTTGTGATGCTTGTGGTGTCCATCATGACCAGCACCCTGACCACCCGTATCAAAAAGCAGGAGCAGCTGCGCATGGAGAGCGAAAAGGAAAAAATGCGCGCGAACCTCTTGCGCGCGGTTTCCCACGATCTGCGCACCCCGCTCACTTCCATTTATGGTGCCTGCTCCACCGTGATCGAAAACTACGATTCGCTGGATAAGGCAAAGACCATCAAGCTGCTGGGCGAGGCCTGCAGCGATGCCCAGTGGCTGACCCGCATGGTGGAGAACCTGCTCTCGGTCACCCGCATCGACAGCGAAAAGGTGACGGTGCAGAAGACCCCCACGGTGCTGGACGAACTGCTGGATGCCGTGCTGGTCAAGTTCCGCAAGCGATACCCGGATATTCAGGTGGAGCTGGAAACGCCGGATGCCTTTATCGTGATCCCCATGGATTCCATGCTCATCCAGCAGGTGCTGATGAATCTGCTGGAAAACGCCGCTCTGCACGCCGAGGGCATGACAAAACTGACCCTGAAGGTGTTCACAGTGGGCAATCGCGCGGTGTTCGAGGTGACGGACAATGGCTGCGGCATCCCCAGAGAACGGCTGAAAACGCTGTTCTCCGGCACCGGCAGCACCGACCCGGATGTGCCGGCAGACAGCCGCAAGCACGGCATGGGCATCGGCTTGTCGGTGTGCGCAGCCATCATCAAGGCCCACGGCGGCGAGATCAAGGCCGAGAGCCGGGTGGGCGAGGGAACCACCATCCGCTTCTGGCTGGAGACCGAAGAAATTGAAATGGAGGATGCAGAAGATGAGCAATAATAAATTCAAGGTCCTCATTGTGGAGGATGAGGCGAATATCTGCAGCTTTATCGAAACGCTGCTGACCACCAATGATTATCAGGCGCTGGTGGCCTACACCTGTACCATGGGCCTGACCCTGTTTGCCTCCCACAACCCGGATCTGGTCATTCTGGATCTGGGCCTGCCGGACCGGGACGGTCTGGAGTTCATCCGCACCGTGCGGCAAAAGTACATGACCCCCATCGTGGTGCTCTCGGCCCGCACCGACGAGATGGATAAGATCGAAGCGCTGGATCTGGGGGCCAATGACTATATCACCAAGCCCTTCAGCACCGGCGAGCTGCTGGCCCGCGTGCGTGCTGCCCTGCGCCTGAACCGTTATGGTGCCCTGCGCGGCGGCAATGCCCCGGCAGGGGAGTTCCGCGCACAGGGAATGCGCATCAACTATGACCGCCGCAAGGTGTTTGTGGACGAGCAGGAGATCAAGCTGACCCAGACCGAGTACAACATCGTGGCGTTCCTCTCCCAGCACGCGGGCCGTGTGATGACCTATGCGGCCATCGTCAAAGCCATCTGGGGCGATACCGACATCGGCAGCACCAAGAAGCTGCAGGTGAATATGGCCAACATCCGCAAAAAGCTGGGCAGCCGCCCGGGCAGCAACGCCTATATCCTCAATGAGCTGGGCGTGGGCTACCGCATGATCGACGAGGACAACGACACCCGTAACAGGGAGAATCTGGAATGACACTTGCGCTGCTTCTGTTTGCAGCCACCTATCTGCTGATGCTGCGGCTGCAGCAGTACCGCCCGTGGGTGGCACTGTGCAGTGCGGTGCTCTTTATTGTGCTGGGCGAGGCCGGGGTATACGGCTTTTCGCTCCGTGCGGCACTGCAGGCGGTGGATTACAACGTTCTGCTGATGATGGCGGGCACCATGGGTACGGTGGCGCTGTTCATCGAGAGCAAAATGCCCGCCCGTCTGGCGGAAATGCTCATCGTCCGGGTGCCGGATGTCAAGCGGGCGGTGTGTATGCTGGCGCTGTTCGCCGGCGTCATCAGTGCTTTTGTGGACAATGTGGCTACCGTGCTCATGGTGGCCCCAGTGGGCCTTGCCATTGCCCGCAAGCTGAAGATCTCGCCGGTGCCGGTGATCATTTCCATTGCGGTCTCCTCCAACCTGCAGGGCGCAGCCACGCTGGTGGGCGATACCACCAGCATCCTGCTGGGCAGCTTTGCGGACATGAACTTTTTCGAGTTCTTCTGGATGCAGGGCCGTCCGGGCATTTTCTGGGGCGTAGAGCTGGGCGCACTGGCATCGCTGGCGGTGCTGCTGTGGCTGTTCCGCCGTGAGACCCCGCCCGTCTGTGCAGACCAAACAA